>Ga0315279_10007644_pt1 | contig 13315 bp, 10 predicted proteins | sample YL17G06_20_MG_FD_203694 | JGI IMG/M metagenome (GOLD analysis project Ga0315279, IMG submission 203694) | Sediment microbial communities from Yellowstone Lake, YNP, Wyoming, USA - YL17G06_20 | ecosystem: Environmental > Aquatic > Freshwater > Lake > Sediment | place: USA: Wyoming | collected... | reverse complement strand
AGAGGTAACCGCCCGTGTGCGCATTTGTCACACTCCCCAAGGTTGCTAATGGTCACAGTGTAGCACACCCGTGTGTCGGGTGCGGCCGCGATCTCCGGCAGGCAGCAGCTGCTCACGGGCGCGGACGGCACTCAACGAGGCCCGCCCGCTTCGGTGATGCGCCGTGCCATCGCGTCCCAAGGCGTGGCCAGGCCCGTAGGGCCGGAAGATGGGAGACCCAGCGTAAGCTGGGGGTGATCAAGCGCCCCCGGCGGGGAGCCCGGAGGGCGACACAGCGCACGCGCGGACCCCTGTCGCCCCGAAGGGGCTCCGAGCGATGGGCGGCCCGAGGCGCCACACGGCTTACGCCGTGGCCTCTCACCTGGCGCCCCCTGACGGGGGCTCGGCTCGGCAGGGGCGGGGCGCGCCCTGCACGTGTTTCCCTGACCTCGGGCTGCGAGTGTGAGCTGTTGCGTCCGCCAGGGACGCCGGAGCCACTTCCGGCTCTCGCAGGCGAGACGCCCGCGCCGCGGATTCCGGCAGGTCCGGGCGAGCGCCCCGCGGAATCCGGTGGTTGTGTCGGGAGAGGATCGGTGACATGCGTATCGGCTTCATCACGAACCTCGTGGAAGAGGACTTCGCCTTCTGCCAGCGCGAGGGGATCCCGTGTGTTGAGATCAACCTGAACTACGACCTCGCGCCTGTCTCCATGGCCGGGACCGTCAATGAGTGGCGCACCAAGTACGGTGTCGACATCAGTCACGTGGGCCTCTACGGAAGGGACTTCATCTCCAAAGACGAGTCCGAGCGCGCCAAGCACGTCAGGGACCTTAGGACGTGCATGGACTTCGCCGCCGAGATAGGCGCGCCCATCATCACCACGGGCGGCGGCGAGCAGGGCGAGCGCACGGCGCGCGAGGCGTGTGATGAGCTGTTCCGGGTGCTGCCGGGCCTGCTCGAATACGCGCAATCGAAGGGCCTTAAGTTCGCCTTCTACAACTGCCACTGGACCAACTTCGTGACCGGGCCTCCGTCGTGGGACAGGATCTTCGACCGCCATCACGAGTGTGGCATCAAGTTCGACCCGACGCACCCCCTGTACGACCACAAGGACTGGGTGTCGCAACTCCGGGACTTCGGCGGCAAGGTCTACCACGCCCATGCGAAGGACACCGTGCTGGTCGCGGGACGCCCATGGGAGGACGTGCCCGCCGGAATGGGCTGCATCGACTGGGGCGCGTTCTTCGCGCTGCTGTACCATCACGGGTACGCCGGCGATGTGAACATCGAGCCACATTCCCAGACCTGGATGGGAGACCGCTTCTACAGGGGTATCCTGCTTGCCAGGCGGCACCTCGATCTGTTCCTGTTGCCGTAAGCTGCGCGCCGGGCCTTGCGCGGACGCGGCAACTGCTGTAGCATTGGGCAGGCTGTTAGGCTAGTCTTACTTTGCCGAAAGGGGGGCGTGGGTAGTTGTCAGAGCGCTGGGGAGCGCAGGGAAGCCCTGCGTTCCCTTCACCCTGAGGGCTGCGGTGCAAGTGCCTTCGTGCCGGCCCGGCCCGGGGGTAGTGCGGATCGATGCCAACACCAAGCCGTGCGTGGGAGTTGCTCCCGACGAACAGCGGCTACTAGGAGGTCGAGTGGGTTGCGTAAGCTGTACAAGAAGCTCTTCATCGTTTCAGCGCTCCTGGCTCTGGGCACCGTGCTGGCGGGGGCCGCGTCGGCCGACATCTTTGACCTCGCGAGCGGCTGGCCACACCCGAATCAGTACGGGTACATGCGCGAGTTGTTCACCGGGGCCTACCCGGTCGTCAACAACACTGTCGACCTGGTGATCGTGGACGATCGGATCATGGGCGACGGCATGACCGGCGACGACGACCATATCTACGTCCCGGCCGCCACGGCCGTGCGCTTCCACATCACCAGCCTCGACGCCAACTACCTGGTGAAGATCAAGAGCACAGGCAACTCCGACCCGCTCCTCGAGGTGGCCGTCAGCGGCAACGGCGAGGGCGCGGGCACGCTGGCTCGCGGCCTGGGCCTCAAAGAGGTCAAGGACCTTCTGATCCTTAAGGACGGCAAGCACAAGATCTGCAGCGGCATCTACGTCGTCCCGCAGGGGTAGACGCCCGGCGCGGCGTGAGCCATGCGCGATGAGGTGACCTCCAGCGTCCGGGCCGGCGGCCCGGACGCTGTTGTCTTCTAGGCGCCCAGACCGGGAGGCCGTCGATGCCGAATGTGCGATTCCTGCTCGTCGCGCTGGCCGCCGCCTTGCCTGGGCTCGCACTGGTTGTCGGCTGCACGGGCGGTCCGACAGCGGAGCAGCCGGCCGGCACGGGTGACTCGGAAGCATCGGTTCTGGCCTCGGGGCTTGGGCGCATCTCGTTGCTCGCGCTCGCGGACGAAGTCGTCTACTTCGCGGAGGCGACAGCACAAGGCGTGTCGGTGCGGGGCGTGCCGGTCGCAGGCGGCGCGAGCTTCACCGTGGCGGGCGGGCTGCGGGAGCTGCCCAGCCTGGCGGCTGTCGGTGACGCGTGCGCGTACCCGGATGTCACGACAGGTGACCTCTACTGGGGCAGCCGGACGGCGAGCCCCGCACTGGCCGGGCTCGGCTTCTCCGGCGAGGTGGGGCCGTGGATCTCGAGCGAGGACGACGTGCTCGTGTTCGGCACAACGGACACCGGGCTCGTGGCGTCGGTAGGGATCTCCGTTCCCGATGGATCGGGTGACAGTCCGACCGCGCCGCCCGACCTCCTGCGAGCCATCGGCGCGGCCCCGGACGCCACGTTTCTCGCGGCTGGGTCTGAGAGCGTCTACATGGCCGTCAACGGTGGCGCGACGCTCGCGTCCCTCCCCCGCTCGGGCACCGCCGCCAGCCAGCCGCAGATGGTCGCGGACTCGATCGGAACCATCGCCGCGATCGACGCGGCAGGCACGCGGTATGCCGCGGTAGGCAGCGCCGGCGTGTACGCCAACGGCCGAGTGATCTCGTCTACGCGTGGCGCGGTCGCAGTTGCCGTGACCGACGCCTCGGTCTTCTACACAACGGGGACCGCGCTGCTCGCGAGGATCGGCGGAGCGGCGGAGGAGCGGATCCTGAGCGCTAACGGCGCCACCGCGGTCGACGCTCGCGGGGAACTGGTGGTGCTGGCGGACAACCCACCTGGGGGCGGTCGGATCCGCCTCCTCGACGTTGGACAGAGCCAGGCGCAACCCTCAGGATAGCGTGCCTATCCTCACGCCGCCGCTCTGCCGATCCTCCACCATGAGGCAGTGGTTGAGTGCCTCGGTGATGACTGTCTGCGCGTCCCGCACCCTGACCTTGACCCCGGGGTACGCATCGCCCAAGACTCTCACTACGCCACCCGGCGATGCCGCGAGGTCGGCCAGTATCGAAGCGAGCTCGGCCCTCAACTCCTCGAGGTGGTGCGCGAGGGCCACGCGCTGCCTGACTGCCTTGGCGATGTTCGCGCGTATCTCCTGGGGGAAGCGCGTCAACTGGTCATCGACCGTGATGGGCCCCAGGGACTGATCGAACTTCCGCATGTTCTCAACGCACCGACCTATCTCGGCGCGGAGCTCGTCCCGTCGCTCCAGCAGGGCCCAGTCCAGGCCGACGACGACCTCCGTCTGGACGGAGGCCGGGGCGCCGAGGCGCCGTACGTCAACCAGTCTGCCGGCCCGGGTACTGCCCCCGACGATCGAGCCCCGCCCCTGGTTGCAGACCACGGACCCGCGCGCGCTGATGTCGGAGTTGAGCGCCCCCTTGCGGATGATGACGTTGCCACCTGACCGGATGGTGGCGTTCTCGGCGAATGCCGCGTCGACGTCCCCTCCGGCCGAGACCAGGCCGCGTCCGCCTCCAACAATGCCCTGGCTGACCGTCACCTTGCCGCCGGCTTCGATCGTAGCCGCACCGACGAGCCCCGTGATCTGCACGTTGCCTCCCGCGCGGACGACGGCACGCTCGCCGATATTTCCTATGACGGCTACGTCGCGGACGAAGACGATGTCGCCTTGTGCCATCGTCACGTCGCCCCGGTGCATGTACTCTGTCAGGATGTAGACGGTGTTGTGAGGCTCGTCCACGCGCAGTTCGCCGGACTCGGCGGCAAGGTACCGCGTGATCGCTCCGTCTTCCTGGGCGGTCACGCGGAAGGTCGGGCGCGGTGCCCGGTCGGGGGCGGGGGGCGGCGGAACTGGTCGCCCGAACACGTCGATGCCCGGCAGGCCTTCGGTGGCCGCCGCCTTGCGCGCCACCTCCTGACCCTCGTGCACGTTGAGGATGGGCCGCTCGAAGTGGTAGTCGACGAGCCCGGCTCCCCTGAGCCCGCTGTCAAGCTCCACGGGCCTCTGGGTAGGCTGAACAAGCACCTCAAACCGCGACGGCGTTCCCGGCTCAGGAGGCGTTCCGGAGGCCACGACCCCGGTAACCGGCCCGCCTAGCTCGTGGGACCGTGCTATGAGCGATCTGACCCGGCCCTCGTCGAGCCCGTGCGCGATGCCCGCGTCCCACAGGGCCTCCAGCACCTCCGACGGGTTGACCGGCGTCCCGCCGTGCGTCGGAGGGGTGACCGTGAGGGTCACCGTCATGTCGCCATCCAAGGCCTCGAACTCCGCCCGACCGTCGGTGGACTGCGCCACCGGTGGCGGTTTTGAGCGTCTCACGCGGCGCTCCTCCCGCGACCACCTGATCTCCCGTTAGCGCTCACATGGCCAACTGGCCGGCACCCCCGGCCTCAGGCCAGCGGCCGGCGCGGGGACCTTTCGCACGCCCCGCCTCTCGGTCCTGTGACCGCCGCCAACACTAAGCCGCGATTCCGCCTGTCGTGAAAGCGCCGTCAGCTCTCGCCGCGTACGCGAACGCACCGAGACCCCAAACGGCCGGTTTGGCCGTGACTGGGCAGGCTCGGGCGTCAGGACAGCGCTCCTATCGCGATCTCGCCGCTCTCGCGGTTCTCGGCCATGGTGCAGTACTTAACAGTGTCGGCAATGGTCATCTGGGCGTCGCCCGCCCGGACCTTGACGCCCAAGTAGGCTTCCCCTGAGACCTTTATGATCCCCGGCGGAGATGCAGCCAGATCGGCCTGCACCGCGTTGACCTCCGCGTGGAGCTCCTTGAGATGATCCCCCAGCACCGCGCGCTGCTTGATCGCCTTGGCGATGTTGGAGCGAATGTCCGGTGGGAAGCGCGTGAGCTGGTCCTCGGAGGTGAGCGGGCCCAGGACCCGGTCGGACTTCGCGATCATCTCGACCGTCCAGTTCATCCTGCCGCGCAGCTCCTCGCGACGCTCCAGCAGAGCCCAGTCGAGTCCGACCATGACCTGGGTCTCGATGGCCGTGGGAGCGCCGAGGCGCCTCACCTCGATCAGGCGACCCGCCCTGGTGATTCCGCCGATGATGTAGCCCTTGCCCTGTGTGCAGGTCACCGAGCCGCTGGCGCTGATGTCCGAGCTGAGGACTCCCTTGCGGATGATCACGTCGCCGCCCGCTCGGATAACCGCGTTCTCGGCGAAGGCCGCGTCAACGTCTCCGCCGGCCGAGACCAGGCCACGGCCCCCACCCGCGATTCCCTGGCTGACGGTGATCTTGCCACCCGCCTCGATCGTGGCGGCCCCCACGTGTCCCACGACCCGAACGTTGCCGCCCGCTCGCACCGCGGCTCCCTCCATGACATCGCCCGTAATCGCCACGTCGCGCACGAACACGATATCGCCGCGTGCCACCGTGACGTCGCCCTTGTGAATGTACTCCGTCACGACGGTGATCGTGTTGTGGGCTTCGTCGAAGCGGAGCTCGCCGGCCTCGGTCGCGATGTACCGAGTGATGGCGCGGTCCTCCTTGGTCGCGATGCGCAGCATGGGTCGAGGGGTGCGGTCCTCGGGCGGCGGCGGGGCCACGGGCCGACCGAGAACGTCCGTGCCGGGGGTGCCCTCGGTCGGCGCTGTCCTCCGCGCCACCTCCTGTCCCTCATGAACGTTGAGGATCGGCGCCTCGAAGTGGTAGTCGACCGTGCCGGCCGCCTCGTCTTCCCCTTCCAGGGCGGTCGGGCGGTCGGCTGGATGGACCAGGATCTCGAACCTGACCGGCGAGCCCGGCTCCGGTGGCGTGCCTGTGGCGACGATGCCCGTGAGCGACTTCCGGAGCTCGGCGCAGCGTGCCACAAGCGATCTGACGCGATCCTCATCGAGGCCGTGCGCGATCCCCGCGTCCCGGAGTTGCTCCAACACGGCGGACTTCTCAAGTGGCGTGCCGCCATGCATCCCGGGAGTGACCGTCATGGTCACGGTCATGCTGTCGTCAGAGACCTCGAACTCCACGCGACCGTCAACGCGCGGCCCCACGGTCGGGCTTTGAGAGGGTCTCATCCGGCGCCCCTCCTGGTGCAATCACGCTTCGCCCTCGTACACTGACGGGAGACACCCGCCGATGCGCGTTGTGGCGCATCGGCGGCCGACGCACGGCCGCGCGCGACCATCTCCTCCACACGAGCGCGCGTCGGCAGGGACGGTTGGGCCCCGTACCCCATGGCCGCCAGCGCGCCACAAGCGTTGGCGAACACGCCTGCTTGATCCTGCCCCAAGCCCTCGCACAGCGCCACCGCCAGGCCCGCCGTGAAGGCGTCGCCCGCAGCGGTCGTATCGACGGCCACGATGTCGAAGGCCGGCAAATGCCGACGGCCCTCAGGGCCGCTGATAACGCACCCCTTGTCGCCGAGCTTCATCGCTGCGTATTCCACGCCGGCCCCGCGCATCCGATCGGCACAGGCCAGCGCTCCGGCGACAGAACTCGTGTCTGCGTCCGGAACGAGCGCCTGTGCTTCGGTCTCGTTTGGACATACAACGTCCGTACCGCGCCAAAGGTTGGGAATCGCGTGCTGCGCCGGTGCGGGATCGAGTATAACCCGGCAGCCGGCCTCCCTCCCAAGGCGGGCTGCCTCAGCCACCGTCTCGACACTCATCTCCTGCTGGAGCAACAGGGCGTCGGACGCTGAGAGCACGTCCCTGTGTCGGGCGATGTCCTCGGGCGTCATCGATAGGTTCGCACCGGAGGCGAGGACGATTGAGTTCTCGCCCGAGTCCTCGACCATGATGAGCGCGGTGCCGGTGTGGGACGCGGGATCGACCCGGACGCGCGAGACATCGATCCCCTCCGCCGCCAGGCCCCCGACCATCGCGATCCCGAGATCGTCATCGCCCACGCAGCCGATGAACGTGACTTCCGCCGCCAGGCGAGCGGCCGCGACCGCCTGATTTGCTCCCTTGCCGCCGGGCGCCGTGAAGAAGCCGGAGCCCGGAAGCGTCTCACCGGCCACCGGCAAGCGCGGCACCCTGAAGACGAAGTCAGCGTTGATGTTGCCGATTACCGCAATGCGCACGGCCATGGCGCTGGCCTCCTTGCGCGGCACCGCTCGGTGTTGTGCTAGGTGGCGTAGCCTGCGGCCTGCACGCCACCCTCGAACACGAGCTGCTTGTCTCCCAGGAGCGACGTGATGACATCCATCTTGCGCCCTCGGGCCTGGTCGATGCGGCCGAGGATCGTCTCCGGTTGCATGTTGCGCCTGACAACGGCCTCTATTGCTCCCGCCACCGCCAGAGGATCGTCGGTGCCGGGGAACAGGACGCTCCTGCCCATCGCGACGCCCCGAACGTTCCTCCCCGCCGCGGTCGCGGCGGAGACATCCCCCAGGAGTGACGCGACGTCGGGCGCGCTGTTGGCATCGGTGAGCAGGAAAGGAAGCGTGGCCGCCGCGGTGGCGCGGCTCATGCCCTCAAAGCGAGGAATGGTCAGCCACGTACGGGTCGAGGTCTCGCCAAGGGCGGAGGCGACGCCGACCGCTCGCGCCCAGTCGTCCGGATCGAGGAGCGTCTCCCACGTGCGCTCACCGGTGCGCTTGACGGGCTGACAGTCTATGAGGGCGATCATCTGGGCGTGGTTCACGTCTGTGATGACCTTGGCGCAACGCTCGAGGGCCTTGGGCGTGTCGGGGCTGTCGGGGTCGATGCGCAGGAGTATCTTCACACCGTCGCAACGGATGTGCTTGGCCCGTTCGACGTTGAACGCGGTGTAGGCATCGGCCATCTCGAACGCGGTTCCCGACAGCCCGCCCCGGTTCATGCTGCCGATGAAGGCTTTGCCGTCGAGGAACGACGGACCCGAGTTCTCCCGCAGAACCTGCTGAACGAGGCACAGCTCCTCCAGCACATCGGGGGTGCCTATCACGCCGTCGAAGACGCCGCCGAGGAGCACTCTCACGACTCGGGCCAGTAACTCGTACCGGCAGGACGGCCCCGTGCCTCCGTCCGCCGAGGTGGTGACTCCCCTTCCCGCATCGTCCGCGGTGAGAACGAGGAGCTTGCCGCCGGGGGCCAGCTCCTTCCGAGGCTGCCGGGTCTGCGTCGATTTGTACGCCGCCACCGGGTCTGTGACTCTCAGGTCGGAAATCAGGTGATAGACCCCCCGCGGGAGAAACCCCTCAGGGTCGAACGTGAACGTTTCAGGGCTGCTCATGCGTGCGTTCCTCTTCAGGTTGTGTCTCGCGTATACTGCCGCAAGGAGAGATTCACCGACCGGATGATCTTCCCTGCGCGAGTCGCCGGGCAAACAGCGTGACAGGAGGGCTTCATGGACCGGCTCAGCCGGCTCTTCAGCCACAGACCGACAGCGTGGTGCCTTGCGGCCGCGCTTCTTCTGGTCTGTTCGTTCGATAGCGGCAGGTCGGATCCGCGGACGGCCGAGGCTGCCGGGCCGGTCGCGTTGTCCGCGGGGCCGGCCGCGGTCGCCCTAGTGGGTGAGCCGCCCGAGCGGCTGTCTGACGAAGACAGCGCCGCCGAGGCGAACGCCTTCCTGGCTCAGAACCTGACCGGCGGGAGGCACTACTTCATCCAGATCTCCGACACGCACATCGGCGGCGGCGCCGAGGCGGAACGCGAGAAGCAGCTCTTCCCCAAGGTCCACCCCACGGAAAAGCTCAGGCACGCGCTCAGGATCATCGCGGCTTTCGACCCGAGACCCGACTTCCTGTTGATCACCGGCGACCTGTCGGACCACAGCTTGCCCGCCGAGTATGACGCCCTGAAGCGCGTGCTGTCCGATGGGTGGACGGGCCCGCTGGCGCTAATGCGCGGGAACCACGACAAAGACCTGGGTGCGTTCCTTGAGGCGTTCGACTATCTGCCCTATACGGACCCGCAGCGCATGGCCGACACCGGGTTCTGCTACGCTTTCGACTACGAGGGCGTTCGGGTCGTCTGCCTTGATTCGGAGAAGTACAGCTCCGTGCTGCCCGAGTCCCGCTGGCTCGCGGACGAGCTTGCCCTTGCGGGCGACCGGGCGGTGCTCGTCGCGAACCATCGGCACCTGTTCGGCACGGGGAACCGGCTCGTGGACAGCGTCAAGGGGGGCCTCCCGCAGCCGGAGGCCGACGCGATGGCGCAGCAGCTTCGCGGCGCGCGGAACCTAGCCGGTCTGCTGTGCGGGCACATACACTACACGTCCGCCAGGGAGCAGGACGGTATCCGGCAGTTCACGATCTCATCCACATTCTACGCCATCGAGGCCCTGGGTTCCGTCGACGGCGGGCTGTTCGCGCGGCTGGTGCACGTGGACGCCGGCGAGGTGCGGTGGACGGCCGTCAAGGACCTGCTGGGAGCGACGAGGCCGGAGTGGCCCGCCGAGCCGCCAACCGGTGAGGAAGCGGCCGACGCGGGCTAGAGTGGCCCCGGGACCGCGCAGTGCCACGGCCCGACCACTCCGCCGGCTGTATGGATAGCGGATGACCTCGTTCTTGCGCAGCAGAAAGATGCGCGATGCGGACCATGTCATGATCTTGGCAATGGTCGGCATCGCCGTGTTCGGAATGGTGACACTCCGCAGCATACCCGGCGCCGACTTCCACAGGCAGACGCTGCTTTTCGCGGTTGGCGTGCTCTTCTTCCTCGCCGCCGCTTCCATCGACTACGGCTGGCTCAGGCACTCATGGCAGCCGCTCTACTGGGTAACCCTGTCGGTACTGGTGGTCGTCCTGGTCTTCGGCCGTGTGGTGTTCGGCGGTAAGTCGTGGATCGCTCTGGGCCCGGTTCAGTTGCAGCCCTCGGAGTTCGCCAAGGTGGTCCTGATGGTCTGTCTGGCCGTCTACGCGGCCGAGGCGGGCTCGCAGATCAGGGACGCGCTCGAGCTGTCGTTCTCATTCGTCTCTCTGGTACTGCCCATCTTCGCCCTGATCATGGCCCAGCGCGACCTGGGCACGGCGCTGGTTATCCTGGCGATCTGGATGGGCGTGATGTACTTCGCGGGCGCGAACCTGTGGCACCTCGCGGCCTTTGTGGTGGGCTGCATGGTCGTGGCCAAGCTCGGGTGGGACCACGGCATTGTGCCACAGTACCGTATCTTCCGCATTCTGGCCTGGCTTCACCCGCGCGAGTACCTCGACCCGGACGCCTCGTACGGCATGCCCGGGATGCAGTATCTGCAGGCCTGGCGCGCGATCGGCTCCGGAGGGATCTGGGGCCAAGGCTACGGCAACGGGCAGCTCACGCAGTTCGGTCGCGTGCCGGAGCAGGCGACCGACATGACTTTCTCGGCCCTGGGCGAGGAACTGGGGTTCGTCGGCTGCGCCGTCCTTGTGATACTCTACGGGATCGTCATCTGGCGTGGAGTCAACACGATCGCGCAGACGCAGCACGATCTCGGCCGCTACATCGCGGCGGGCGTTGTCTCCTACCTGGCATTCGAGGTGCTCGTGAGCATCAGCATGAACGTCGGACTCCTGCCCATCACGGGGATCCCGCTCCCGCTCTTCTCCCGCGGCGGGTCCAACCTGATCTCAACCATGATCGCGATGGGCCTTCTCGTAAACGTCCACCTTAGGCGGAGGCGCATCACATTCGAGGCGGCGACCTAGCCCCCCGTGGTGCCAGCCTGCGGAGCGCTTCTCATGGAACCTGCAATAGGCAACCTAGCCGCCATTGACGCGGCCGGCAAGCACGTTGTGGCTTGGCAGGGCGTGCGCGTCATCGTACCGCTCGACTGGGAGCCGGGCGCGCTGTCGGGGGCCTGGAACGAGGGCTACTTCCGCATCGATGAGCGCCTGGCGCCGCGCCTCGTTGTCCGCTGGCTGCCTGACGAGTCCACGAAGAAGCTCTTCGCGCGAGCGGCGTCTCGACAGGCCGGTATCCAGCAGGTGGCCGAGAACTACCTCGACGGGCTCGTGCGAACCCACAAGAAGAAGCGGCGCAAGGTCGAGCACCGCCTCACCGACCGCCTGCTCGCGCGCCGCCAGCTCGACATCACGCCCGTGAGCTTCTTTGAGTGGGAGCTTGTGGGGCACAACGTCTATGGCGTCGGCTTCTCCGGGGAGTGTCCCCATTCGGGCCGCATTCTGTTGTGCGAGATGACGGGCATGTCGATGGCCGAGACGCGCGACTTGGCCGTCCGTATCCTCGCCACACTACGCCCGTATCCGGAAGCCGATGACGCGGTGCTGTGGAGCGCGTTCGGCCTTCGGCTCGCGCTTGACAAGGAGTGGAAGCTCTCCGGCACTTCGCTGCTCGGGGGCAAGGTCGAGTTCAGATTCGACCGTCCCGATGGGTCGAAGCTCGCGGTGCAGCGGTGGATCGCGAGCATCGCGCTGGGCAAAGGGGACCTTGTCACCTGGGCGAAGAAACAACTGGCCAGCGATCTGAAGAACGAGTTCCGGTTCCGGATGGAACGGGGTCTGTGCAGGGGACACCCGGCAGTGCTTGCGGAGGGCACCGTTCGCTCCGCGAAAGAGCGCGTTGCCCATTCAGCCAGGCGGTTCGTGAAGATCGAGACCGCGTTTCATCTCGTCTGCCGGGCATGGCACTGCGAGCCCGAGAACAAGCTCTTCGTGGTACGGGCCGTCTGCAAGGAGTCGGAAAGAGGCTTCGCTGATGAAGCAACGGCTCGGTTCGTGTGTCACATATGACCTGATGGACGTCATCGTGCGAAGGCTGACCCTGTTCCTCGCCGCATTGGTGCTCCCGGCTCTGCTGGTGCCGCTCGTGTCCGCGCAACCGGCGGAGGAAGCCGATCCGCACGAGCAGGCCGCGGTCGAGATCGCCAAAGTTAAGGAGCTCCTGGAAGCCGGGGACCTGGACGGGGCCGTCGCGGCCGCTACGCGCGCCACGCAGTTCGCGCCCGGCCTGGGGGGCACGTGGCGTGCGCTCGCGTACTGTCACCAGGTTCGCGGCAACGAGAACCTGGAAGACAAGGAACTGGCGATCGAGTGCTACGCCCGCTCGCTCGATCTGGAGCAGTCCGAAGAGGCGCAGAAGCAGCTTCGGACGCTGGTCCAGACCGGGAGGTACCCGGACTGGGTCACCGAGGGGGCGCTCAAGTACCTCCCCGGCGACTACGACCGGCGCACCATCACGTTCCGCGATGCGAGGTTGCCGTCCGAGGCGAGGCAGGACCTGGTCATCGCGGTAGGGACCAAGCACCTCTACCCGGAGCAGGTGCCCAAGAGACACTCCGTCTACGGCTCGAAGTTCGCGGGCGTCGTCTACGCCTTTGTGAGCGATCCGACGGACGAGGTGCGGCGCCTCAGGCTCTCGGTCAGGGTGTACTACCCCACTGACTCGCTCTCCGTGATACACAAGGACTACACCCCGGACGCGAGCAACACCGCGCTGGTGCTGGGGCGTCTGCGCGCGTACTACGCGGCGTACATGGGCAGGGCCGCGACGGATCGGCTCGCCCGGCCGCTGTCAGCCTACCTGATCGAGGGCGCCCCCACCGCGGCCGAGGGTCTCAGACCCGACGTGGCCGTGTGGCGCATCGAAGAGGCCAGACAGTCCAAGGACTGGGCGTTCGACGTCTGCAAGGGATTCGGCCACGCCGCGTTCAGCGCGGTTGGGCAGTTCGCCGGCCCCGAGCCCTGGGCCGGCGGCCTGATTGGAAGGCTTATCTTCGCGAAGTGGCTGTGCGCGAACGCCATCGACCAGCGGCCCCAGTGGGGTGCCGACGAGGTCGAGATGGCCGACCAGGTCGAGAGCGAGGGGGCGCCGGCGCTGCAAGCCTTCGTCGCCGCGCCACCCAACGACGAGAACATGAGTGATGCGTCGCCCGCGGCCCTGCAGAAGGCCCTGGGAGCGGCCCTCTACGGTGAGCTGTGTCTGACCCCGGCCGAGCTGGGCAAGGTGCTCGCCCCGAGAGAGCGTGTGGACCCGCAGGGACTAGTCTGGAAGGTCGGCCAGGCGGTGCGCGACCGACAGCCCGCGAGTGTGCGCGTGCCGGGCGGCCTCTGGATCGAGGAGGGCAGCGACACGGTCGATCCGTTCCGCCTCCTCGATGCCGATGGGGCGCCCTGCGT
>Ga0315279_10007643_pt1 | contig 13315 bp, 14 predicted proteins | sample YL17G06_20_MG_FD_203694 | JGI IMG/M metagenome (GOLD analysis project Ga0315279, IMG submission 203694) | Sediment microbial communities from Yellowstone Lake, YNP, Wyoming, USA - YL17G06_20 | ecosystem: Environmental > Aquatic > Freshwater > Lake > Sediment | place: USA: Wyoming | collected... | reverse complement strand
CCAATACGTGTTCATATTGTTTCCCCCCAACCAACTTTGATTAGACCAATAACACTCAACACATACTCTATTATTAGACGAATAATGATAGTTACCCCTATAAGATCTTTCATAGTCTTTAGGTCATCTGCTATTTCCCTACACAATACGGAAATGAACCTTACGAATTCGGAGCATTTCACGATATAGTCTTACTAGAATATCTCTTCATAGGTTCAAGCCTAACTCTCCTTTTTCATCTGGATGTCCCTAAGTTCTTGAAATGCCTGAATCTGCTGGTTGCCCCGAATCTTATCTTCAGCAGAATAATCTTCTTCCGGATCAAGAAAGATAATCTGACTTCCAGAGAATTCAAACTTGAAAGGAACATAGATCAGCTTATTGAGTTTTTCCCTCACCTGTTTTTGCTTTGAAATAGGAACAAAGAACAATAAGAATCCACCCCCTCCAGCCCCTGTCAGTTTGCCTCCGATGGCCCCGGCCGAGATGGCCTGATCGTAAAGCTCCTCCACATGGGAGTTGGAGACCTCGGAGCTCAGACCTCGTTTCGCCTGCCATGTCTTATGGAGTAGTTCTCCAAAGCTGATAATATCTCTGCCACTGTTCAAAATGGAAAGCCCTTCATCCACCATGTTGTTCAACATGCGTAATTGTCGTTCTTTGCTCTCAATATCCTGAACATAACTCCCAGCAATATCTGACGCCGTGCGCTTAATCCCTGTATAAAATAACATAAGATAGGAATTCAGTTCCTGTATGCGTTCCGGAGTGATAGTAACCGGTCTGATAGAGAATTCACCATTGGGAGGAAAAGTGATATGGTTAAAACCGCCATAAGCAGCCAATATCTGATCTTGCGAGCCTACCGTTTCTTTCAGAAGTTCCTGCTCAATATAAATACTCTCCTTGGCCAATTGTTTCTTGTTCGGCATGTAACCTTTAAGGGCATACAAGGCATGTAGGAGTCCGACTGTGAAAGAGGAACTCGACCCCATGCCGCTCCGAGCCGGTAGGTCCCCATCATGATGGATCTCTACGCCACGATCTATGTTTAAATAATGCAAGACTGCGCGGACGGCAGGGTGCATGATTTCATCAATCGTTTGGCAACTCTCGATCCTGGAGTAAACCACACGGAACCTGTGCTCTAAGAATGGAGGAAGATAGCGGCACGTAATATAGCAGTACTTGTTGATTGATGTGGCCAACACGGAACCACCGTGTATGCGATACCATGCCGGATAATCTGTGCCACCACCAAGGAAAGAAATTCGAAACGGAGTTCTGCTAATGATCATGTATTACATCCTCCGTGAAAAATTGGTCTGCCACAGCATAAGTTTCGGGTGAACCAATGTCCAGAAACCGTCCATTACTTCGGTAACCGTAAAAACTTCGACCGACCCAAGCAGGAAACATCTCACGTTCCAGGGACACGGCACGATTAACCGGAATTGTTAAAAGCAAAGAACGAGTGAGTAAATAAATTCCCGCGTTAATCCAGCCTGATCCACCCTTATCATCTTTTTCGTCAAAGCCAAGCACAAGTCCGTCAGTATCTACATGCACTCGTCCATACCACTTCGTGTCAAGCACCTTGGTGAGTAGTAATGTAGCATTCGCACTCCGTTCACAATGCCACGCCCAAAAAACATTCAGATTAACATCGCAGAACGAATCTCCGTTCATTGTTAGCACAGAATCTGACTTGAACAGGGGAAGTGCCAGCCGCAATGCCCCAGCTGTGCCTAATGGCGATGACTCCTGTGAATAAACCAGGTGCAAATTGCCATATGAATCACCAAACGTGTCCTGCACCTGTTTGCCTAGATAACCTGTGCATAACACTACATAACGGACACCGACATCGACTAGTTGATCTAACAAAAACGCAAGGAACGGTTTTCCACGAATCTCGGCCAACACCTTGGGCTTATCAGAAATGATTGAACGCAACCGAGTTCCGAAGCCACCAGCGAGAATAGCCGCCGCCACCCTTGTCAAATCTTTGTTCGCCAATGCATTTAGGTTAGGCATCAAATATTCTTAAATGGAGTACGTCCCATCATTCGATAACCCTTAATTAATTCTTGGATTCCATCGTCCAACGACCGTCTTGCTTCAAAACCAGATTCCCGCAACCTTTGGTTAGAGACAATGTAATTACGTTTGTCCGGATCACACCCTACTTCTGAGAAATGAATATAGAAATTCGGCACGTACTCTTTAATTTTTAGAGCCAGTTCCTCTTTGGACAGATTAGCCGAATCCAAACCAACATTGTACGGTTTCCCAACCATGCGCTCAGCGTTCTTGATGCAGTGGATAAAGCAACCGGCGACGTCGCGGATATGGATATAGTTGCGCTTAAAGTCCTTCTCGAAGAGCACGATGTAGCCATCCGTGACTGCAGCGTAGACAAAGTGGTTCACGAGCAAGTCAAGCCGCATGCGGGGAGACATGCCAAAGACCGTAGCCAGTCGAAGAGCGATAGTATTGGGTTTGTCCAGCAACTCTTTTTCTGCCTGCACTTTAGTCTGACCATATAAAGAGACAGGCTCAAGCGGTGTATCTTCGGTGCAATACACACCTCCCGATTTGGTGCCGTAACCGCTGTTTGTTGTCGGGAAAATCACCAACTGGTTGGAACTCCGTAAGTTATTGAGTAGTTGAATGGCCTCTAAATTTACCGAACGAGCCAGCCAAGGGTCCTGACTACAAGCTGGGGCACCTACAATAGCCGCCAATGGAATAAGAACATCAGCCTCTTTTATTAGGCCACCCATAAGTGCTTCATCTCTAACATCGCCATATACGAATTTGAATCGCGGGTTTGCGCAAAAGTGAAACAAGCTATGCTGACCATATATCAAGTTGTCCACAGCCACGACCTGGTATCCACCATCCAGCAGGTGTTCACACAGGATGGAACCAATGTAACCAGAGCCTCCGGTCACCAGCACACTGCAATCATGCCAATCCATAGTTGGTTGATTCCTCCTTATTAGCGATTTTGAGGGAATTGTGTCCTTTTCGCTGTTACAAAGAAAGCAGTCTGTTATTGCACTGCTTCTGGAAATTCCCGGTTCGGAGTCTGTCGCATCAAGAAGAAACAATGTCGATTGCGAACCAAATCCTGTCGCGAATGACCTTCTAGGATAATCTCTGCCCTTACGGATAAAATGAATTCACGCCATTCTTGCAAAGTGAATCGATATTCAGAGCCATCAAAAATCACGTAATACATCCTATATAACCACCCACGCCATCCAGGTTCCATCCCGAACAGATCGCGCAGCAAAAGGAATTTTCTGCGTAAAGAGGGAGGTACATGATGAAAGGCAAAACTGCTTGTCACCACATCAAGACTACCATTTTGGAATGGCAAGGAACAACCATCAGCAGCAATAAAGTCCAAGGCTGGATATCGAAGCTTGGCATCCCTAACCATTCCAATCGATACATCCACGCCTGCATACCATGCAGCATTCCAGAGCCTTAAGACCTCATGGCTATGCTCACCGGGGCCGCAGCCTACATCCAATACTGTTGCGCCAGCCATAACCTTAGTGCAGCAAGCTTGATATTGCGACCATAATTCCTGTACCGCCTTGTCTGCCTCATCTCTGAGAACTAATCCAAAGGCACGACGTAATGAATACATAAGCAATCTCCGAACACCATAACACCGTGCCGATCGATGGGTCATATCTGCCCACCTTGCGAAGAACCTGCTCATCTGCTGCTTACGCCATCTCCACCCAATCAGCCGAGATGGACCCACGACTAGGATTTTACATGTTCGTAAAGTGAATTGTCCCAGCGCCCTGCCAAAACATTCAGAACGCCTGAAAAGCATAACTCCGGTCGTCAATATATTGAGGGTCGCTTTCTCCTTCAGCCGGCTCAATTGGGACACTCCATCGCGAGTAGCCTAACATCTCAATCAGATTCAAAAACTCGTTGCGGTCTACACTGTGATGAACTTCAACTACTAGTTTGGGTTTGAATACCTTGAGCAACCCATACATACCTCGCAAGACATTAATTTCCATCCCCTGTACGTCAATCTTGATGCCGTGAATCCGTTGCTGACCGTTGCAAATTCGAGGCCAAAGCCAGTCGAGGCGTGCGACCAGGAAGATCTCAGTCCATTCTCCGCTATGCAGGGTGCTATCCACCATTCCGCGCACTGCGGGTAATTGCTTTAATTCCAAATTTTCTGGCGCTGCCAACGCCAGCGGCAGCACCGTCAACTGCGGTAGATTGTTCAGGAGTCGGGTTTGTGCCAGGTACCCAACCGTGCTCAGCGTGGGTTCAAAAGCGAAAACTCTACCTGCCAATCCCACCAACCGGCTAAGAGCAATCGCAGTATATCCATAGTGCGCGCCTACGTCCAGCCAGGTCTCGCCGACTTTAACATTGGTGGCGAACCAGTTTAGCAACTGGCATTCAGTGCGACCCATGAGGGCTGCAGGATAGTCGTGCCACGAGGTGACAATCCAATGGCCCCGTAGAGGTCCTCCTAGAATGCGTTGACGCCGGATAGAACGCGGCAGCCATAATCTAAGGAAAGATTTGATTGTTTTATTCATTTGGACGATCGGTTGATAGGCCTACAGTTTTGGCTTATCTCGCCTGATGAGTATCGTGCATTCTTAACCCTCATCTTACCCCACCCGGCTATTTGATACACACCAGATTGGCGTATATCTCATAATTAGGGCGGATTGGTTCGGGCACAAGTCGCCCACTTTCAGAGTTCCAGCGAAAAAGTTGATACCCAAGACTCTCCAGGTAATCACGAAGAGATGCGGTCTGGTAACCAAAATTGCGTGTCGTCTTATCAGCAAACTCACAAACAACAACTGGCGGATTCAGGCTACAGAGAAGACTTCGCGCTCCTTTAAATACTGTCAGTTCAGCTCCTTCTACATCTATCTTGAGCAAATCAACTCTTTGCAAATTTTTCGCAAGCACGTACTCATCCAGCGAAATAGTCTCGACCACAATCTGCTCAAGAGGTTTTCCAACCCAGTCCTGTCTACGCATCGAGTTCATGCCGCACTGGTTGTAGAGGTAGAACGTTGACGTTCCAGATTTATCCGCCACAGCCAGTTGATTAAGCTGAACGCAAGTAAACCCATTTAACTCATAATTGGCGCACAATTGCTCAAATGTGCGCGGTGTTGGTTCGAACGCATGGACCGATCCACTTGCCCCGACATATTTCGCAATCAACAGCGAGTAAATGCCAATGTTGGCGCCGATATCCATTGCAACCATTCCCGGCCTGAGATACCATTTTAGGAATTCGACCACGTCATCCTCAATTTGCCCCAGGTACAAATCGCGAGACACGTTTCCTGTGGGCAAATACTGGATAGTAATATCCCGATCGAGTTGTACCGTCAGCGTTGCGCCTGAGCAAAAGCGCTGGATGAGAAGCCATTGCATATACCGAGGTGTGGCAAGATCTCGAATTCGTCGCAATTTGTACTTGACCATTTCAACAATCTCAGACACGGACAGCCTCCTCTAACACTTTGACATACCCGCGCGCTTGCGCCTCCAACGTAAAAGCCTGGGCCCGAGCGAGACCGCTCGTAACTATAATGTTACGCAAGTTAGTATCTCCAAGAACCCGCGCTATCCCATCGGCGATAGACTCAACATTGGAAGGATCGACCAGCACAGCACAATCCTGCGCAATCTCGGCCATAGTACTCATCTGAGATGTGACTACAGGGCAGCCGCAGCTCATGGCTTCCAAGACAGGTAATCCAAAAGTTTCGGATAACGAGGGCATGACGGTAACTGAGGCATTCAGGTAAAACGCGGGAATGAACGAATGAGGCACAATTCCTGGACAGATGACGCTATCTTGCACGCCACGCCGGGCGCCCAGGTCTAGCAACGAAAACCGCGTGACTTTGGGGCCATCGCTGCCCACGAGCAGAAGCAGGTGTGGTAGCGAGCCGCGCTGCTTGAGCTGCGCAAACGCCTCTACCAGCCTGGGCAGATTCTTCTGCCAGTAAAAAGACGAGACCGATAGAATATAGGGTCTCCCCTGGGTTAGATTGCGGACAAGGCGTTGCCCTTGTTCATAGTTTTCCCCCTCACAGTTGCTTGTCATGTCTGACGACAGACCGTGGTAAATGACGTGAATTTTTTCAGGGGAGACATGAGTTTTTTCAATAATGATCTGCTTGCTCGTTTCGGAAAGCGCAATAATCCCCGTAGCCTTGCGCAAGGTCCAGGGAACGCTGGCCCTGAGGTAAACCAGGTTCGGCCAAGTATAAACTTGGGGAAAATCAAAGTATTGTAACGACTGCATCACGACAACTGAAGGAACCTTCAACCGGAGGGGAAGGACATTGTTGGTGCCCAGAAAAACATCCATCCCAGCCTTTTGAATGATTGTTGGGTAGACCGTCTGCTCGTAAAGAATACGCCCGGGGCGTTGCCGAGGTACACCGCGACACTTATACACCTCCACACGCGTGCCATTCTCCAAATCAAGCGGGTCTGCCCAAGTGGGCTGGAATAGCGCATACTCGTGTTGAGGCGCCACTTTCTCCAGCCACGTGACTGTATCTTGAAGGAAATGGCGCATGCCTCCAATGGTACGCCGGCTTGTGGATAGACCTGTGGAGACATTATCTATGCCGATTTTCATCACTGCTCTCTTTGTACCCCAGTTACGGCGAAGCCGCACATGACACGAAGGTTATCCCTTCTCTCCTTCAATGTAAAGCGATCCCGGCTTGTAGACCGTTCCATCACGATTCATATCGAGGCCAGAATCCTCCCACATCGGTATCTTGCTGGTATTAGGATCTTGCCTTGCGATGTTAATGAAGCCAGAACGCTTCAGAACCACCTTAAGCGAGTACCAATCGTACATCCAATGGTGTGTCTCACCTCGGTTCTCCGCATCACCTAAAAACTTATTCTCCAGCCATCTAATAAGAGGTTTTTTTTGGCAGTCGCTGAGGCTTCCCGCAGAACCATTTGCCCGAATAGAGTCTCGAGAGCTTGTTGATGGAGAGTTTGCATCGAAAGATCGCCACGTTCAAGAGCCTGGAGAGCGTCAACATACGTTATTATGATGATTTCAAGATCTGGTACAACAATTCTGAGAACTCCGCCCGGTTTTAGAACGCGCCGACACTCAATCAGAAATGGTCCAACCACAGCGCGGTCTAGATGCTCAAGTAAGTGAGAACTATACACGGCATTAAAGGAATCATCGTTGAAGGGTATCCCTTTTCGCAGGTCCCAAACGATGACATTATCTGGAAAACCAAGGAAATATGCATAACGTTCAGGCGAAAACAGACCAAGGCTACGAAGCAAGACAACCAATCCTGGGTAACGGCGCAGGCGCGCATACCAGGAGAAATCAATGTTAATCCAATTGGGATTGGCGCGAGGACCACACCCCAGATTCAGCAACGCACGGCTGTCTTCCAACCGCTTGCACGAAAAGAACCGTTTTCTGCCTTTCATCTATTTATGTCGAACAGTGTGATGGGTTGTTCAGTATCCCGTCCCCTCGCGATGTAGAGTTCTCGCTGTTGCTGAATCTGTTCTGCTTCCAAGGAGGCAGTAAATTGAGCTTGAGCCACCAGCAGTGACATAGCTTTTTCGGCTCGCCCGGTTATACAATAAATGTCGACCAGCGCCAGAATCGGCAACAATGAATCTAGTTTGAGACGGATCGCTTTTTGAAGGTAAGGTTCTACGTCAGTGTGCCGGCCCTGGCTTCGCAGCCAACAGGCCCACTTTAGCACTGTGTCGTACTGCCCCGGAGCTAACGTCAGTGCCATATGAAAATTCTGCCCTACTTCATCTGGCGTGCCCTGTCCGCTCACCCCCAGGACTACGCCCCGATACAAGTAAGCTATATAACATTCTGAACAGAATGCAGACGAACCTTACATCCTCTCCCACAGGACAGGGCTTTCAGCTGCGATTTCTCTTAAACTCGCCCAGACGCAAGGCAACTGCAAACATAATTCCTGCCGCCACGATAGCGCCAGGCGCAACCGAAAGCGTAGCTGAGGGTAACGCATATATTGTTATAGCCAGCACTGATGCATTTGCGGCCAATACTCGATGCTGGCCAGGTTTTCCGCGCAGCAACCGCCAACCGAGAAAGGTCACACAAAAAACGCGCCCGATAAGCAGCAGGAGACATACCAGTCCTGCCAAGCCGAGGTTAAGATAGTACCAGGCATACGAATTGTGTACACCGGTCCATGCCTCCACATCGGGGCTTACTAACGGAAGTACATCAAGGATACGAGTCGAAGCGCCCAACCCGTTGCCCAAAAACCAACCCTGCCGTTCGTTCACAGCAACAATCACTTGGTTTGTATCTTCAAGTCGCCCGAAGAAACTCTCGCTTAGATCAAGCCGCTTTGACAGTATTTCAAGACCATCCGCACCAGTAATTGCTCCAATCAACTGCACCGTAACAAGCACACCTGCCAAAATTGCCATACTGATCAGTACGATCAAACCAGGTCTCAGACGTCTCAAAACTAGAACAACATATAGACTGACCAAACTAATCACTATCCACATTGTCCTGAGCCCAGATATCACCATGGCGGTCAGAAGCAACACAATCATAGCACCGTGCAGAAGAGTCTTTAGCGTCGCATGTGTCCTCTGCCTCTGACGCGATAGCAAAAAGCAGAGTGACTGCAAATAGAGCCAAATACCATAATCTACCGTAACTCCAACCACGTTCACCACATTAGCCATGAGCACGCCAGACTGATGAATAGATACATTACTGCTTACAATGCCTTGCCAAGCCACCCGCCAAATCGTCAGAACTGTCATTAAGCCTAGCGGCACACACAAATTGAGCGCTTTTCGAACTTTATCTTCATTGTTTACCAGCGAATAGGTTACCAGAAAAGGCATAACGAAATAGAAAACAACACGAGCGTTCCGAATAATATCTCGAGCTGGATTGCCATAAATAAAACCCAGACCAATTCCGATTATGCCGAACGCAACCAAACCGAACCATTCTGGTGGAGCGAAATGGCTACTGCGACGATCCTTGCTAAAAGTTGCTACCCCCTGTACCAGGCAGTACATTACCACAATGACGTCGCTTAAGTTAACTGGCACGCCTGCGATTATCTCTTGGGTCTGCAGGATTTCCTTCCAGTGCAAGAGAACAAATGGCGCAGCCACAAACAACAGATTGAACTCAACCGAGTCACGGAAGCACCAGAGCAGCAACATTCCAGCCAAAACTGAAAAGACAATGATTGATCCCGGCGCAATGCTGAAATCAGGGATGATAGGAATTACCCTCCCGACCAGTATGCCTACTAGTAACCACAGCCCAATCGGCCAGTAGCGCAAGACTATACCGGTTCGTGTACGATCAAACATATCCGTGACGCTTCGTGAAGGACTTCAATTATCAACGTGCTCGGGCAAACTAGAAAAAACGACTCAATGCACGCCAACGGACACCACTCACGAGCAACCCTCCGACCATCAGCGCAACCACCCCCAAAAGCCCTGCCATCCATCGTGGCACATCGGTCATCACATAGACTATGCTGTAGACTAGAACAATCCATCCAATCAAAAAGGCTATCCGTTTATCCGGTTTTAGTAGTCTAGCACGCAAAAGCATCGCCAAGAACGCTGTTGCCGTCAGACTCTCACCCATCACTCTCACAACCGCCATTCCCATCGCTCCGTAACGGGGGACCACCCAAGAGGCAGCAACAACTTCTACCAGAGACACAGTAATATACGGTAAACCAAGCGTAATGGTTCGGCCACTTACAAACAGAGCATTCATAGATAACCAGTGTATTAACATTGGCACAAAGGCCAATGCATAAATGCAGAATACGTCAGAAGCCTTTGAAAATTCACTGGGATACAGAACAGCAATCACTATTTCTGAAGCCGCTATCAGGCTAGTTGTTACCAAGCTCCCTAGGAAAATCAATCTCCCTAGACTGCTGTTGAGCGTTTGCTTCAACGCTTCATATGAGTGGGTCGTTTCAGCCAGCATAATGGGGAGAGCACCCATTACCATGATCCATACAGCCTGACGCATGATGCCCACCAGCCGGAAAGCGGCCCCCAGAATACCAACCTCCAATGGGGTAGAGAACCACTCCGTTAACCACAAATCTAGTTGGTAATAAACCAGCTGTGTCAAAGGAACAACAGACAAGGCTAATGACGCGATCACGATCTTTTTCATGACCCAACCAGATGGCAAGCATAGTTTTCCCACTTTGCAAATAGCATAAAGATACGCGCCAGCCCAAACAACAAGCGCCGCCGACAAAGTGGCAAGAGCCGACCCAAATAGACCTAAGTTGGAAGAAAGTAGTGTCAGTCCGAGCAACAAGATAGCAGCAGATAGCACTTCAATACCCTTCAGCATTTGCCACTGCATCTGATTCTTTCCACTATGAATGGAGATTAGCGCGCCTGTAGAAGACGACACCATGGCGGCTACCGCCATACAAACCGCTGGGATAATAGCATGCGCATCTCCAATAAATGCTATCCCCGCTGGCATCACGATCAGCATGATGGCCCCACTGGCTACGATGTGTATTGACGCGCCTGCTATCATAAGCTCCGCCAGTGAGAGTTCACCACGCGCCGAACTCTTTAACAGGATGGTGCCGGCGCTACCTCCCACAATGCCTGTAAGAGAAACAACTGATAGCAATAGAGAATACTCTCCAAAAATAGCAACTCCCAAATAACGAGAGTTGACGTAGTTTGCTGCTAACCCTGCTATGACTGACAGTCCTGTCCCTGCAAGTAGCCAAAGGTTGTTTCCCGCAAGCGTACGTAATTTGGGGGAAAAAGTGTCCATTGGTAGTTTCAGGCAATGCGGCCCAGCAAATACCGCCGCAGAACAGTCCGTGTATGAACCATCTGTAAATCCCCCATAAGACTCAATAGCCAGTAAGCCACTGTCCATTTCCTAACCAAACATAAGGGGTCAAGTTGGATAGCCTGTGCCACACAGTGACGAGTTTCCTTCGAATTGCCATTTTCGCAATATAGACCAGCAGCCACAAGATAGGCCATGGCTCTTGCTTTGCGTTCACACTGTCTCACTGCCACAGGCAGGTCAGGGGATTGAAAGAACTGTTCAGTAATAAGCAACTTTTCCTTCGCCGACGCCTCTGTCCTCCGCCTGGAGGTCTGTTCCGGGTAGACGCGGAAATAACCTGTGGGTTGCCCAATATTGGCCATCTTATAGCGCAAGGCAAAACGCAGGAAGAGATCAAAATCGTTCAAGTATTGCAAATTCTCAGAGAAGAAACCAATTGAATTCATAGCCTGCCGGGTTATCAAACAACCTGTAAAGGACATTGTCGGACGGCGCAATAATAAATCAAACACATCCCACTCAGATTGGCGCACGAGTCGCCTGACCTTGCCATATTTGTCCATGTCATATTGGTCTCCACAAACAAAGTCAACATCTGGGTGGTCTGCCAAGTAACGAACCAACGCGGAAATCGCCCCCGGGGTGACGAGCATATCATCCGAATTCAGAATCCACATATAGTCACCTGTGGATCGGGCAAAGCCTTTGTTGATTGCGTCCGATATACCCCTATCCCTCTCGCTCACCCAGTAGGCAAAACCATCTTTGTATCTGTGGATGATGGATAACGTTTCGTCTGTAGATCCGCCATCTATGATGATATGCTCAATATATGGATAGTCTTGATTGCGGATGGAGCGAATACAACCTTCTATAAACTGTCCCTGATTATAGCTGGGCGTAACAATGGACACCGTTTTTCTGCTAGATCTACTGTTCATAGGCATATGTTTGTCTCATGTCTCTCTACACGCACTTTCTTTCTGGCTGGCTACGGCAGGACGTCTTGAACTCTCTCGCGAGTAGCCCCTCTACCCTTACAATTCGTTCAATAGACCACACAGCGCCAATATCTTATCCTGCTCCAACCCCGGATAATTGCCAATGTACCAGCCATAGAAGTGAATGTGATCTACTCTTGGATAGTTTCTATATTCGTCGCCTACAATCTTGCGCAAATAAGGCTGGCGCAACTGATTACCTCCCCCAGATGTGCCCCGACGAAATTCCACCCCATGCTTGCGCAGCGTGCACTCTACATTGTCACGTAGGACAATATCAGGTTCTTTGAGAACCAGGGTGAACGCGTAATTGCAACTTTCCTCAGTCGCAAAATCAGTCTGATACTTGGCAGGATTCAGGTTGGAGAGGAAAAGATCAAGATTCTTGATTCTGATCTTGTTGTTCTCATCCAGCCGCTTGAGTTGCGAGCGCCCAATTACTGCGCCAACCTCAGTGGGACGCACATTGTATCCAGGGAAGGCAAAAATGAAATCGGGATTCAAATCAGGATGTTTTTCCACGTATGAGCGCTTGATTTCGTTAGATGTCGCTTCACGCACCATGCCGTGGGAACGAAGCATACGCACAATTTCATAGAGATCTCGGTCATTCGTGCAGACCATGCCGCCTTCTATAGTGCTCATGTGGTGAGCATAATAGAAGGAAAAATTGGACATGAGACCGAATGTGCCGAGTTTTCGCCCGTTAAAGGTTGCGCCATACGACTCACATACATCCTCAATCAGCGGTATGTTCCGCCGCTGCAGTTCATCCAGCAATTCCTGGGTGAGGGCATTGTAACCCAGAATGTGCGTGATGAACACGGCACGCGTATCAGGCGTCAGTTTTTTCAAAACCTGAGCATTGTCCATGCTGAGCGTGCGCCGATTAATATCCACAAAAACAGGCGTGAGCCCATTTTGAAGAACTGCAGCAATGTCGGAGACCCATGTCAATGGCGGTACGATAACTTCTCCGGGACCGCGCGTATGTTTGAGTGCCGCCATGGTCAGTAGATTTGCCGACGCACCCGAGTTAATAAAGACGCTGTATTGGGTGCCTAGCCAATCCGACCACTCCTGCTCAAATGCCTGTGTCTGTTTGGAGTGGGTCAGGATCGGATCGTCCTGCGAAAGATATTCAATCACCGCGTCCAGGTCGGCGCGAGTAATGTTGCTTTTCATTAGAGGCCAGTTAAGATCGGGGCCAGTTATCATATTCTTTTTCATCCAGTTTGGGTCTCACGCGCTAATCAACCAACAGCTTCCGTCCGGAATCTTTAGTATAATGGACCCCAAAATTTGGACAGTGTGATAAGTTACACTTGGGAGATCAAAGGAGGAGGTCCAAGTGGAACGAATGCGAAAGAGGTATCCGCCTTCATTTAAAGCCAAAGTGGCA
>Ga0315279_10007642_pt1 | contig 13316 bp, 10 predicted proteins | sample YL17G06_20_MG_FD_203694 | JGI IMG/M metagenome (GOLD analysis project Ga0315279, IMG submission 203694) | Sediment microbial communities from Yellowstone Lake, YNP, Wyoming, USA - YL17G06_20 | ecosystem: Environmental > Aquatic > Freshwater > Lake > Sediment | place: USA: Wyoming | collected... | reverse complement strand
CACCAACGGCACTGAGGCTATCAAAGCCGTCCTGTGCAACGAGACCTTGCCAACACTGGTAATGTCCGGACAGGGGATTCATAACCTCACCGCGGCAGCGAAGGACAACGCGACGAACAACGCCACAGTGGCTGACCTCGCCGTCAAGATCGACTCGGTCGCACCCACTCTTACCCTGACGAATGCGTCCGGGACCATCTCGGCGAATAAGACGACACTGGTCTGGACCGCTTCGGATGCAACGAGCGGGATCGACCACTACGAAGTGAAGGTCGGCAGCGGCGCTTTCGTTTCCGTGGGGAACGTCCTTTCGTACCAAGTGACCGGACTGGCAGACGGTAACAACACCGTCATAGTCAAAGCGGTCGACAAGGCGGGCAATTCGGTCGATAAGACGATCTACCTCACAGTGAACAAGCCTGCAGGAACCGACATGACGCTGATCATCCTCATCTTGGCGATAATCGTGGTAATCGTGATTGTCGCCGTGATGATGATGAAGCGCAAGGGCAAGAGCCCGGTCGATGCGGCTGCACCTGAGGAAGAGAAGCCCAGCAACTAGACTCAAAACCTAAATGAGATATAGAAACCCGGGGCCGCGGAAATCCGCGGCTCAATAATTTCTTTTCTTTCTTCTTCACAAAAGGGTATCTCAGAATTTCCTAGCTTTCTCAATTCTTCATTCAGATCTCTGCGGTTATGCAAGTCTATTGCCCCTTTGCGTGCCGCAATTTATATGACTTTCGTTTAATTCTATCATGATTTCGAGCCATCATTTCGCAAGGGTTTTATACCATTGAAGGCCCTGTACACCTTAATGTCGGCCTGTTGATGGGAACTTTGGCGGGCCGAGATACTATATTGGAAAATGCTTGAAAGGAGGACTTAAGTAATGGTAGCTGATGAAAAGCAAGCCGGCGAAACGACGGAGGAAGCTCCGGAAGTCTTGCCGACGAGTACTGAAGAGGCGGCTCCCAAGAAGAGCAAGATGCTGATGGCTGTTGTTCTTGTCGCGATATTGATTATCGCGGCGATCGGCATCGCTTGGATGGCGGGAGTCTTCGGGAAGCCGACGACAGCGAACGTCAACCCGACCGTGACGACCACGATGAGCACCCACATAGCCGCCGTCGGTGAAGTTGTCACATTTAATTCGACTGCAACTGACTCTGACGGTACGATAGCAAGCGTGCTTTGGGATTTTGGTGATGGTTTGACTAGCACCATTGCGAATACGACACATGCGTATTCATACCCTGGACAATACATCGCATATTGCGTTGTCACTGACAACAGCGGTGGAAAGGGGGACAATGAGGCTATTCTGACGAGCATGACGATCATCGTCTCAGGTTCGGCAATTACTGAGCCGAGCACGACCGATGTGAACGCGACTGCGTCACCGTTCTTGGTACTCGCGGCCAACCAGACAATCGTTCGAATGAACGCAACTATAGCCTTCGATGCCGGGGCGTCCTGGGCATTCGTAGGCTCATGGATCAATGTGGCGAACCACTCGGAGGGAATAACCTGGGAACAGAACATCTCCGGGATAAAGTCGTTCAAGCTGAACTACTCTGATGGGAGCGCAGTTCTGGGCATCAACACCACAGTATGGCCCGTGAATGCGTCTGCATCCCACAAGTTTACCGTTCAGGGCAACCATGCGGTAATGCTGACTGGGAAGAGCGGAACCCACAATGCGACTTACATCAAGACGGTCCATGTGCTGAAGGTAGCTCCAACAGCCGGGGCAGTGAAGAACCCGGACACGTTCATCATGGCGACGATCGGTGAGCCGCAGACTCTCGACCCTGCGATCGATTACGAATCCGCAGGCGGAGAGATACTGCAGAACGTGTACGAGAACCTCATCTGGTTCGACGGTGCGAGTGCAGAGAATCTAGTGCCGATACTCGCCTTAGAAGTCCCGACGATTGCGAACGGCCTGATCAGTGCGGATGGTATGAACTACTCATTCCACCTAAGACAGGGAGTCAAGTTCCATGACGGGACGGACATGACCGCGGATGATGTATTATACTCCATCCAGAGGCTCTGCGCGTTGAGAACACCGCGGACACCGGCGTGGATGATGGAGCAAGTGCTCGACTATCAGGCGGGAAGGGCTCTGGCCAGACATTACAACATATCGACGTGGAATTCGACCTTCGGACCTATACCGGCATATCTGATGGCTGGCCTGCCGGCGGACGGTACCCATAACCTGACGGCTGCTGATGTAAGGGCCGTTGTTGCGAACGCAGTGACGACCAACGACACCTACAACGTCACCTTCAGGCTAACGATGGCGTACCCGGCATTCCTGCAGATCATGGCTTACACCGATGCCAACATCGTGAGCAAGGATTACGTTGTCGCTAACGGCGATGCGTATATGGCGACCCACACTTGCGGCACCGGCCCGTACAAGCTCGTAAGCTGGGAGAAGAACTCGGCCGTCAGATTGGTGAGGAATGACGACTACTGGCGGACACCCGCGAAGATCAAGAACGTCGTGATACTGAAGATCGAGGACGTGAACTCGAGGCAGCTGATGCTCAAGGCAGGAGACGCTGACTCAGCGTACATCCCGATTCAGTTCCAGGACCAATTCGCGGACACGTCGCAGTTCCGGATCAAGAAGGGTCTTCCGACCTTCCAGATCGACTTCATCGGCTTCAACCAGAACATCAGCGTGACCGAGCTGAAGTCGCTGTATGGACCTAGCGTAGTATCGGGTATACCCATCCAAACGTATGGCGCGGACGAGTCTTCCAACTTCTTCGCAGATATACATGTGAGGAAGGCCTTTGCGATGGCTATCAACTATACCCAGTACATCGCAAGTGCGTTCTTGGGCAACGCTCAGCAGATCAACGGTCCGATTCCCGATGGGATGTTCGGATACAACGCGAGCGTGCCGAAGATGCCCTACGACTATCTGGCAGCGAAGGACAACCTTTCGAAGGGTGTAGTCAAGGACTGGATCGCCAATGGGTTCAAGATCCCCATGTTCTACAACGCCGGGAATTCGTACCGTGAGGCCGCGATGAACATGTTCAAGGACAGTCTCGAATCCATGAGCCCGGGCAAGATAACAATCGACATCAAGCCCGTGGACTGGGCAGTGTACATGGACATCTCAAGCGAGGTGCCATGCCCGTATCCGATGATTTGCGTCGGATGGCAGATCGACTACGCGGACCCGGACGACTTCGCGCTGCCGTTCATGGAAAGCGAAAATGCATTCGCGCCTCCGCAGGCCTATGTGAACGCGACCGTGGACTTGCTCGTGGCTCAGGCCGCCTCAGAGACGAACCTCACGAAGAGGGCGGAACTGTACACGAACATAACCTGGGCGGCATACTACGATGTGCCGTACGTCTGGCTCATCCAGGCCAAGAACTTCCACGTTGAGAGATCCTGGATACAGGGCTATTACTACAACCCGATGTACTCTGGGCTCTACTACTACTCGTTCGACAAGTAGTAGTCTGGGGAGCACAGGAACGGACAAACCCTTTCCAAAACCTCTTATTCTTCACTTTTCAATTCTCCTCAGTTCCTATGATGGTTTTCTCATCGTTTGCCAAACCTACTGAAAACATTCCATCAGCCCAAAGAATAATAAACCCATATACCTAGACACTCATGGTGTCGGCCCGATGCAGTTAGGAACCTACATCATCCGCAGGCTTCTGCTTCTCATCCCCGTCCTAATCGGCGTCTCCATATTCGTTTTCGCATTGACACGCGTCACTGGCGACCCCATCGGGCAATATGTCACCCCTCATATGTCGCCAGCCGATAAGGAGATTCTCCGTCACACATTCGGCTTCGATCAACCTGTATTTATCCAGTATTTTGCATGGCTGAAAGAGCTGCTTCTCAACGGCAACCTCGGATACTCCAAGGTCGCAGAACTTCCTGTCAGTGAAGCAATTGCCAAGTTCTTCCCTGCGACATTCGAGCTTACACTATGGAGTATGATCTTCTCAATCATTTTCGGGATCTCCCTCGGAACCCTCTCCGCAATAAAGAAGGACACTGCAATCGACCATGTGACGAGGATTGTATCTCTCGCCGCAGTGTCGATACCTGTCTTCTGGCTTGGATTATTGCTCCTGTTCGTATTCTATTCTAAATTAGGATGGGCTCCGGTACCGTCAGGCAGACTTGACGAGAACCTCTTTCCTATTTCGGGAATTCATCTGTATTCAAGGATATATCTCGTCGATACTCTCCTGAACGGCAGACTGGACTATTTCTGGGATGCGTTCAAGCACCTCATCCTCCCATCTATTACTCTAGCCTTTGCGACCGTCGCTCTTATCGTCAGAATGATGCGGGCAAGTATGCTAGAGGTGCTCGGATCCGAATATGTGCGGACGGCACGAATGAAAGGAGCTTCGGAAAAAACCGTTATCAGGAAGCACGCCCGGAGAAACGCTCTAATTCCTACAACTACCGTGATAGGATTATCTTTCGGGGGTCTGCTCACAGGAGCGGTGCTGACTGAATCCATCTTCTCTTGGCCCGGCCTCGGGAGATGGGCCGCGTCCGCCCTCCTTGCGAACGACCAGGCGGCGATAGTAGGGTTCACTCTGTTCACCGCGCTGATCTACGTGCTCGCGAATCTCATAGTGGATATACTGTACTCGTATCTTGATCCGAGAGTAAGGCTCGGATGAAATCATCTGATGGAGAAAGAGACATGCAAGATAAGGGAGGGAAAGAATCCGACAATCTTTCCACGGCTCGCAAGTCGAATCGGCTCGGAGAGCTCAAGATATCTCTGAGAGCCCGGCTGAGGGGGATGCAGTACAGCCTGTTCCTCTTGAGGAAGAGCAAACTCTCAATCATCGGCTTCGCGATAGTCATGATAATGATCTTCATCGCGTTGATCGCCCCGCTGATAGCGACCATCTTCCTTCCCCACGATCAACTCCCGCCACCCTATGCCAATCCGCTTCGTATCCCAAGAGATTACAATGTCACAGCTCCGCTGCCGCCCGGCTCTCCGGGCCATCCGCTCGGAACCGGTCAATTCGGCACGGATATCTATTACGGCCTCGTCTACGGCGCGCAGGTCTCCATGCGAATGGCGATCGTCGTGGTCGGCATTGGATTCCTGATAGGAATCCTGCTAGGCGCCATCAGCGGGTACTATGGAGGGGTGATCGACGAGATCGTCATGAGGGTCACCGATGTCTTCCTTTCAGTGCCTGGCCTGATCCTCGCAATGGCAGTGGTCGTGGTCCTGGGTCCAGGGTTGGATAACATCATGCTAGCCTTCATAATCGTGTGGTGGCCAGGTTATGCAAGATTGGTAAGAGGCCAAGTGCTGTCCATTAGGGAGAATGTGTACATAGAGGCTGCGCGGGCCATAGGTAGCAGCAGCCCGAGGATAATATTCCGCCACATCCTGCCGAACTCGTTCGCCCCCATAATCGTCAATGCCACGATGGACATGGGTACGATCGTGCTAGTGACTGCCGGCCTGAGTTATATCGGATTCGGCGCTGAACCCGGTACGGCTGAGTGGGGAAGAATGGTCTCCGACGGGCAACAGTACTTCATCGCGGGGGCCTGGTGGATGGTCACCTTCCCTGGCCTTATGATAATGATGTTCGTGCTGGGCTTCAATCTGATGGGCGATGGTCTAAGAGACATTCTGGATCCGAAACTGAGGAAGTAGTTATGGATTACAGGGATACTCTGCTTGAGATTGACAATCTTCGGGTGAACTTCTACACCTACCAGGGGGTAGTCAAGGCTCTCGACGGGATAAATCTGACAATCAACAAGGCCGAGACTCTAGGGTTGGTCGGCGAGACGGGCTGCGGGAAGAGCGTAACGGCCAGCGCCATCACAAGATTGATTCTGAGCCCTCCTGGGAAGATAGAGGATGGCAGTGTCTATTTCCTGGAACCTGTCGATGTGAGGGCCAGGAGGAAAGCTTACGAGGCGGAGTATCAGGCGCAATTCGACAAGCTCTCAGAGAGCGACAAGAAGAAGGCTCAGGCGACCTACGGCCCGCGGGCGACCGGATTCAAGAAAAAGGTCAAGCCTCCGACGCAGGAGGAGATTCAGGAGACGATTGCCCCCACTAGAGCGCCATTGAGACTCACATCGATCTACATGGAGAAGAAGGCGGCGAAGATTCCAAAGACAGAGAGGACGACTCAGGAGGCGCTCCGCAGAGCGTACAACCTACTCTCGAAGAACGACGAGTACATGCAGATGATCAGGGGCAAGTTCATTTCGATGATATTCCAGGAGCCTGCGAGCGCTCTGAACCCTGTGTTCACGGCAGGGGATCAGATCGCAGAGGTCATACTGCTCCACCGTAAGCAGGAGCTATCGAAGCGCATCATCAAGAGGCTGAACGGCGAGCTCGCGCTGATGGGACACCAGGACTGGCCCAGGAAGATAACAGTCCCCGCGAAGATCTGCGGCAAATGCGGCCAGGCCAATCAAGTAGCGGCGACTAAATGCATCAAATGCGAATCGGAATTCATCGGGAAAGCAAAGAAAGTCAAGGACGATGTTATAGTATGCTCCATTTGTGGCAGTCCTGTAAAAGACTCAGATGTCCAGTGCAAGACTTGCAATGTCAAGTTCCTCGTGAAACCTCCTGAGAAGATACAGGTCCCAACCGAAATCAAAGGATCAGGGAACCCCCTCCTCAGATGCTCCGTATGCGATACCACAGTCAAGGAACAGGATATCAATTGTCCCCAGTGCAAAAGCATGTTTGTAGTCAAGAGGCGCCCGAAGAAGAATGCAGTCAAGATCAAGACATGCGTTAAATGCGGGGCAAGCATCGCCAGGAAAGATGAAAAATGCCCCTGTTGCGGGTGCAATGAATTCCTGGAATTAAAGAAAGGCTTGTTTGTCAGACGGAAATCATCAAGTGCATCAATCCGCGGGGTCAAGTACAGGTGCTCTATCTGCGACAATGAGATAAACAAACGCGACGAGTGGTGCGACCAGTGTGGGAACCAATTCTTCGGTGCGATCTCCTGGCGGATAAGACCCATCTTCCTGAGGTCCTACAAGAAGGTCTTCCAAGTTATAGAGAAGAACCCGAAGTCCAATTACATCAGAACGATGGGGAAGATCCCCCTCCTGAACCGTTTCGCCAAGGAGCTCTACCACGAGGCATTCCGAGACGCAGTGAGAATGATCGAGGTCGTCAGGATCCCCGACCCGAAGGAGGTCGCTCACCGCTATCCACATGAGTTGAGCGGTGGGATGCAGCAGAGAATCATGATTGCGATCGCACTCGCATGCAATCCGAAATTGCTGATCGCAGATGAACCCACCACCGCACTAGATGTTACCATTCAGGCACAGATCCTAAAACTGATGCGCGAGCTGAAAGAGAAATTCGGGAGCTCTATTCTATTGATCACCCATAACCTCGGGGTCGTTGCTGAGATGTGTGACCGCGTCGGCGTTATGTACGCCGGGACGATGGCCGAGATCGGAGATGTCAGGACGATTTTTAAATTGCCTCTCCATCCGTACACTATGAGTCTGATGAAGGCGGTTCCATCCGTCCATCAGGACACCGACAGGCTCTTCACCATTAAGGGATCCGTCCCGAACCTCGTGTTCCCGCCGACAGGATGCAGATTCCATCCCAGATGCGATTTCATGAAGGAATACTGTTCGAAGGTCAAGCCAGAGCTCGTCGAAATAGCGAAGGGGCATTTCGTAGCATGCCACAAAGTTACGGGGGCGAAAGGCTATGTCTGATGTCGAATCGAATCCGGAAATGAACCTGATCGACATCGTCAACCTGCGGAAATACTTCCCAATCCGGGCTGGGCTCCTGAAGAAGGTCGTCGGCAACGTCCGCGCAGTGGATGATGTTTCATTCTACATCAAGAGAGGGGAGACCCTGGGCGTCGTGGGAGAATCCGGATGCGGTAAGACTACCGTAGGAAGGTCGATAATGATGCTCACAACGCCCACAGAGGGATACGTTTTCTTCGAGACCCCAAAGGAAATCGTTAGCGACTTCAAGGAATTGGAGGCGCTGAGAGCCGCCAGCAAGGAGGGCGAGCTATCGGAACAAGACTTACTGAGGGTGGTCGAGCTGGTCGACCAACTTCTGAAACGCCCCACCTGCAGAATCAAGGAGGACAAGAAAAAGCAGCTCTGCAACGAGGCAGAAAAGATACAACAATCACTCTCAAAGCGGATCGCGTTACGTTCCATTAGGATGGACGCACATGAGGGGTGGACGAAGAGAAAATTATCGTTCGTCGGTACTCTCGTCATCGCGGCTGCTACGATGGCGTTTTCATGGGGATTCCGTCTATCCAATGGCTTCCTGACCGACGAGGCAACACGAGTGACGATTGGCGGAATCTTAATCGCCGAAGCCGTCGCCTTGATCGCATTAGCCCTATGGCCGAGCACAGTAAGGACACACGGTGTTCTGGATCTTACCGATGAGACCATCGAGGAGATAGCGAACGAGTACTGCATCAACTACATGAAAAAGAAGGACATCAGAAAAATGAGGGGCAGGATACAATTCGTCTTCCAGGATCCGTTCTCGTCGCTCGACCCCAGGATGCTCATCAAGGACATCATTTCCGAGCCTGTAAGAGTCCAGCAGAAGTATTGGAAGACCGGAGACATGGAGCACAAGCGGGAAATCGAGCTGAAGAGGGCGGAATTAAAAGACAAATCGCTATGGCCGAAGAGGAACCGACTGAAAGGAGACGCTTTAAAGGAGCATCTCATCAACCTCATGGAGAAGGTCGGACTAAATGTCGAGCACATGTACAGATACCCGCATGAGTTCAGCGGTGGACAGCGCCAGAGAATCGGTATCGCGCGCGCGCTCTCTGTAAGGCCGGATTTCGTAGTCCTCGATGAGCCGACTTCCGCACTCGATGTGTCGGTCCAGGCTCAGATACTCAATAACCTGAACGATCTGCAGAGGGATATCAACCTGACATACATGTTCGTCTCTCACGATCTGAGCACGATCAGATATATGTGCGACAGGGTCGCCGTCATGTATCTCGGGAAGATCGTGGAGACAGCACCGAAGGCCGGGTTGTTCGCGCATCCAACACACCCGTATACCGAAGCTTTACTCTCTGTGATACCGGTCCCGGATCCGGACATCAGGAAGGACCGGATAATCCTGACGGGGGATGTCCCGAGCCCGGCCAACCCGCCATCCGGCTGCAGGTTCCACACCCGCTGTTCGCTGGCCATCCCGGTTTGCTCCGTCGAGGAACCACCGCTCGACGATTATGGGAATGAGCATTACGTTGCATGTCATGTGCGCAAGGAAATTGTCAAGTAAGGATGTAAAGGTCGAGAAGGTCACGCTCGATGACATAGTCCATGACCCGGGGACCGATGACGAGCACACACTCCGAGTCCTTAGGACTCACATGAGCTGGAGCGAATGGCTAAGAAACGATTTCTTCCGGTATTGGTATATTGTCGGGGTGCTAGCCCTGGATTTTTTCCTCGTGTTCGAATTAGGGAGATCCTTCAATATACACGATTCAATCGGGATTGTCCTTCTGATTATTATTTTTTCAACAATCCTGATTCCTTCCTATTTCCTATACAGACGGCTCTGGCCCGAGGGGATTCTTAGCGGTCTTTTCGGGCAATCTGACCAAAGGACACGAAAATGAATCCGAGGATGGATCTTAAAGCTCCGATGAGATAAGACTCCGTCGGAAGCTTTCTGAAGGTACAAAGAAATACTCGAATGAGAATTTCAGACTGGAAAATCCATGCGCTTCAGAAAGGCTGTTATTCGCATAGGCATTAGATTACTGATCTGTACGGCAATAATTTTCATCATGCTCATCTGTACCCAGTATATTATCGAGACATACTCTGGACCACACGGTCACCCCTCCGAGGGTAAGGCCATCCTCCTATCATTAGTCGTCGTTCTCGCTGGCATAGTCGGGATGATATTCACTGCCCTGTACAAATCCAACTGGGTGGAAAGGAACCGATAGAATCCACGGCTTCCTCGTTTCTTTAGATTCTTTTCACAATGAAACGCAACTATTTTCATGACATACTCCCGTATGGAGGTGGGAAATAGATGGTCGTCGTCAATATCAACGAGGCAAAGATCGCGCTCGAAAAGGCTCTGGCCCCCAAGAATCTCTCCTCCGAGGAAATAAACAGGCTCGCTGAGAAGATAATGGATCTCTTCGGCTTCGAGGACCAAGTCGTCGACAACCGGTTGACACCTGAAGATAGGGATCTTTTCTACATGCTGGAAGAAGCGGGTCTTGTGACGACCATAGAGGACGATGTTCAAGTCCAGAAGGGCAAGACCTGGCGAATATATTACTGGGTACTGAAAAAGGACCAGATCCTCCGCCTTGCGCACGGGTCAGGGGTAAAAGATTCGGGAGTGCTCCCCGAAGCAGACATATACAAGACCATCTCTGACGATGTCTGGAAGCACCATGATGAGGGCGCCTGAAGGCGTTCTCTCGGTTGAGTACCGTTTGAAGGATTGATGCGGTTTGGACGGATATGCCATCGCCCTCATTGCAGTAATTGCCTGGTTCGCCATTCTCCTCATCGGCCACAGGCTGAAATTCTGGGAAAAGATCCACTGCCAGGTCTACGGCCCGTTCCTCATGATTAAGACACGGCGTGGACGCGAGCTCATCGACAGGCTCTCCAAAAGGGAACGCTTCTGGACCGCCTTTGGCCGGATATCGATCGGCGTCACGATCGGATCCATGGTAGCATTAATGCTTATGTTAATCTGGGAGGCATTCCTCGTGCTCAGCCTCCCCCCTTCTGCAGCTCCAGCTCCTGAGATGTTGATCGGTCTCCCGGGCATAAACCCCATAATCCCAATTTGGTACGGCATCCTCGGCATAGCTGTCGGGATCTTCGTCCACGAATTCGCTCACGGCATCCTTTCAAGAGTGGCAAATATCAAGATCGAATCCCTAGGAATCCTACTTCTCATTTTCCCCATGGGCGCATTTGTGGAGCCGAACGAGGATGAAATCAAAGCGACATCGAGGAAGAAACGAGCACGAATGTATGCCGCCGGTCCTGCGACGAACATGCTCGTGGCATTCATCTGCCTGATAGTGTTTGTCATAGTGCTAGCGCCCTCTGCGCAACCCGTCTCGGATGGAGCAGCAGTCATCGGCGTCACTCCCAATTCCCCTGCGGAGAAATTCGGAATCTCCGTTTGGAGCGAGATACTTTCAGTCGACGGCAAGACTATTTCGAATGCGTCGGATCTGAACGATTTATTCTTCATTGACCCAGGCGGGCCAGCGAACATTTCGATGCTCTATCGTGGGTCCCAAACAACGATAGAAGTCCCGAAGGGAGTTGTCATCACAAGCGTGACGCCCGGGGATCCAGCGAGTGCTGCCGGAATAGAGGTTGGAATGATAGTTTCAAATCTCAACAATGTCCCGATCTTCACTCTGGCTCAATTCAAATCCGTAATTGAGAACTCGACCCATAGCGCTTCCGTGAGTATTACGGTTCTGAAATACGGTTATGATCCGACGCAGGGGAAGAACTGGTTCGTTAGAGAACCGAACGTCACGAGTATATTCCTCAGCTCCAAATGGACGCATTATGCCCTGAACTATCCAGACCAAAACAGGGAGGAATTCAGGAATGTCAGCTACATGGGCGTGGGTAGTTCTGTGTTCGGCATCCGTGGTGCAGATCCAGATTACGTTATCAACCAATATGCGAAGCCGTTCTCCGGCAATCTTGCTAGTTCCTCACTAAGGCTGATTGCGTTGCCCTTCTTCGGGTTCACTCCCGTCGAGGGCCCGATGGCCGATCTATACGAGCCGACAGGAGCATTCGCATCTCTCCCGTCAGGCGTGTATTGGCTGCTGTTGAATTCATTCTACTGGATATTCTGGATTAATCTTATGCTCGGCCTTACCAATGCGCTTCCGGCCGTCCCCCTCGACGGAGGGTTCGTCTTCCGCGACCTCCTTAAAGGAGTCTTCGAACGAGTGAATACTAAACGCCAGGAGTACGAGCATATCGGCGGTAGAAAGCCCATGACTGAAGGGCAGATGGACCGCTTCATCGGCTACATCAGCCTTTCAATCTCGCTGGTCGTCCTTTTCCTTATCGTTTGGCAGATAATCGGTCCGAGACTGTGACCCGCCCTCCTCGGATATGTTTTATTATCTGGTCTGTTATCAGGGTAATGCATGTTCGAGCTGGACAAGGAACTGCGAGTCCTGATTCTTCAGAACCTCCCCGAAGACGGGATGTCGATAAGCGCCCTTTCCAGATTGCTGAATGAAAAGGGGATCAAGCTTCATCGCCTTGAATTAAGCGGGTATCTAAAAGCCCTCTCTGACGTGGGAGTCCTCAGGGAGAGGGATATCAAACCCTCGAAGGTTTTCAGTCCATCCCAGCTGAAGAAGAAGGACGTCTATACGTGCCTCGGCGACCTGGTAAAGAAGGAGGAGGACGACGAGGACAAACAGGCGAGCATCGCGCTGTTCATACTCGGGAAGCTGTTCAAGCGCGCGATCTTCGACAAGGAGCTCCGGATGTGCGGCCTGCGCGGAACGCCGGCGTCAAAGCGCGCAACTGACAAGGAGAGAGCGGATGCGGCCGCCGTGATGGTCAAGGCCGGTATCAAGGTCGGCGCGTCGGACGCTGCTTTTGTATCTACAGGGAACTATCCTCAGGCAAGCAACAAGGTGATCCCTGACCTGCTGATAGACCTCGCCGGCCTAAGGGCTTTCGTCGCAGAGACGAAGCAGAAGACTCTCGAGGAGGGATAGTTTCCTTGGGCGGAGGCGAGGCGGCTCTCCTCGATGAAATCGTGGCTTCGGTCAAGAATCATCGGGGACTGCAGCGGAAGGCGGACATCGGGCTCCTCTCGGACATCATTGCCAAGAACGGGGCCGGCGTGATCGCAGCCAAGGGGGAGGACGGCGCCGTACTGTCCATCGACGGGTGCAACATCGTGTTCGCCGCCGACGGCATAATGGAAGAGCTGGCCGACAGCAACCCGGAGTGGGCGGGATACTGCTCGGTTCTCGTGAACGTCCACGATGTCCTCGCAATGGGCGGAAGGCCGATCGCGGCCGTCAACGTCATATCTGCGAAGGACGAGCGCACGATATCATCGATCGTCCGAGGGATGAAATGCGCTTGCGAGAAGTTCGACGTGAAGATGGTAGGGGGGCATCTGCATCCGAAGGCTTCCCACAATTCGATTTCCGTCGCCATGATGGGCATGATCAGATCCGGAAAGCCTGTGCTCTCCACGACCGCCAGGA
>Ga0315279_10007641_pt1 | contig 13317 bp, 10 predicted proteins | sample YL17G06_20_MG_FD_203694 | JGI IMG/M metagenome (GOLD analysis project Ga0315279, IMG submission 203694) | Sediment microbial communities from Yellowstone Lake, YNP, Wyoming, USA - YL17G06_20 | ecosystem: Environmental > Aquatic > Freshwater > Lake > Sediment | place: USA: Wyoming | collected... | reverse complement strand
CGAATACACGCCGCGATTGGCCCGCTACGAGGTCTTGACGGGCCAGGACGCCCTGGTCGGTAAGTCGCCACTCCGCCGGTCCCAACCGCTCGCAGTAGAAGGGGCTGACGTCCCGCGTCTCGCCGTCCGTCCACGCGCGGAACGCCTCCCGCCAGTCCGACCACAAGTGGGCGGCCAGCGGCTCCAGCGCCTCCACCATCCCATACTCGCCGGTTGCCTCCAGGGTCGCCTCCGCCACCAGCGGCTGGTTGGCCATCCCCAGCCGCAACCGCTCGCGACGTTGCACCATCCCGGCGGCGGTCAACAGGAAAAGGCCCTGGGCTTGGATTTCAGTCAGGTGGTCAGGGCGGTATGTTTGCCAGGTGTCGGGGATTCGGCCAAGCAGCTCGGCAAGCACCGGTTCAAGTAGTTCTGGCGGCGCGGTTACGCGGTCGGGGATGTTGGACTCGCAGCCGTCGTCTCTTTCTCCAGGCCCGTCAGCCATCTTCGCGTCCAGTTGCGCGCCACCAGCTGGCTGGCGAGTCTCGGCGAGGCAATCGGACGCGGCTGTGCTCTCGATCAAGTCATCATCTTCGGCGGACGGCAGGCACGCCGGTGCCGGAGTCCTTTGTTCGGCGGAATTCGCCGCCAACCATGTCCTCCACTCCTCATACTGCTCGTCCGTGATCCTCCTGGGGCCGGATGACAGGCGCAGCCGGCTGGCCGACAGCCACTTGTCGAGTACCAGCCGGAGGTGCTCCGTCAGGCAGGCCGACTTGCGATTCGCCCCGCGCCATTCGGCCAGGAGGTCGCATTCCTCCTCGGTCAGTTTCGGGAAGTCGCCCCGCTGCAGAAGGGCGGCAACCCGGCGCAGCCGATCACACTTCTCCGGCTGACCGTCAGCCTCCAACTGCTCGATCCGCTCCGAGATATGCTCCAGAATCTTGTGAATGTCGGCCGGTAGTGGGTTCATGTGCCGCTCGCCCGCCTCAACCATCAAATGCTCCGCCCCTGGGCACGATGCCGGGAGCGGAGCAACCGGTGCACCAATCTAACACCCAGTGATGGTGGCGACAATGCCGTGGGCCATGCCGTGGCCCCTAAGAAACGCCCCGGTCGCGTTTGGACCGGGGCGTTGAAGGGGACAGCATGGTGGACGCTCTACTTTACCGCCAGCACCTGCCGGATGGCGTCGACATCGGCCTTGCCGGCGTCGGTCAGCGTCCAGACGCCGCGGTCGGCCTTGTGGAACCGCGCCTTCTTGTCGCGCAGCATGGCGCTGTACAGGGTCGCCTCAGGGGTCTTGCCGTCGCCCGGCTCGTAGAGGCCGTCCGCCGTGGCCTTCTCGACAATGGCCTTGGCGCTCATCGGTTCCTTGACCATGGACAACACCAGGATGGCGGCATTTGCCAAGCTCTTTCGTGGGGCGGCGGGCTTACGCTCCTTGGCCGGTTTGCCGGCCTTAGCGGACTTCTTCGCACTTGCGCCAACGTGGGCGGCCGTGGGTGCCGAGGTTTCGCCCGCCTTCCGGCTCGCCTCGTACTCGGCCAGCGATACGATCTTCTTCCGCTTGGCCGGGCGCTGCTCGGTGCTCTTACTCGTCTGCTTCTTGCTGCTCTTCTTGGTCGTCATGGCCTCATCCTTTCATATAGGCCCGGCACCATGCCGGGCGGTTGGTTAACTGGCGCACGCCAGGTGTCGGCCCAACACATCCCCGAAGGCGAACCGCGTGCGGTAGCGGGCCTTCGGCTTCGGCGGCGCGGCGGCCAGCCACCGCGTGATGCGGCCTTCGGCGGCGATCTGCTCCGCGTAGAACGCCACGCGACGGTCCGCCTCCTCGGGCGTGAATTGGCTCTGCTCTTTCATGCCGGCATGGTCGTTGAGCCACCGCCGGGCGTCAGCCAGGACGGCCAGGTCCAGTTGGATGTAGTCCGTGTACCGCCTCCCGGCGACCGTCTTCGTCCGTTTCTCGTTGGCCTTCATCGTGTTCTCCTCGTGCTCGATGTCCACGACACGATGAGGCCGTCACTGGGCGGAAATGCTAAGCCTGATTCCCGGAACGCTGGCAGATCTATTGCCGCCACATGCTTTGAAGGGGCCAACACTTATGCCGCCTGACGCAGAATCTTCGACAATTCCGATGCCAGTGGCCGTCGGCCCGGACGAACCCCTCACCCCCGTGGCGTTGACGCCGGATGCGCTGGCGCGGCTCCTGATCGCCGCCGGCGGCAGGGCGGTCACGGCAGACATGGTCCAGGCGGCTGTCGATGCCGACGCGCCGGTGGACGTGGGCGGACGGGGCAAGCGCTGGAAGTAGTGGCTTGGCTGGAATGGGATCTGGTGGAAACACGAGCATGAACTATCAGCAGGTGCATCTCAGACAAGTCGGCTGCTCGATCCACTTCCTCGCCGTGTGTGTGGCTGCCAGATCCTGCCGTTCCTGTCCGGTTCGATCTGCAACCGAAGGGCCTCAAAGACCTCGGCATAGTCAACCGCGTTCTGCTGCCCTCGGTATTCTGCCATGCGGATCACAGACCTGTACTGGAGGTACATCTTGTTGCCCTGCACGATCTGGCTGCGGTGGCACTTCAGGGCACCCCATTTGCGGGCCAGGTGCCCGTTGATCCGGATGAACGCGTTCGGCTGGAACTCCGGCGTGACCGACGGGGATTCATAGGCCAGGATCCTGGTGACCCGCCGGAATGCGCTGAGACACGCTTCGGACGCGTGCCTGTGGTCCTGATGGGTCTCATGCCTAGACGGCACGAAGACGCCCCAAACCGAGCCGGTCGCGAATCCTTCCAGGAACGCGATTGTCTCATGTGAGTCCCTAACGGCCGTGTCGGGGAAGTCTCCGAAGAAGATGTTCCCCGCCGGTACGCCCAGGCGCCGGCAGGCGCGGCGGCTCCCAGCTTCCCTGACGGCAGGCTCTCCCCCATGCTCTCCCCTGGTCAAGAAGACACAGATGACTTTGAATCCCAGACTTACGAGCAACGAGACCGAACCGCCACACCCGATCTCGATGTCGTCTGGGTGGCAGCCGACGAAGATAACCTTCCATCGCTTCATGTCGCGGACCTCACACTGCTGTCAACCTTCTCACACGTCGCCGCCGCGTCGTCCTTGCCGCAGGCTCTTGGGCCGGCGTGCAGATCCGTGTCGCCATACCGGCTGCAAGGCTTGGCACTGAAGCCTTTACCACCCAATACGCAGGCCACGTGGTTCCGGTGGGCACAAGAAGTTTCCCCGCGCCGACCACCGGTTTCCTGAAATCCCCGTATTCGGTTGTGAAGGCGAGCAGGATCAAGGCCAGCGGGACCGAGATCTGCGAGCTCCAGAGGCCGGCCCACGGGCCGCCAGAAAGAGAAGGAGCATGTCATGCGACGAGCAATGAGACTGACGATGGGCGTTTGGGCGATCTGCGGCTGCCTGGTCGCACAGGCTGGCGCAGGGCAGGTCGGCGTAGGCGATTTCCACGACCCCATGGTGTTCAACTTCACCGAACTGACTTCCGGCACGCACCTGGGGCCTGGCTATCCGAACCCGTACTCAGCCCTGGGCATCCAGTTCACGGGCTATGTCACCAGCTACGACTACCAGGGCATCCAGGGCAATCATTTGGCATCGGGTTTCGCCAACACACCGCCCGAACCGGATGTAGTTCGCCTCAGCTTGTCAGGGCATCCAGCGCTAAGGGTGGGAGCGTATGTTTGGGCAGCAGGCTCGGACGATACTTGGTTTACAGCATATGACGATAACGGCCTTGCGATAGCCTCTTACCCCATCCCCGGCTACACGTGCGCCTTCGTTGGGGTGGAGTCGACGGCCCACCGGCCAATCTGGTCCGTCGAGTGGCGTGCACCAAGCTCGTCGGGCTTTGACACATTCCCCCGCGTCGATGGCGTCAGGATCGACGCTGTGCCTGAACCGGCCACGTTGGGCCTCCTGGCGATTGGTGGGGCCGGCATGATTCTCCGTCGTCGCGCCAAGGCCAAGTGCAACTCATAGCGTCTGTGTCCACCGCTGCCACCTGCCCAAAGGAGAAAACGATGATTGCGAGAACGTCATGCCGAGAAACGCTGAGACTTGCGGGGGGGCAGTACATGCGAGCAGCGTTCCTGATCGTGAGCTTGGTCGTGGCCCCTGTGGCCTCCGCGGACGTCTGGTTCCTGGGCGTCGGCAACGACGGGTACTACACGGACGTGACCGGCGTCTACAACGCCTACTCGCGGCTGCCCAATCTGCACGAAACGCCGATCCACTCCCGGCTGCTGTCCAACCACGGAGGATCGACTATCCTCTCGGACATCGGCTGGCTGGGAACGAACGCCCGCCCGGGGGACTTGGCGATCTTCTATTACTCGGGCCACGGCGGAACGACCTACGACTACAACTACGACGAGGTGGCCGCTTGGCCTCGCAACTCCTCTGACGAGACCATCGGACGTTCTTATAGCTGGGTCACGGACGATCAGGTTGCCGACGCCATCGGCGGCGTCAACCAGGCGGTTCCCGTTGTGGTGATCTTCGACTCCTGCTACGCCGGCGGGATGGTCGGGGGCCGGGAGGACCTGAACAGCCTGGGCAACGTGTTCGTGATGATGTCCAGCCGCGAGGACCAGGTCAGCTACGGCGGATCAACTTACTCCCGGTTCACCGAGCAGTTGATCAACGGCGTCGGTTACGGCATGCCCGCTGATGCCAGCCGTGACGGCGCCGTCACGTTCACGGAGTGGTTCGACTACGCCCGCGGCCACGTGTACGGACAGACGCCGCAGTACTTCGACGCCGGCACCTTCGGTTCGCTCCCGCTCGTCCCGGTCCCTGAGCCGGGCATGGCCTTGTTGCTGGCGGCGGGTGGCTGCGCCCTGTTGCGCAGGCGGCGTGCGGTCCACGGCCGGCGGTGATGCCGGACCTTGCAGCCCGGTCAGGCCCGGCGCCCTGATGCCAGGGGCGCCGGGCCGAACGATTTCGGTAGGGCAGCCACCAGAATCCGGATGCCCGCGTACTTGTACCCGGAGGCCGAGACCGGCTCGGCCAGACCGGGAGCGAGCTTCGGAACTACGGTGGTGCCGAGCGCAAGATAGGATCAAGGCCATGACCTACTACTACACGTGCCAGCGATGCGGAGTCCTCCTGGAGACGGATGACAGGCTTGCCGGGCAGCGGGAGCCCTGCCCTAACTGCCGGCGGAATAACATTGTGCCAGCGGGACGGACTCGACGGCAGGCTGGACGGCTCCTCGCAGATCGCGGAGCCGGCATGATGGACATCCCCGGCGCGATCCTGCTCCTTGCGGGGGCTGCCCTGGCCGGTCTGGGCCTCACCATGCGGAGCCTGACGGTCTCGACGGTCGGGCTCGTCATCGGAATCCTTGGCTATGTGATTCGACGCTACACCGGCACCGCGGGGGAGAAGCGGAATAGGGCAATCAAGTACTGTTTCGGTTGCCAGGTGACCGTGCGGGCTTTCAAGATGCGGACGGATTGGCTGCTGCACCTTGCCGCGACGCTGGCCACTTGTGGCGTCTGGCTGATGCTGGCGGCGGTTTGGCTCGCCTGTCGCCGCTGGCGCTGCGAGCGTTGCGGCAAGCCAATTGTCGCCAGGGCGACGATAGGGCCCTGCGCGGCACCGGGCACGCCGGAGCCTGTGCCGGCCCTGGCAACCGTGCAGCACAGGTCCGCGCCTGCTGCGACCAGCAGCTTCGGCTGGTCGCCAGCGCAGAAGATTGGCTTCGCGCTGTTCATGTTCATCGGCCTGCCACTCCTGCGCACGATGTGCAACTCCCCAGGCAGGCCCGCCAAGCCGCCGACCGACATACCTACAGCAGCGGTCGCTATTCTGCCTCAGGATGGCGTCTACAGCCAGCCGGCAGGCGCAGGCGGTAGCTACCACGACCCGATGAACGGCTACTTCGAGGCCCAACCGCCCGTCGGCTGGCAGATCATAGAGAAACGCGACAAGGGCACGTTCACGTTCGGCCCGGAATCACCGCAGCTTGGACGGGTCGCCCCCCGAAGCTGGATCGTCTTTGGGAAGGACGGGGCCGAGATCGGCGTCATCGCCCGCGAGAGCTTCAGTACCATCGAGCAGGACTTCGAAGTGGTCGGAAAGGGATACCGCGAACGCTTCGGCGCGACAGTCGAGCGGAGCCGTTTCGTCATGATCGACGGCGCCAAGGGCGGCGAGATCGTCGGCTCCATCAAGGGCATGTGCGTCTTGCTGGTGAAGTACAAGAAGAACGGCCTGGACCACGCCATCACGATGACCTGCCCCGCTGGCGAAGTCGCTGGCGTCTTCCCTGAGTTCGAGCGGTTCCTGCGAAGCTACCGAGGCTTGGCAGCGGAAACTCCGTCCGCGGCTGCTCGCCCACAATCATGAGAAACCGACCACGAAAGCAGACTGACCAATCGCACTCATCAGTCTCCGGATTGCGGCGACCGAATCGGCGTCATTCAGTTGCTCATGGATGGCCAAGCTTCTGGTGTAGAGCCGACGTGCCGCCGTCAAGTCACCAAGGACATGGTATAGCTCAGCCCGTCTGAACAAGGCTGCCGCCAAAGACCGGGCAAGTTGGAGCCTGTGCGGCGCCTCGGCTTTCAGGGCCAGGACCTGACTTGGTTCTGGGTATGTCGAACTTCCCATGCGTCTGACGAAACTCTGGTCAATTGCAGCGAGCAGGGCGGTGCTTCGACAACTGCCACCGTCAACAACGGACCAGTGTTTCATGTTCAGGGCATCAAGCACTGTATCACTTGGCCGCTCACGATCCAGGTGTTCCATGCGAGCGATGCTGGCATCAAGCGCTGTCGCCGCATCGTGCCAGACGTTCATCATGCGTAGCATCAGGCCGGATTCGAGTTGAGCGATGGCAAGCTTGAGCCGACCACCACGTGATGTGTCCTTGCCTAAGTGTGCGATAGCAGCCCGGAGATCAGCAAGCGTGCCACACGCCCTTCGGCTATCTGGTCGGATCCCCTTGTGCGGCAGCCGCGCAAGATGTGCATAGTTAAAGCGAACCCAGTCCTTCATCTCCACCAGAGCACGGTCAAGGCGCAGGAGCGGCGACTGGCCCACGACAACGCGGGCGACAACGAATCCTGCCAGGAAAACAGCGCCACAGCCCGCGCTAACCCAGCCGCTTTCAAGAAGGGCCTTGTTGCCTACGACGAAGAACCCCGCCATGGACAGGCCCAACCCTAGCCATGCCGGCCTGCGCCTGGGCAGAACTCCCAGGCGGTACTTGCCCCATTGCAGGGCAAACGCCAGCACACCCAGGGCCACCATGGCCAGCCCAACCTGTTCACGTGAGGATAAGTGGTTCCAAGGCATCGGTGCGTCTCCCGCTCACGCGATAAACATGAGGTCATGGATAATAGCCTGAAGCGTATCCCGTGGCGAACACCGCGATGACAAGGGAGGAGTGGAGCACGCCGCCGGAGAACCAGGAGTTGACTGGCAAGCCGAATAGCCAGCACGCCAGTCCGAGGACTGCGAGTACCGCCACCCCATGGAACGACCACGTCCTCTGGTAAGCATCCGCGATCATGACGGACGGATCGCCTTTCCTTGCCACTCCCGCCTTCGTCCCCGGAATACTTCCGATAAATGCCCAAAGAACGATCAACTCGGTAGCTGCGAACCCGATCAGGGCCCATAGAAGGGACATAAGTACGGATTCCGCCCGCACCCATCCGGCAACGGAGCCGGTTGCCAGACAGGCCACGATGCCCTTGCCCCAGGTGCCTCGGAACACCGCCCCAGGTGGGTACTCGCAGTAAACCCGTTGCTCGCCCGGGCGGGCCCTTACTCCCAACACGAACGCCAGCAGCCACAGTACCAAGCACTCCATCAGGACAGCCGCGCCACCGCCCGTTGGGCCGAGTACGGCCACCTTGCCTAGCGCCTGAGCAAAGTAGTAGCCTGCTGCTATACATCCTCCGATGCCTAGCAGCATGCACATCTGGAAGTTGCCGCTTGACTTGCGGATGTCTCGGAAGAATGTCGCAAGTGCCTGTAGTGGCGTCTCACGTCTCATAGCCGTGCTCCTTTCTCCGCAAGACCGTACCTGCATGATGCGCTAGAGGTCGGTGTAGTCCCGATGCCGGCATTCCTTGCACTGCACGTATATCGGCGTGCCCTTCTCGAGGCGGACGGGCTTCGCCGGATCATAATAAGCCAGGGGGTCGATCTCCTTGTACCACATCAGGATTCTCGATCCGCAACGTGGACATTTGGCATGCTTGACCAGCCCCGGATTCACGCGCTTGATAGCGCGTTCATCGATAATGATGATCTTTCCTTCCCGTTCGAACAGATGCGCATCAGGGCGTACGATGACCGGCCTGAGGCTAACAACACGCCGTGCCAGGCAGGATCGGACGCTTGTCACAAGGCTCATCACCAATAAGGTCGCCAGACCCAGCCACTGCCACCACGTGGTGGCGGCTGCGGAAAGACCTGTGAGAAACAGCTTCCACAGGCCGTGCTCGTGCAACGCGCTCGCCCTGCCGATAACGAGCAGCAAGAGCCCCACTGAAGACCAGGTTAGTCCGGCCACAGCGGCAGTCCACACACGGTGACCACGGTCGGGATCGCCTCTCTCCATTTCGAGGATAGGCCAGGTCCACCTAGACAGGTCGGGCCGCCTGTGGGGGCGGAGAGCGCGTCGCTGTGTAGTCCTGATCTGCGTTGCCCGGAAGCAGGCCCAGCACATGAATCCGGCCACACCAGCCAGGCACGCCGCGGCTCGGGAAGCAACTGCCGCCATCTTGAGTTGCGGTAAGAATGTGAACAGGCCGTGCGACGCAAGTCCCGCCACGATCGCAACTGCGACGAAGATCCCCGAAGTGTCTGTGATACGCACTCTGGGTCGGCCCAAGCCATACTTGGTGCACAGCGAGAGCTCCCCCGGTTCCTCACGGTCCTCTGGGTCTGCCGCCAGCTCAGTCTTGAGGGCCGGCAAGAACGAACGTGACTCAGGGGCTCCGTAGTGGTCGCCCAACCGCATGGCATCGTGAGCGTCTTCGAGGCGCCTCAGCATGTCATAGGCCATGCTGCGGATGGTCCAGCTCATGGCGTCACGGTGGTCGAGATAGGGTATGCACCTGGCCGCCTTCAACACTATGTCATATTCGCCAACGATGCCACACCAATATGCCTGGAGCAACCGGGCAAATCGCCCAGTGCCGCGTCTGTCGCCCGCCAGTCGGTTGAGGTCCTGTATGGCCCGGGTGCGATGCGCCACCACCATCGGGGCCGGCACCTCTTGCGAGCGCTGATTCCGCTGCAGGAGAATGTCCTTGGCAATTGTCCTCTCCAGCAGATCGTCCTGCTGGGGTTGTCCAGTAACCGCGCACTGCTGGAGAGCTTGCGTGTCCAGAAGACGGTCCATCGCCTCGCCCGGCCAGAGCCAATCGATGTCCCAGAGCTCCAGCAGGCCCCCGGACCTGCCGATGGCCAGCCGACGACCATTGGGGGAAGCGGCAATGCAGGTGGCCTGGTCGGGGCGCGCACCAGGTATCAAGTGGTAGCAGCCGTTGGCCAGGTCCCAAATCACCAGCGCGCCGTCCGCGTCAACCGTGGCGAGGCACCCGCTGCCAGCCAATCTGGCTATGCCCTTAGGCAGTGCCTTGTGCACTGCGAATCTGCCTGTTACCCGCGAGGCCCGCCAGTCGTACCAGGTCAGCAAGCCGGAATCGTCGAGACACAACAACCACTGTTCGTCGGGGCCAGCGGCCAAAGCGTCGATTGGCCATCCACGACATCCAGTGAACTCGACCTTCATCGCGCCATCGTCAAGGCTCCATAGTCGGACCGCGCCGTCAGCAGATACGCCTGCAATCATTCGTCCGGATGCGGATAGTCGGAGGGACCGCCCCCAGAGAGTCTGTTGAGCGAATGCCTCTCTCTTGGTGCAACGATCTGGGCAACACTCAACCTTCCAGACCAACTCAGGTTGACCGAAGCCGGTCGCGCAGATGGTGTCCGGGCCTCCCCCACCCGAGACAGCCATCAAGGGTGCCTTAGTGTCCTCCCCCAGCTGTATGCGGCAAGGATCGCTGTGCTGGCCGCGCGCCCATACATAAAGCGTGTTGCCGCTGCCAGCGACCGCAATGTAGCGTCCTGAGGCCGTGTAGGTGACCGCCGCAGCAATGGTCTCCTCTACGAGCCGATACTCACGCGTCAGCGTGCCTTTGGAGGCGTCATACTCGGCACAAGTGCCGCTAGACAAGCCCACAAGCACGTTGCGGCCATCGGGGCTCCACGCAACGGCCGTGACCGGAGCATCGCAGAAGACCGGCAGGCCGGGCCAGGCGTTCCGGATTCCTGTCGGGATCTGCCCTGCGGTGCGACGGCCAATCGCATCGAGCGCGCGCCGGTCCACTTCACGGCCTGGCTCCCTCTGCCAGGCGCGTATCGGCTCCAGCACGTTACCAGCGCCTTGTCCTTCAAGCTCGCCTGCCAGCAATTCCGCCTGGGCAATCTCTTCACTGGCCCTGGCCAGGTCGTCATAGCTCGGCGGCACCGAAAGACGCGTAGGCACCGCACGGATCTGATCTGTGACCGCAACCATTGATCCCAATCGCCACACCTGAATCCGTCCGAACATGTCCCCTATGGCGAGGATATCGCCGTCAGCGGACAGGCAGACAGCCGTGACAGGGACGTCGGCATTGGGGAAGGTGCGCAAGCACACGGCATTCTGCCCTTGCAGGAAGCCCCAGACTCTGGTGGCGCAGTCCCATCCCCCGGAAGCCCCCAAATCGCCATCCGAGGTAAGAGAGCAGGATTCGATAGCCTTTCTTGGCCCGCATATAGCCCTGGAGATCGTAGCCCCAGACTGACTGTCAGCCAACAAGAGAGAGCCATCTGACCAACCCACCAGCACGCGCGCACAGGAGGGCAAGACGTCCATGGCGCAGGCAGATGCTTCGTCGCCAGCTCCCGGTACTCGAGTGTGCGTGAACGCGCACCTGCACGTCGGCGTCGCTACACCGCCGTTCCAGCCTGCGGCGAGAAGCTGGCCACTATCTGTGACAGCCACGGCTTCCACAGGATAGTTCAGGTCTATCTCATTCACGATCGCGCCATCACGATCCTGAAGCAAGGCTCTCTTATCCCAGCCTCCGGAAGCAACCAAGCGACCATTAGCAGACACATAGACGCTACGAACGGCCTCAGAATGCTGTTGCAGCGTGCAGGGCTTGAGAAAGCGACGTCGCGTGACGTCAAGAAGCCACACCCCTCCATAGCGACCACCGACGGCCAGAAGGCCTCCTACCACCCTTGAAGACATCGAGCTGACAGGCTCGTGAACGGGCGATGGGAATGAAGTCTGAAGCTTCCCAGTGGACGTATCCACAACGCAGATTCGCGCATCGCTTCCAGCGGAGACCAAATCACTACCTGCAAGGCACAAGCCTGTGACCTTGCCACGGTGAACAGCGGAATCGAACAGCAATTGTGGAGGAGTTGCTACGGGTCCGTCAGGACCAGGAGACGTTCCAACGCGAGCGCCCGCGCTGTCACTGCGCATGTCTTCCGCCTCGCGCCCGTAATCTCGTACTCGTGACAAGGCCAGTACATGGCCCAGGACTGCATCGTCCGTGAGTTCTCCGCGTCCCCAGAGATACTGGTCGTAGTTCCACCGACTCCACAGGTGCAATGGATCAACGCGGTGGGCGTTTTCAAGGGTCCTCCGGGCCTCATCTTCCCTCCCGAGGGTCAGCATCGACGCCGCCTGATTATTCAAGCTGTCCGCCAGCAGATCGGCCGCCCGGGGTTGAACACGTCGATATCCTTCCCCGAGCTGCTCGTGATAGATCGTCATCAGCTTGTCGGCGATTGCAGCCATACTGCCTAGCCGACGCATGCGAACAGCCGGGCTCTCCTCGAAACAGTCCTGGAGGAGTTGAGCCAAGGAGTCAGGCATGGTTAGTCGACAACTGGCGCCCATGGCTTCGTCATTCGGGGCCTCCAGATATCTGCGGAGATGCGACATGGCCAGAGCCCCGGGGGTGCCCGAGAAAGACGCTCCTGAACACGCTTCGTCTGCCCAGAATGGACCGCCTGTGAACATTGCCAAGACAGATAGGCCCCAGCTCCAAACGTCTGTCTGGGAGGCCAACCGTTGCCGGACTAGTCCTGCGGTGGCTCTGTAGATGGCATGCGATATTGCCTGCTCAGGCGAGCAGTAGGCCGGGGTCAAGCCGCCGGCGTAGGTTACAAGCAACTGGTCCGTGGCTTCCGCGGCAAGGACGTCGCCCGCGGCGACGCGCGCCCTGGCAAGACCGAAATCCGTGACTTTTGCCACCCCCTGTTGCGTCATCATGACGTTGGCAGGCTTGACGTCCTGATGGACTATGCCTTGCTCATGGGAGTATTGCAGCCCCCGGGCGATCTGAATGGCAACGTCCAGGATGCGTCGAAGGACCTCCTGCTCGCCGCGGCCCTTGTACAGCCGGCCCGATCCCGAGCCGATCCACTGCCGCAGATCGCCACCGCTGACGTACTCGGCGAAGACGCAGGGCATCCGGCTCTCGACCAGCTGGTCAACATAGAAGCAACTAACGATGTTGGGGTGCAGGCCCAGCCGGACCCACTCCTCGGCTTCTCTCTTGAAGCCCTCTATCCCACCGGCTTCCCGGAACAACTTCTGCTTAGGAACTTTCACGACCAAGTCGCGCTTCCAGCCAGAATGCCAGACCAAGTAAACCTGTCCCATTCCCCCATGCATAGCGGGGTCGCTGGGATCGCAAGTGCCCGGAAACTGCTTCACTTCATATAGGCCGAGCACCTGTTGCCCCACGACCCACCGAGGTGCCGCCCCCGCAGCGGGGACAGTCGCGGTTGCGGTCAGGGAAGCGGTAGACCGCTCCAGCCCCAGGAATCCGAGCACCTGGGTCCATTGGCCACCCAACCCCACAAGCGTCGCTCGAGCCGCCTGCTGGCTATCCAGGACAAGGACCAGACCAATGGCCAGGTGCCGGACCTCTATGGCTTTGGCGTTCTCCTCCTCGGCAGCAGCCTCGGCCTCGTCCAGGGCGGATCTGCACTCTGGTGAGGGGGGCAGGCGGCTTGCGGGCGCCGGTCCACCATCTAGTCGGTGTTTCTCTCGCAGATGCTCCTCAACATCAGGGGCGCGCAGTCCGAGCGCATCGAATAGCTTTCCGACGAAGAGCACTTCGTCCGCCAACTCGGGGAGTGGCCGGCGGTCACAAGCGAGGCGACACAGGGCCAACAGAAGATCAACCGGCTCAACGCAGTCCTTATGGGCCGCGCGGGCATTCGCCTCGGCTTGATCGAGAACGCGCTGTGCCGCCTTGCTGTAGGTCA
>Ga0315279_10007639_pt1 | contig 13317 bp, 21 predicted proteins | sample YL17G06_20_MG_FD_203694 | JGI IMG/M metagenome (GOLD analysis project Ga0315279, IMG submission 203694) | Sediment microbial communities from Yellowstone Lake, YNP, Wyoming, USA - YL17G06_20 | ecosystem: Environmental > Aquatic > Freshwater > Lake > Sediment | place: USA: Wyoming | collected... | reverse complement strand
GGCGTCAGGAGGGCCGAAGGCGAAGCCTGAGGCGGCCGGAAGCATACCGATGGCATGGCAGGCAAAACACAGGTTCGCGAGGATCAGCGCACGCAAGGCCAGGCTGATCATTGACCTGGTCCGTGGACGCAACGCCCAGGATGCGCTGAACATCCTGAAGTTTACGCCCCACCGGGCGGCCGGAATGATCTCCAAGGTCCTTACCAGTGCCGTGGCCAGCGCGAACGAGGCAGAGGCGGAGGTGGATCGTCTGTACGTGCTGGACGCCCGCGTGGACGAAGGCCCGCCGATGAAGCGGTTCCAGCCTAAGGACCGCGGCAGGACGCATCCGATTCTCAAGAGGAGCAGCCACATCACGGTGGTTGTAGAGGAACCGCAAGCGTAGAAGAGGTGCCAGCAGCATGGGTCAGAAGGTATCGCCCATAGGATTCAGGACCGGCGTGACGATCGGGTGGAAAAGCCGGTGGTTCGCCCCCAAGGCCAACTACGGCGAGTTCCTCATCGAGGACGAGCGCGTCCGCAGGTTCATCGACGAGCGCCTCAACCGCCAGCCTCCGTACGCGGCCGTCAGTGAAATCGAAATCGAGCGGACGCGCGAGGAGCTGAAGATCATCCTCAGGACCGCCCGGCCCGGCTTGGTCATCGGGCCTAAAGGCGCCGAGGTGGACAAGCTCAAGGAGGCCTTGGAGGACCTGACCAACCGCCGCGTCAACATCAACATCGTTGAGATACGCAACCCCGACCTGGACGCCCGGCTGGTGGCGGAGGGGACTGCCGCGCAATTGAAGCGCAGGGCAAGCTTCCGGCGCACGATGAAGCAACGGGCAGAAGGCACGATGCAGGCCGGGGCCAAAGGCGTCAAGATCATGGTCTCCGGGCGGCTGGGCGGGGCGGAAATGAGCCGCAGCGAGACGCTGATCATAGGCAGCATCCCCCTGCATACCCTGGAGGCGGACGTGGATTACGGCTTCGCGCCCAGCTTCACCACCTACGGCACCATCGGGGTGAAGGTGTGGATATACCGGGGGATGTTCGGAGAGGCGCCTTCAGAGGAGGACCAGGCCGCCGAGGCCGCCATGACGCGCGCCCGACGCCGCCGCGAGCGGCGAGGCGGCGACAGGGGGCAGCAAGGCGGTGCATCCCCCCAGGCTTCCATGCGGCCGGGAGGCTCGCGACTGGGGGGTCGCAGACCTGCCGCCGCGGCAGCGGGGCAGGGCCCGTCTGCCCCTGCCGGTCCCCAGGACTCTGCCGCGCAGGGCGAGCCGCGGACGGACGCGGCAACCGGCGACGAGACGAACCGGCAGGGCTAGAGCATTCCAGGTGCCACCATGGCGTTGATGCCGAAAAGAGTGAAGTACCGCAAGCAGCAGCGCGGGAGCATGCGCGGCAAGGCCACCCGCGGCAACACGGTCTCTTTCGGCGATTATGGCCTCCAGAGCCTGGGGCTTGGATGGGTCACCGCCCGGCAGTTGGAGGCGGGACGGGTCGCGGCGACGCACTTCCTCCACCGCGAGGGGCACGTGTACATGCGGGTCTTTCCGGACAAGTCGGTCACCGCCAAGCCGCTGGAGACCCGAATGGGTACCGGCAAGGGAGAGGTGGCGGAGTGGGTGGCCGTGGTGAAGCCGGGAACGGTGATCTTCGAGATCGGCGGGGTGGATGAGAACACCGCCAAGGCGGCGCTTCGCCGCGTGGCGCACAAGATGCCGGTGCGTTGCCGCATGGTAGGCCGCCGCCACGCTATATAGGGCCGGAGAACCGGCGATGAAAGCCAAGGAGATTCGCCAACTTAGCGACGAAGAGCTTACCTCGGAACTGGAGCGCCTGCGTCGTCAGTTTTTCGACTTGCGGGCTCAGTCGGTGACTGAGAAGCTGGAAGACCCCGGTCTTCTGACCAAGGCGAAGCGCGACATCGCCCGCATCCTTACGGTCATGCGGCAGCGACAGCTCCAGGGCGCCGGGTGAACCCGCGGAATTGAGGCAATGACAATAATGAGGATCGGATGACAATCGCAGATCGACAAAGCGGCGGCAAGAGGCAGATCCTCAGGGGGGTGGTGGCCTCCAAAAGCGGGGTCAGCACCGTCAGCGTGGTCATAGACACCCTGGCCAAGCATCCGGCCTACGGCAAATACATGCGTCGGCGCACCAGGCTGGCGGTGCATGATCCCGGCAACGCCGCAGGCGTGGGCGACTTGGTGGAGGTCGTCCCCTGCCGGCGCATCAGCAAGACCAAGAGTTGGCGGCTGGTGGGGGTGGTTCGCAAGGCCCCTGCTTTAGGCGAGGGTCCGGCAGAAAGCTGAACGAGGTCGCGGAAGTGATACAGGCGGAGACACGCCTGGACGTTGCCGACAACACCGGCGCACAGGTCGTCGGGTGCATCCGGGTGTTGCGCGGTTCGACCAGGCGCGGCGGCTTCACCCGGCGCACCGCCTCGCTGGGCGACGTGATCGTCTGCTCGATCAAGAAGGCCCTGCCCGGTGGAGAGGTCAAGCGGGGCGACATCGTCCGTTGCGTGGTGGTCCGAACCTCGCATCCCGTGCGGCGCGCGGACGGCAGCTACGTTCGGTTCGATCATAACGCCGTGGTCATCATTGACCCGGAGGGCAACCCGCGCGGCACGCGCATCTTCGGCGCCGTCGCCCGCGAGCTGCGAGAGAAGAACTTCATGAAGATCGTGTCATTGGCCTCCGAGGTGGTCTAGAAGCCATGGCAAGGCACGTAAAAAAGGGTGACGTGGTCATGGTCATCGCCGGCGACGACAAGGGCAAAGTCGGCCAGGTCCTCAACGTCGACCCGGCGGCGGGGAAGGTGCTTGTCCAGGGCGTCAACCGCGTCTACAAGCACCTGCGCCCCTCCCGAAAGCATCCCCGCGGCGGGAGGATGCAGAAGGAGATGCCCATAGGCATCTCCAACGTCCTGCCGGTGGACCCCAAGGCCAACCGCCCCACCCGCGTGGCCTTCCGCCTCAACACGGACGGGTCCAAGGATCGGATCGCCAAGAAGTCCGGGCAGATACTGGGCACATTGAGAAAAGCCAGGTAGAAGCCGCGATGGTCCCGAGGCTTGTGGAAAGATACAGGAAAGAGGTTTTACCCGCCCTGGCGGCGAAGTTCGCCCACAGGAACGTCAACGCCGTGCCGAAAGTGGATAAGATCGTCGTGTCGATGGGGCTTGGCGTCGCCGACCAGGACGCAGCGAGGCTGGAGGCGGCCGAGAAGCAGCTTGCCATGATCACGGGTCAGAAGCCCATCGTCACCCTGGCCAGGAAGGCCGTAAGCAACTTCAAGGTCCGCCGGGGCATGAAGGTGGGGCTGAAGGTGACGCTTCGGGGCAGCAGGATGTACGAGTTCCTCGACCGCCTGGTGATGCTGGCCATCCCGCGCGTGAGGGACTTCCGCGGGTTGAATCCCTCGTCTTTTGACGGCAGGGGCAACTATAACATGGGGCTGGTGGAGCAGACGGTCTTCGCGGAGGTCGATCCGGCGACGGTGACGTTCACCCAGGGCATGAACATCTCCGTGCACACCACCGCGAGGACCGATGAGGAAGCCAGAGAGCTTTTGAGCATGCTGGGCATGCCGTTCCGACGAGACTAAAGGTATTCCCGAACCATGGCAACGAAGGCACAAGTCAACAAAGCCAACCGGCCGCCCAAGTTCTCCACCCGCATCGTCCGACGTTGTCAGCTTTGCGGGAGGCCGCGGGCGGTGTATCGCAAGTTCCGGATGTGCCGCATCTGCCTGCGGAACCTGGCCGGGCAGGGTAGAATCCCGGGGCTTAGGAAAGCGAGTTGGTAGGCGAGGAAGCGAGCGCCAATGAGTCTGTCCGATCCCATTGCCGACATGTTGACGCAGATACGCAACGGCCTGCGCGCCCGCCACGAGATCGTCAGCGTGCGGGCCTCCAAGGTCTGCCAGGGCATCTGCCGCGTGCTGAAGGAAGAAGGCTACATCGAGGATTACAAGCGCATTGAGGACGGCAAGCAGGGGCTGCTTCGCGTGTACCTGAAATACGGACCGCTGGGCCAGGACGTCGTAACGGAGATCAAGCGGACAAGCAAGCCGGGCCGCAGGGTCTACAGGGGCGTCGACGCGCTGCCCAGGCCCCTGGGCGGGATGGGGATTTCGATCGTATCCACCTCCCGCGGAATCCTCAGCGACCGCCAATGCCGCGCCGACAAGGTGGGTGGCGAGGTGCTCTGCACCGTCTGCTAACTGGAATCGCAGGAATATGTCGCGAATCGGAAAACGACCGGTTGCCATCCCTGACGGCGTTAAGGTGGCCGTGGAAGGCCGGACCGTCCGCGTCGAAGGCCCGAAGGGCAAGCTCGCCTGGACCCACCGCCAGGAAGTGGCGGTCTCCGTGGACCCCGCCGCAAAGGCGGTGGTGGTTGCCCGCAAGGCCGATGACCGGCTCAGCCGCAGCCTCCACGGGATGACGCGCAGCCTGATCGCCAATATGATCGAGGGCTGCGTCAAGGGCTACTCCAAGTCGATGGAAGTCTACGGTGTAGGCTACGGCGTGCAGGCGCAGGGCAGAAAGTTCACGCTTGCCTGCGGGTTCAGCCACCCGGTGGCCTTTGAAGTGCCGGAGGGGCTGACCGTGGAGGTGCAGGCCCCGCAGGCCCGCGGCGACAACGACCCGGCGCGGTTCACCATCCGCGGGGCGGACAAGCAGGCCGTTGGCGAGTTCGCCGCCAAGGTCCGCAGGCTCCGGCCTCCCGAGCCATACAAAGGCAAGGGCTTCCGCTATGCCGGGGAATACGTCAGGCGCAAGGCGGGCAAGGCCTTTGCGGGCACCGGCACCGCCTAGGTGCTGCGCAAGCCGCGCCGCGGACGGTTGAGGCACGAGCATTATGAAGGCGATCACCAGGAAGCTGCTGCGACGCCAGCGCCGAAAGCGACGGGTGCGGAAGGCCGTGTCTGGCTCGACGGAGCGGCCGCGACTTACCGTCTTCCGCAGCCACAGGAACATCTACGCCCAGATCATCGACGATGGGTGCGGGCGGACGCTGGTGGCCGCCTCGTCCATGGAAAAGCCTTTGCGCCAGCAGTTGGGGACCAGGTGCGGCAACAGAGGCGCCGCGCAGGTCGTCGGGACGGCGCTGGCGGCCAAGGCGATACAGGCAGGCATCAGGAAGGTCGTGTTCGACCGCAACGGCTATCCGTTTCACGGGCGCGTCCGCGAGCTGGCCGAGGCGGCCCGCAAGGGCGGACTGGAATTCTGACACCGCAGGAGCAGCAACAAGTGGCATTACAGCAGAGGTTGGCCGTACAGTCCTTCGAGGCGGAGAAGCCCACGGAGGAAAACGTGGTGCAGGTCTACCGCTGCGCCAAGGTCGTTAAGGGCGGAAGGCGGTTCAGCTTCGCCGCGCTTGTGGTGGTGGGAGACCGCGCCGGCCGCGTCGGGCTGGGCTACGGTAAGGCCAACGAGGTCCCCCAGGCCGTCGACAAGGGCATCGCGGATGCCAAGAAGAACGTGATACCGATTCACCTCAAGGGCCAGACCATTCCCCACATGGTGACGGGGCATTGCGGCGCGTCGCGGGTGGTGCTTGTGCCGGCCTCGGAAGGCACGGGCGTGATCGCTGGAAAGAAACTCCGGCCGCTGCTGGAGCTTGCCGGGATACACAACGTCCTGACCAAGGCGTACGGGTCCACCTCCCCCAAGAACCTGCTGAAGGCGGGACTCGACGCCCTGAAGCGCCTTCGCACCGCCGAGATGATCGGCCAACTGCGAGGAGTTAAGCTCGAATGAACCTGGACGAGGTGTTCAGCAAGGCCGGAAGGCACAAGCGCCGCAAGCGCATCGGGCGCGGCATCGGCTCTGGGCACGGCAAGACCTCCGGGCGCGGGCACAAGGGCATGGGCGCCCGGGCCGGCTCGCGCCACCGGCTGGGCTATGAGGGCGGGCAGAACCCCGTCTTGGCCAGGATCCCCAAGCGGGGATTCAGCAACGCTCCGTTCCGCAAGGAATTCCAGGTCGTCAACGTCGAGTCGCTGGAGCGGTTCGATTCCGGCAGCCGCGTGGACGCCGCGTCGCTGGCGGCGGCCGGGCTGATCAGACACGTCGCCAAGCCCGTCAAGGTCCTGGGCAAGGGCGAGCTTGGCAAGAAGCTGATCGTCGTGGCCAGCGGGTTCTCGGCCTCGGCGAGGGACAAGATCACCAAGGCCGGCGGATCGGCTGAGCAAGGCTAGGCACATCGACGCAGAGGTATTGCCGGATGGTCTTTCGCATCTTCAGGTTGGTGGTTGGCGTGGTCCTGGGGGGACTGGCTGCCTGGATGGTCGCCAGCGGCGCCAGCGCCGCGGCTGCCGCCTTTGGCGGCGGAGCGGCAGGCGGCGGACTGGTCGGTCCGATCGTCAGGATCGCCGTCGGACTGGTGATCTTCGGCGCCTACTACTACTCCCTCTGGGCCGATTCGCCGGTCAAGCGGTCGCTGGAGAGCATCTTCTCTATCCCGGAACTGTTGAAGAAGCTTGCCTTCACCCTGGCGCTGCTGTGCATCTATCGCGTCGGCTATCACGTGACCCTGCCCGGGATAGACCAGGAGAAGCTGGCTGAATGGGTCCAGCAGCAGGAGAAGGGCACGTTCGGCCAGGCGATGGAATACTACACGATGCTGACCGGCGCGAACCTCAGGATGACGCTGTTCGGCATGGGGATAATGCCCTACATCTCGGCCTCGATCATCTTCCAGTTGCTGGCCACCGTCGTGCCGGCCCTGGAAAAACTTCAGAAGGAAGGCCCCGCCGGGTACAAGAAGATCCAGGAATACACGCGCTACGCCACGGTCCTGTTGTGCGTGATCCAGGCGGTTTTCTGGATGAGAGGGATGGTGGGAGGGGGGGCAGAGACCATGCGGTTCTATGAACAGTACGCCGGGTCGAGGCTGCTTTTCCTGGTGGGCATCCTTGGCCTGACGGCCGGGACCATCTTCCTGATGTGGCTGGGCGAGCAGATCGACGAGTACGGCATCGGCAACGGCATCAGCCTGCTGATCATGGCAGGCATCGTGGCTCGCCTTCCGGCGGCGATCGGCCGCTTCCGCACGATGGTGGACTTCTCGCTGACAGGCCCCGGCAGCGCCGGGCGGATCGGACCGATAAAGATCCTGTTCCTCGTGGCCTCGTTCATCTTTGTCGTCGCCGGGGCGATCCTGATCACCCAGGGCCAGCGCCGCATCCCCGTCCAGCAGGCCAAGCAGACCCGCGGCAGGAGGGTCTACGGGGGGCAGAGGCAGTACCTGCCCCTGAGGGTCAACCACGGCGGGGTGATGCCCATCATCTTTGCCTCTTCGCTGATGTTGTTTCCCAACATCTTCTTCGGCTGGCTCAACCGCAGTTGGCACAGCGACGTGACCCGGTTGCTGGATGAGGCCTTCAGCATGCGGAGCTACACCTACCAGGTGTGCTACATTGGCTTGATCTTCTTCTTCGCGTATTTCTGGACTACCGTGCAGTTCAAGCCCAAGGAGATGTCCGAGCAGTTGCAGGACTACGGCAGCTTCATTCCCGGCCTGCGGCCCGGCCGTCGCACGGCGGAATACCTCGAAAGGGTGATGGAGCGGATCACCTACTGCGGTGCGGCCTTCCTGGCCGTGGTGGCGGTGTTTCCTGAGGTTGTTTTCATCTGGCTGAACGTCCCATTTGCGATCTCGGCGTTCCTGGGCGGCACCGGGTTGCTGATCACGGTCTCGGTGACGCTGGACCTGGTGCAGCGGATCGAGGCGAACCTGGTGATGCGCAACTACGGAGGCTTCCTTGGCGGAAGCTCCAGGATCAGGGGGGCCTACGGTTGAGAATAGTCTTGATGGGACCGCCCGGTGCGGGCAAGGGCACACAGGCCAAAAAGCTGGCCGGAAAGTTCGGCATGGCGCACCTTTCCAGCGGCGACATCCTGCGGGCCGAACGGGCCAGCGGCTCGCCGCTGGGAGGGAAGCTCGCCAGGTACATGGATGCCGGCAAGCTGGTCCCTGACGATGTGGTTGTGGACGTGATGGTCGAGGCGCTGACCGGAAGCGGACGCGACGGCGGGTTGTTGCTGGACGGCTTCCCCCGGACCGTCCCGCAGGCCGAAGCGCTGGATGGGCAACTGGCCAAGGCAGGCAAGCCGTTGGACGCGGTGGTCGTAATGACCGCCGAGCCGGAGTTGATCGTCCGGCGGATCACCGGGCGGCGGAGTTGCCCGGCCTGCGGCAGGGTGTACCACCTGGAGTTCATGCCGCCCCGCAAGGCGGGCGTCTGCGACGCTTGCGGCAAGGCGCTGGTCCAGCGGGAAGACGATGCCGAGTCGGTGGTTCGCAATCGCCTGGCGGCGTACAATCGTCAGACGGCGCCCGTGGTAGACTACTACCGCCGGCGGCGGGGCCTGAAAGTGATTGAAGTCGACGGCGGCAAGGACGCCGACGAGGTGCTGGCGCAGTTGGTGGAAGCCTTCGAGGCGATGGGCGCCGGCAGCAGGCTGGAAAGGCGCGGCGGTGGCGATAAGACTTAAGACGCCCGAGCAGATCGAGCGGATGCGCCGCGCCGGACGGGTGGTCAGGAACGTCCTGGACCGCCTGGCCGAGATGATCCGTCCGGGTTTGACAACCGAAGAGCTGGACGCCGAGGCCATGCGGATGTGCCGCGAGCATGGCGCCGAGCCGCTGTTCAAGGGCGTGCCAGGCCGCGGCGGCGCCGGACCGTTCCCGGGCAGCATCTGCGCCTCGCTGAACGAGGAGGTGGTCCACGGGATACCGTCAAGGCGCATGATACGGTCCCGGGACATCGTCAGCGTGGATTTCGGCGTGCGGCTGGATGGATGGTGCGGCGATGCGGCAGAGACGTTCCCCGTGGGCGAAGTGGACCGCAAGGTCGGCCACCTGGTGAGCGTGACGCGGAATGCCCTGGCGATGGCGGTTGACATGTGCCGCCCGGGCGAGAACTGGAGCAACATAGCGCGGGCCATACAGACCTACGTGGAGTCCGAAGGCCTCTCGGTGGTCCGGGAGTTCGTCGGGCATGGAATCGGACAGGACATGCATGAGGACCCCAAGATACCCAACTTTGTGTCCCGCGAGCTGGAGGCCAGGGATGTAGTATTGCAGCCGGGGCTGGTATTGGCCGTGGAGCCGATGGTCAACCTCGGCAGCCCGCGGGTGGAATACGCCTCCGACGGCTGGACGGTGGTCACGGGCGACCGGCTCGCCTCGGCGCATTTTGAGCACACCGTGGCGGTGACCGATCGCGGCGCGGACGTGCTGACCAACGGGCGATAGGCGTCAAGTCAGTGAGGTTATGCGGTGAAGGTGCGAAGTTCGGTCAAGAGGATCTGCGAGAGCTGCAAGATCATCCGCCGCAAGGGCGTGGTGCGGGTGATCTGCATAAAACCCAAGCATAAGCAGCGCCAGGGCTGAGGCCAGCCGAGGAGCATTCACCATGCCGCGCGTAGCAGGTGTGGACATTCCGGGCGAGAAGCTGACGGTAATCGCCCTCCAGTACATTTACGGCGTGGGTTCCAAGATCGCCTCCGACATCTGCGCCAAGACGGGCATCGCCCCCAACATGCGGGCCAAGGACCTCACCGAAGACCAGCTTTCCAAGATTGCAGTGGTGCTGGAAAGGGATTATGTGATCGAGGGCCAGCTCCGCCGCCAGGTGCAGCAGAACATCGCGCGGTTGCGGGACATCGCCTGCTACCGGGGCTTGCGGCACCGCAGGGGCCTGCCCGTCCGCGGCCAGCGCACCAAGACCAATGCCCGGACGCGGAAGGGGCCCCGCAAGACGGTGGCGGGCAAGAAATCCGTCAGGGAGCTGCGTTAAGACATGGCCCAGGCACGCAAGACCAAGAAGGTCCGGCGAAGCATCGCCAAGGCGATCGTCCACATCAAGGCGACGTTCAACAACACGCTGGTGACGGTCACCGACGTCAACGGCGACACCCTGTGCAGGGAGTCCGCAGGCACGATGGGTTTCAAGGGTTCCCGAAAGAGCACCCCCTTCGCCGCGCAGCGGGCGGCGGAGTCCGCCGCCGGCAAGGCAAGGAGACTGGGCATCTTCGAAGTCGAGGTGCGGGTCAAAGGCCCCGGCAGCGGGCGAGAGAGCGCTATCACTGCGCTCCAGGGGGCGGGACTGAGGATCCTGTCCATCGAGGACGTCACGCCAATACCCCACAACGGCTGCCGGGCTCGCAAGAAGAGGCGCGTCTGAGGGTTCCAGCTACGACCGCAGGAGCATAACGAGCAATGGGACGATACACCGGACCGTCATGCAGACTGTGCCGGCGCGAGGGCATCAAGCTGATGCTCAAGGGCGCCCGGTGCGAGACGGCCAAGTGCGCCATGGAGCGCAAGTGGCGCACTTTGCCCCCCGGCCAGCACAACTGGCGCCGCGGGCGAGGGAGCGAATACAGGCTGCGCCTCCGCGAGAAGCAGAAGGTGAAGCGCTACTATGGCGTCTACCAGAGGCAGTTCATGAAGTACTTTCACCAGGCCGAGCGCACCAAGGGCGATACCGGGGCGGCCCTGCTGAGCCTGCTGGAAAGGCGCCTCGACAACGTCATCTACAAGCTTGGGTTGGCGCCCTCGCGTGCGGCGGCAAGGACAACCGTCGGCTACGGCCACGTCCACGTCAACGGCCGAAGGGTCAACTTCCCCGGCTACCTGGTGTTAGTCGGTGACAAGATCACGATCAAGGACTCCGATAGGTCAAGGAAGCTCATCCGTGCGGCGCTGGAGGAGCTGGGCGAGCCGCACGTGCAGAACTGGCTGAAGCTGGATGTGGCCGGTCTCCAGGCGGAGGTGCTGGCCATCCCCACGCGGGACGACGTGATGATCCCCGTGGAGGAGCAGTTGATCGTTGAATTGTGCAGTCAGTAGCCGCACGACTGGGAAAACGAACGCTCCAAGGCAAGAACTGCCGCAACAGGTACGGAGGCGAAGGTCAATGCGAATCAGGTGGCGCGGCCTGGAACTGCCGACGCGGGTGATCAGCGACCAGACGGTCTCCACCCCCACTTACGGACTTTTTACTGTCGAACCATTTGAACGAGGCTTCGGGATTACCGTGGGCAACTCGCTGCGGCGGATTCTGCTAAGCTCCCTGGAGGGCGCAGCGGTGACCAGCGTCAAGATCGCAAAAGCCCCCCACGAGTTCACCAGCATGCCCGGCGTCCTGGAAGATGTCACCGACATCATCCTGAACGTCAAGAGCCTCGTCGTCAAATCGCATGCACAGACGGCCAGGGCCATCCGGGCCCACAGCGAAGTCAAGGGCCCGGTGACTGCGGGGATGATCGAGGCCGATCCGTCCATCGAGATCCTCAACCCAGAGCTGGTCCTGGCCACGCTGACAGACGAGGTGGTCTTCGACATGGAGATGATAATCCAGAGAGGCCGGGGCTACTTCCCTGCCGAGGAGATGATCGATCCCGAGGCCGATCAGGAGATCGGGCGCATCTTCGTGGACGCCTCCTTCTCTCCGGTCACTCGAGTGAGGTATCGCACCGAGGACACCCGCGTAGGGCAGAAGACCAACTACGACCGGTTGATCCTGGAGATATGGACCAACGGGACGATCACGCCGGAGATGGCGATGGTCGAGGCGGCCAAGATTCTGCGCAAGCACCTCAACCCCTTCGTCCAGTACTTCGAGCTGGGCGAGCAGATCATCGAGCCTGCGGTGATGGAGGCTCAGCAGGAAATCGACGCACAGCTCCAAGCCAAACTCAACATCAGCGTTCACGAACTGGAGTTGTCGGTGCGGTCGAACAACTGCCTGGAGTCGGCGCAGATCGAGACCGTGGGTCAGCTTGTCCGGAAGGCCGAGGCCGATCTGCTCAAGATCCGCAGCTTCGGCAAGACATCGCTGCGAGAGGTCAAGCGCAAGCTCCAGGACATGGGCCTGTCGCTGGGCATGAGCCTGCCCGCATTGGAGGACCAGGCCTCGACCATTCCGGACGCGTCGCCCGACCGCCCGGCCAAGGAGTCTTGAGAAGGTTTTTGCACATGCGTCACCGCGTTTCCGGCAAGCAGCTTAGCCGCACGACCAGCCACCGAAGGGCCTTGCGGCGGAACCTGGCCGCCTCGCTGATCCAGCACGGGGCGATCCGAACCACCGAGGCCAAGGCCAAGGAGCTTCGCCGCTTCGTCGAGCGGCTGATCACCGTCGCGCGCGAGGGCACGCTGCACGCCCGCCGGCAAGCGGCGGCGATGCTCCAGGACCGTGACATGATCGACGACGAGGGGAAACTGCTCGACAAGACGGTCCTCCAGAAACTTTGCGACGAGGTGGCGCCGAGGTACGTCTCTCGCGACGGCGGCTACACGCGGATCGTCCGCCTGTCGGACAGGCGCATCGGAGACGGGGGCGTTCAGGTCCTGGTGCAACTGGTGGAACAGCCCTCCAGGCAAACCGGCGGCAAGGGCGAGGAAAAGAAATAGCCGCACAGGCCGCGCGCCTGGGACGTGCTCTCGCGGAGGTGCGCAATGGCGAGCAGTGACTGTATCTTTTGCAGGATTGCCACCGGGGAAATCCCCGCCGCCAAGGTACTGGAAGATCCCTATTGCGTAGCCTTCATGGACATCGGCCCGTTGGCCGACGGCCACGTGCTGCTGGTCCCCAAGACGCACGCCGAAACGGTGGATCAGCTCTCCGCGGAGCAGGCCGGGGCGATCCTGCGCCACCTGCCTGCCCTTGTCTCGGCCCTGCGCGCGGCCACCGGCTGCGAAGGCGTTAACGTCCTCCAGAACAACGGCCGCGTCGCGCACCAGCTCGTGATGCACGTGCATTTCCACATTATCCCGCGGCGCGCGGGGGACGAGTTCCACTTCAACTGGCCGGCTAAGAGGTATCCACCAGGCCGGGCCGAGCAACTGGCCGAAGAGATACGGCGCAACCTGCGCTAAAGTAACGCGGGGCGCGGTGGAAGGTCCGAGCCGCAAGAGGATTCTGCCATGAACGGGTTGCGGTGGGCTGTCCTGACGGCGCTCCTGGCGGCGGCCGTAACGGCCGACCCAGGCTGCTCATCGAGGAAGGATTCAGACCGCCGGGAATCCGCAGGCGCAGAAGGCAACTCGCAGCGGTGGACGGGCTGGTGGACCCGGGACGAGCCCCGATCGGCCAGCTCGACCGCCACGGCCGTGTCCGTCCCGGGCACGAAGCCTTCGAGAACGCACCCGGTGGTCTTGGTCGAAACCTCCGAGGGCAAGTTCAGACTGGAGCTTTGGCCTGACCAGGCGCCGGTCACGGTGGCCAATTTCCTGCGGTACGTGGACGAGGGCTTCTACGACGGCACGGTCTTCCACCGCATCATAGGGGGTTTCGTTGTTCAGGG
>Ga0315279_10007638_pt1 | contig 13319 bp, 11 predicted proteins | sample YL17G06_20_MG_FD_203694 | JGI IMG/M metagenome (GOLD analysis project Ga0315279, IMG submission 203694) | Sediment microbial communities from Yellowstone Lake, YNP, Wyoming, USA - YL17G06_20 | ecosystem: Environmental > Aquatic > Freshwater > Lake > Sediment | place: USA: Wyoming | collected... | reverse complement strand
GGAACAGTGCGAGCAGGGGTCGCTATTACTGCAAGATCGACCTGCTCGGGCGCCCGTGAGAGATCTGGATAGCATTGGATGCCCAGAACCGTTGTCCTGTTCGGGTTTACTGGAAAGATCTTCCTATCCTTCGACAGCAGGAGGTTCTCGAGGATCGCTCTTCCGACACTGCCTTCCTTTTCGCTAGCTCCGATGAGCGCGACTGTTCTCGGATTGAGCATTCTTCTCTGCCCATCCGCTTTATCGGCCACGACAATGCTCAACCTGTTCACCTTACTCGAACAGTCTCGCGCTTGGTACTGAACAGAGAGTCTCTTATAGGGGAAGCTCAGCCGAGGCCGGGAGTCTCGGGAGTGTTCTCGATACTTCAATTCTTAATACGGAGTTCACTTACCCATCCGAGCGACCTGAAAGATGGCAAAGTCAAAAGTCTTCTTCACTGACAGAAAAGCCGAGCCGTACTACAACATGCTTGACAAGTTAGAACACGTGCTCAATGAACTCGACCTTCCTCAAGCAATAGGGGAGGGCGACAAGGTGATGATCAAGACCCACTTCGGTCAGTGGGGCAATACGAATTACATCCGTCCCGCGTACGTGCGCAAGGTCGTCGAGCTCGTCCGGTCAAAGAACGCAGAGCCCTTTGTGGCTGAGTCCTGTGGTCTAGGGTATGGTGGCGAAGGCTCGTACGGGGGAAGGACGACCGCGCCTGAATACATCACCATGGCCGCGTTGAATGGATTCACCGAAGGGACGCTAGGCGCTCCGATCATCATGGCTGATGGATACTGGGGAACGGATACCTTCGATGTTGAGATAGATGGGAAGTTCGTCAAGAAAGTCGACGTCGCGTCCGCCGTTCTAGATTGTGATCATGTGATAGCCCTTAGTCATGCTAAGGGGCATCTTCATGGTGGCATAGCGGGCAGTCTCAAGAATCTCGGCATCGGTCTGGTTGGCAAACGTGGCAAGGCGACAATGCACAGTCTCCGCGATCTCAAAATCGATCCCCAGAAATGCCGGGGGCCTGAATGCGCGAAATGCCTTCACGTGTGCCCTGTGAGGTGTATTACGATGAACGAAAAGGCAAAGATCGACTCGGCGAAGTGCATTTCATGCATGCACTGTCGAAGTGTCTGCAGTCGCATAGGTGCCAAGGCCATCTCAATTACCTGGAGGCCTGACCATGAACAGGCTCCTTGGTTCGTCGAGAATGCTCTGGGCGTCGTCAAATCTATCGGCGCTGAGAAGTTCTACTACGTCAACTTGGCCATTGATATCTCGGACAAATGTGACTGCTGGAATGTGGGACCCACGCTACTGGTTCATGATATTGGAATCTTCGGATCATGTGACCCAGTTGCCGTAGACCAAGCGTGTCTTGACGCGGTCAATAGTGCGGAGCCCAATCCTGAATCCGTTGTGAGCAAGGTAGAACGCGGAGGAGACAAGTTTGCGGTGGCTCATGATTCGAAGGACCCTAAGACAGGCAAGATTCTCCATCTTGCAGAAATCCAACTCGAACATGCGGAGAAGATGGGGTTGGGAAGGAGAGACTACGAGTTGATCACACTAACGAAGACGCGACCCGAGGGATACTCGGAATAGCAGATTCCCACTCAGGAACCAGCTTTTGCTTTTGCACCCATGCAGTGCGAACATGCTCCTGTCAACGTGCACTTCTTCGACTTACGCGAGGGAAGTCAGATAGTTCTAGTTCGATTCCACCTACGGCCCTCACATTCCCAGTGGTCCGCATCTTGTAGACCTGTGGCTAAGAAACAGAGAAGTACTGCAAACTCTACCACTCATGCTCGGTAAGACACACAGTGTCACAGCTAAGCAACAAGATCGCACTCGTTACGGGTGGCGGACGCGGTTTGGGACGCGCCATTGCCCTTGCATTTGCCCAAGCGGGTGCGGACATAGCGGTTGCCAGCCGCACTCGGGCTCAACTCGAGGAAGTTGTGAAAGAGATCCGCACCAGAAACCGTCGGGGGCTCGCAATCGAGGTCGACGTGACCGATAGCGCATCCGTTGCACGAATGGTCGAGGCAACGCAGAAAGAATTCGGACGCATCGACATTCTGGTAAACAGCGCAGGAGTAGGATGGATATCGCGCGTCGCAGACACAGATGATGACGTGTGGAAACTAATTATTGACACGAATCTGACCGGAACATTCTACAGCTGTCGCGACGTAGTGCGCCTAATGATCGAGCAGAAAAGCGGCAGCATCATCAACATGGCATCGGTCGCAGGGGCCAAGGGCCCACCTGGGTTAGGCGCCTATGCTGCCAGCAAGGGAGGCGTCATTGCACTAACTCGCGTGCTTGCTCTCGAAAACGCGCGTCATAATGTACGTGCCAACGCGATCGCGCCAGGCTATTTTCGAACTGACATGAACGCTGCGGCATTGGATGATCCCGAGATGGGGCCCAAGATCGTGGGCCGGATTCCGATGCGTCGAGTGGGGCGACCCGAGGAAATTGGGCCGCTTGCAGTATACCTCGCGAGCGACCAAGCATCGTTCGTCACTGGCGAAGTCTATTTCATCAGTGGCGGCGAGATGGCTCAGTAGAAGATCTCAAGAACCTTGTGTCAGCTCAATATCGGAGCATACACATGTCCGAGGTGTTCGAGCATGGCCCGCTATAGCTGGCTAGACGATGACTCTTGGGGTCAGCGCACCAAAGCGGCGCGTGAGGGAGGTCGTTTCCAGAACTATCATCATGTCACCTGTTCACTTGGATTTCCGGATTTAGCTCGAGGCCGGACGCGCACAGGCCTGAGGCCACTTACACAGCTGTTGCACATTTGGTCTATCGGATTGCCTCAAACCACTTGCCCAAACAGAGAAATGGCTGGGCGCGCAGTGTATCGAGAAGGACTAGTCCCTTGACTACAAGCCACACCATTCATGTTCTGAAGACCATCAACGCTCCTCTGAAGTTCGTCTATGACTGGTGTACTGACTTCAGGGAAGACGATAACAAGATCACGGGATCGAAGACCAGAAGAATCATCCTACAGAAGACGAAACAGAGAGTGGTCTACGTCTCCGCTTACAGATCCTCAGGTAGGTTCAGATACGGTGTCAGTACCGTCACACTCCGGCCGCCGAATGGATGGCATTTGGATCACGTTGGAGAGGAAGATGATGAAATCGGCGACTACCGGCTGACGAGACTCGGCTCCAGCAAGACGAAACTGGGCATGACGTTTAGGGGGAAGTACAAAATCCGTAACGCCCCGACCAAAAGGGAAGATGCGAAGCAGACTAGTGAGATGTGGGACAAATACGTGGCAGCCCTCGAAAGAGACTATGCACACCGCAAGTGACCGCGACAAAGGAGCAGCGGATCCGATCCTAGAAACAGGCGACTCCTCGCAAGCGAGACGCGGTCTCTTCTGCCACTCGTTGGTGCGCGCATCGCAATCTTGACACTCGCTTGTTGCGCATAATAGCCTACACAGCCACGAGAATACTAGTACTCACGGTTCAAATCGGAACACTGACGCCGTTTGGCCATGCACACGCTAATGACAACAACACTGCCCAAGAGCTGTCTTTTCATTCTAGATATGGAGCCCCAGCAGTATCGCGACTCCCAATGCGATTATCACGAAATTGCCGATCGCGAATGTGGCTGCTTGCACCTTCACGGGAAGACGTTTGTGTGCTATACCGCCGATTGCTGCTATGAGACTCTGCCAAGACAAAGATGCTAGGAACGCACCGGAGATGAATAGGACTGCGTTCACTGGAGATTGAGAAGAGTCGGCTCCCATCCCCAAGATCAAAGTCGTGAAATAGGTCACGGTAACAGGGTTGAGAATGGTCAATCCGAGAATCATTCCGTAGGTTTGCGGACAATTCGCGGCACCAAACCGAGATCTGTTGGCGCGGTCCGATACCTTTCTCCCATGATACAGCAACCATGCCCCTATGGCGATCAATCCCAATGCGCTTCCAACGCGCAGGATAGATGCGTACGGCGTGAGAACCGAGGCCAGAAATGTGCCGGCGACGGCAGCGACCGTTGCGTAGATCAGATCTGCTGACGCTGCACCAGCCCCCGCGCTGAAGGCGATCCGGAATCCGCGACGGAGACCTAATTCCAGAATCAGAATGGCGATCGGACCTACCGGAATTGCGATACCATATCCTGCGATAACTCCACTCAGAAAGGCGTCGAGAAACAAGCTGACCACCGATCGCTTCCACGATACCAGGCGCTCCAGAATATGATTGCATGTATTTGCGTGTGGGTCTAATCACGTGGATGCCCCAAAACAGCCACATTTAACCTCTTGTGGATAATCGAACCCAACGAACTTGGCTAACGCAAGAAATCACCTGCCGAGAACGTCATCGATAGCTGCCAGAGACCGCGGGCAGCTTAGGCACTTACTTCAACTGTCTCTTCGTCTATGGACGGCGGAATCGGCTCGTTATGTTTCTTTAAGCTTGCCAAGTAGCCTCCGATGGCATCCTTGATATTGGTCAACACTTCTTCCCTGGTTTTGCCTTCGGAAATGCATCCGGGCAATGCAGGGCATTGCGCTGTGTAGTTCCCGTCTTCGTCCTGCTCGATGATCGTTCTATACTTCATGCTGTGATGCCAACTGGTACGTCTTGAACGGGTTCTTCCTTCAACGATCTAATAATGTTAGCGAGGTCAAACGAGTGCTGCAGAAGTCAAAGACATTTCGGACAGTTGAGTGGGATAACCCGGAATGTGGCTTCTTAAGCATCGAGCTGTGGACATGAACTTCATTCGCGCTCTGTTGGCTCGCGTAGGGATAGAGCATAGTACTAGATTGAGACGCAACTGGGGGCCTTCCCTCACGTCAGGTCCTCCAAGGCCCAGTTAGCGGTCAACTCATTCAAAACTAGGGTGTAATACACAGTGTATTACAACCTGGTTTCCTGTGCCTTCCTTCCGATGGGTCCTGCATGCATCTCTTGGGGTCATGTGTCTCTCTGGGGTGCCGCCTTGATAGCTCGGTTACCGTCTCGACTTCATCTTACTCGGGACTGCGCCCTCACTATGAAGGGCCTTCTCACGAACGCCAACGCTCCTCCTGAGCATTTTGAGAACAATGGGGCCATCCTGGAAGATGCAGACGTATTCGTACCCTTGCTCAAGCAACCCCTTGATTATCTCAAGGTTCCCCTCTACCCGAACATCATACTCCTTTTCTGACATAACCCAGGTCACCTTACAATTAGGCAAGCGAGACCGGCATAAGAAACTGCTGAGGCCTTCCCACGACACCCCAGGGGGTTGCTACGACAGAACGCGCAAGGACAACACTCTGAATATTCCAGAGCAGGACACCTTCCTCTCAGCTACTCACGGCCCGCCGAGTTTCTCCACATTCATGCGGGCATATATCTGCAGGATGTGTTCTAGCAAGTGATGGACTTCCGGCGCCTCCTCACTCAATACGTCGCGTTTACAGTCGCTGCAATGGTACGTCTGGACCAAATCTATCGACACCAAGTTCAATCGATTAAGAACGACCGCCAGACCACATTGAGATCCCGCGACCGTCCAACACCATCCTCGGTGACTCCGACTCGGCATGATGAGTAGCGGAGGACGACGCCTACGTTACTGAGGACGACGACTCGGAGGACTAGTTATACTGTGTCCCCGTTGCGGTCGAGAGTTGCCCATTGAGAACCATCCAGACCTTTCCGAGAGGGATTTGGCAGGCTGTCAGAAACAATCGATAGAAGGAGGAAGATACTTGAAGGAGAGGACAGGCAACAATGTTCATGACACTTTCATTGGGGAAGCCAAAGCGTACCAGAGGCTTCTCACGTTCGCCAGAAAGGCTGCTGACGAGCGTAGCCACTGAGTCCATTCGCGGAGATCCCAATTTGACCAAGCCTTCTAATCCCGCCCCTTCTCTTACGGGACATACTATCTGCTCCTCAGCCGCTAGCCTCTATCGGACATCATAGATCCGTCGGCTCTGGATCTTCGTGGCGGGGCTATCTCCCGGCGCCGAACTCGAACTACTGTCCCGGTCTACCCAGGACATCTGAGCTTCGGAGCTACGCTTGAACTCACTTTCTGAGCGTGGGATATTGATTCATCAAGTCAGTTTTCAGGTGATTAGGTGCGCGTAGGTGACTCACCCGATGGTCACCTAATCTGTCCCAGCCTGAACCACGTTGTCCACAAGAACAGGTCTCACAATTTCTTTTCGTCGATCCTCGAACTTGGTTAGTCGTGTTTGCTATGCTTCAACTATTGAATCTACTACGAGGCGCGTTCTATCGACCTAGTTCGCGTCTTTCTGTCTCCTTCTTGGCGTGTCTGACATACTCGACGAGCGTCCATTCTTTATGCTCTGGGAACTTCAGTTCGAGTCTACTGTATAGGGACTTGGCGATGCGTCTCTCGGTGACTCTGCCTCCGTAGCCGCAGAGTTCGCCGATAGCCTTATGGAAGTCTTCGATTCTGTCTTGAATCTGTTCGCGTTTAACATGATACTTCGCCTCAACGGAATAGTACAGCGCATGCCTAACGACTTCCCCGTAGACCAAGAGCCCATCATCGACCGCACCGAGAACCGCAGAACCAAACTGAGCACTCTGCCCTGAGTCACTCAAGTCAGACACCAACCATGACGCTGCACTCCGTGACTCCTATCGTTCTGCACATGTTTACGCGTGTACGACCATGCCCTTTCCCGTGATCTCGAATGCAGTCACACGTTTCTCATGATCAGAGCCTCTGGTCTTGACGACCATCAGTTCCCGTGCCATTCTCTCCTTTGACTCATAATAGCGCATCAGGAGAATATTGTCGCATAGGATCGAAACCCCGGGCAATTCTACCGCTTCGGCTCTTCCAGTCGACGACGTTAGGAAGACCGTCAATGCCTTCTCCTTGCAGAGAAGCTGCACATAACGCATGAACTGCACGAAGCCCTCCTCAGTAAATGTGTTCTGAATCGCAGTCAAGCTGTCTAAGGCTAGAACCGTTGGCTTCTGAAGCTCTAAGATGTCCCTCAACAGCTTGTAGTAGTGGAGTGCCGTCAATGCTTCCGGCACATAGGATTGGATATTGAACCGATCGCCGAGACGTTTGTAGTCTATGCCGTAGTCTTCGAGCATCTTCGTCGTCTGACCCGAAGGTTCCTCGAACGTGATGAGCATCGCCTTTTCACCCTTCTGGGCGTTCGTGACGAGAAAGTGAAGGCATAATGTGGTCTTGCCTATTCCTGAAGCACCCTCGATCAATGTCACAGAACGTCTGTAAACGCCTCCGTTCAGCATCCTATCCAAGCCCTCGACACCGCTTAGCAAGCGCTCTCTCGAACCAGGAAAATCCGCCCTGACTGGGAAGACAATGAGACCCAAGCCGCCAAATCGTTCGTCGATGATGTACTCGAATGATGAGCGAGGCAAGGGGACGCCTCGCATCTTCGCGATTTCCAACGTAGCCCTCTCCGCGGATCCGGATTTCGTTTTCTTGAGGAAGATGATGCCGTCCGCAACGAACTCCTCCACACCGAATCCTGTCTTCACCTCTCCGAAAGGTATCTCGCCCAAGAGTAGCGTTGTGACGCCCATGCCCTTCACGATTCTCCCAAAGAACCCATGAAGGAACTTCCTAGTCTCAGCTTGACCGAGGCTTTGAAGGATAGCACTTATCGAGTCAACTACGACTCGTTTCGCTCCGATCTTACCGATTTCCTCCATCATCATCTGTACGGCGTCCTTCGTGCCCGTTTCATCCATGACCATGAAGTCTAAGAAACTGAAGAGTCCCTTCTGCTTTAGCGCCTTCATGTCCATGCCGAGAGTCAGCATGTTGCGGAGGTACTCTTCTCGTTTCTCGGCGAAGCTGACATAGACGACCTTCTCACCATGCTTGGCAGCCCCGTTGTAGAGGAACTGCGTAGCCAGAATGGTCTTTCCTGTGCCTGGATTGCCTGAAAGGAGGATCATGCTTCCGCTACGAAGCCCCCCCCGAGAACATGGTCCAGCTCAGCAATACCGGTGGAGACTCTCTCAGCCTCAATCGATTGTGAACCCTTCATCTACTGGATCTCCTTGACTCGGAAGGTAGTGAATGCATGGGTCTTGGTGGCAGATAGGCACTGTAACTATCGTGGAAACACCTATGGCAACGCGGCTTTGCGCAAGATTCTGTAGTTGCCGTCAGTTTGTCACCCTTTCGGCTTCTAGGGCTCGTGTCTTCTTTCGAACCCATGATTTGGCGGGCCGGTGGGACTCGAACCCCCACCACATGAATGCGGTTGTCTCCGCCAGGTAACCAGGCTCCTCTCGGAATCCCTCCCTCTATCAGATCATCGAAACCCTCAATGCCGGTTGCAACTCGATCCTCACTCACTTCTCAAACAACTCCCCATTCTTCATACTCACTAATTCTTCACTACCCCAGCTTCAGGACCCACGATTATCACATTACTATGCGACTTGATGAGATGCAAATACAACTTCCCTCCCCTTGCCGTCTTGGCATGGTCAAAGTACTCGACTATTGTCCAATCGTTATGCCCTGTGAAGTCCAGGCCCAGTCTCTCGTAGAAGTTCTTGGCGATCAGTCTCTCGATGACCTTAGCGGATGCGCCCAAGATCACTTGCAACGCCTTGTGGAAGGTCTCAAGCTTCTCAGGGATCTCCTTACGCTTCACCTGATGTGTCCTCTCGATGCGCTGGTAGATAGTTTCTCTCACAATCTCCCCAAGAGCCAGCAAGCCATAATCAGTAGCCTCACGCAGAGCGTCGTCAAGGGCTGTAGACCTCGATCCGCCAATGGCAGGTGCCGCGCGCTCCAATCCTGGCAAGTTCAACGATCCTATTGACAACTCAGCCAGTGGACGACACCCACTCTAGAGCGGGAGGCCAAGGCTTATAAGCGTTACTTTGTCAGTCACAAAGTGATGTATCTGCGTGCATACCATGCTGGATCAGCTCACGGATTATGGTTTAACAGAGGTTCAGGCCAAGGTCTACTATCACCTCTTGAGGCTTGGGAGAACATCAGCGACGAAGGTCACGAGGGAAATCGGCGTCCACCGAGCCGAAGTATACAGAGTCCTAAGAGAGCTTGCAGAAAAAGGCCTCGTGACCGAGCATAAAGGCAAACGCCCGACGCTATTCACACCAACGCCTCCCGAGGAAGCCCTCGACATCCTGCTCCAACAACAAGCCAAGACGCTTCAGCGTCTAAGAGAAGGAAAGCCAAAACTGGTAGCGTGGTTGAACTCCCACGCCGAGCTCAAGAAGACCAGACCATCAGTCCTACTCATAGACGATGACGAAACCATCAGAAAGAGCCTCTCACGTACACTCACGAAGGAAGGCTTCAGTGTGGACACCGCTCCAGACGGCAAGCAGGCACTGGAGAAGTCTCAACTCAGACACTACGACCTCGCCCTGGTAGACATGCGACTACCCGACATGGAAGGAACCAAACTCCTCAAAATGCTAAAAGAGAAGACACCGGAAATCAAAGAGATCATCATAACAGGCTACCCCTCAATCGAAAACGCCGTTCAGGCAGTCAACGATGGTGCTGACGCCTACCTCATCAAACCCATCAATCCGCCCGATCTTCTAGCCAAGATAAGAGAGAAACTAAAGACGTAGAATAAGCTCAAGGAACACCGATATGCATTCACGATTCAAGTACGAGCCTCATCTCACTCACGATCTGTTGGTCTAATGGGTGGCCTACTTCAGGCTACGCTTCGCTGAGGTTCTCGACTCGTATTCCTCGGCGCATGTCTCTACGAACTCCTTAACCTTCTCTTCGCTGTACTTCTTGGCTTCTTGCTGCTTCTGCAAGTGCTCCTTGATTTTCCGCAGCAGACCTTCCATTGTGTATGGCTTGACTACGTAGCCGTCGGCGCCTCTGTTAACAGCCTCGATGGCGTTCTCTAGCGACGGGTAGCCGGTTATGATGATCTTGACCATCTTCGGAACGGTTTCCCTCATCTTGGTTAGCAGTTCTATGCCGTCCATGTCTGGTAGACGGAGATCGACCAGAGCCACGTTGTAGAGTCTCCTCTTGGATTTCCTGATAGCTTCTCGTCCGTTCTCCGTCGTGTCGACTAGGTAACCTTCCCTCTCCAAGGCAAGCTTCAGCGACTTGCGTATGCTCTCCTGGTCGTCGATGATGAGGATCCTCCGCCGTTCTGCCGTCTTCATTTCTTGCCTCTCACCTCCTTCGATTCTGAGCTTGATCTGATGGGAACCGTGACGGTGAAGGTTGATCCTTTCCCGGCCTTGCTCTCGGCGGTGATTGAGCCTCCATGGGCTTCCACGAGACGTTTCGCGATCGGCAGACCCAACCCCATCCCCTTCGCCTTTGTCGTAAACAGCGGGCTCCAAATCTTCTCCATGGTTTCTTTTGTCATTCCTGTTCCTGCGTCCGTGAGGGTGATTTCCAAGTTGCCGTCAGTTTTCCTGCTTGCGATCCTAAGCGTGCCACCTTTTGGCATGGCGTCGACGGCATTCTTGATGACGTTCACGAAGACCCGCCTCATCTTCTCCCTGTCCACCATTATCTTGGGCTGATTCTTGGTTGAATCTACAAGGTGAATCTTCCTCGGAATACTCAGGTGCGCCAATGCGTCTCTTGTGATTGATTTCGCGGATGCCTCTCTTACCTCCAGATGAACTTCCCTTGAGTATTCCAGCAGATCGCTTATGATCTTGTCCGAGGATTGTATGTCTTGCTCGATAATCTCCAGCGCTTCCCTGCTTTCGCTGTCAATTCTCTTGCCCAGATGCATCCTCAGATTATATGTTGCGCCTGCGATGCCTGTCAAGGGATTGCGGAGATCATGCCCAACCATAGCTGCAGCCTCACCGATAGTTGCCAGTCGTTGAGATTCAGCGAGCCGTGCCTCCATCCGTTTCCGCTCGGTGACATCAGTCCAGTAACCCATGACCTCCGCCGGGTTACCGGCGGCATCACGAATCACCTTCGCCTCTTCACGTATCCACCGATACGATCCGTCCTTGTGCAGAAACCTGTACTCGAAGGTGTACTGTCTCATCTTCCACAGCTCCGTAATTTCCGCCGGATAGCGGCGCAGGTCGTCAGGATGGACACGACCTAGCCAGAATTCCGGGTGACCGATGAAATCCCCTGGCTCAAAGCCAAGCATCGAAAAGGCCCTCTCGCTCACGTAAGTCAGGACAAAATCGGAATAGTCTGCAAGAGACTTGCCCGAGTAGATTACGACAGGGTTCGTAGTGATCACGTAATCCAGTCGTTCTCTTGCAGCGCGAATCTCTTCCTCCGCCCGCTTGCGATCCGTGATGTCGACCGCAATCCCTCTCAAACCGGCACTCTTGCCTTCACGCACGATGGGAGCAGTATACACAAGCACTGGGAAAGCGGTGCCGTCTTTTCGCAGCACGGTGAATTCGCGCTCACCTATCATCTCGCCACCCATTATTCTCCGCATACCTCGCACCGCTCTGTCGTGCTCCGCTGATGCCAAAATGTCAGAGGCGTTCAAACCTCTGCGGAATTCTTCCTCACTAAGACCGGTGGCTGCAAATGCAGCGCGATTCATGTATTCGACGTTGCCGTTCTCGTCGATCTCGAAGACGATCTGCGGCAGCAGGTCGGATAGCTCCCTGAATCTCTGCTCGCTCTCTGCTAGCTTCTTGGTTCTCTCGGAGACCAGCCCCTCCAATTGCGTAGAGTATCGATGAAGTTCGTCTTCCATGCGTTTGCGTTCGGTGATATCACGGTTGACGCTGACATAACCAACAACTTTCCCGGCTTCACCGCGAATTGCCATAGTAGATGCGTCGACGTGAATCTTTTCGCCGCCCTTGGTGTATTGGACTATTTCACTGTGCCATTCTCCAGTCTCACTCAGGCGTCTCCTCACTTCTGCATGGTCTGTGTCTGCGAATTCTGTCCGTAAGACCTCCTGCCCGATTCGCCCACGTACTTCGTCAATCTTCCAACCGTACATTCTTTCGGCTGCTCGATTCCAAGCCGTGAGCTTGAACTGTTCATCGCTCGCGAGGACTGCATCGTCAACATTTTCAAGAAGCGCTGCTTGATAGGTAATGTGCGCTTCAGCTTTCTTCCGCTCTTCCTCCAAAACGTATAGGTGCAAGGCGTGACCGACGTCGCCTGCAACTTCCTCAAGCAGTCCCCGCTCGTCTTCACCAACCTCTTCTCTTGAGAGTGATGCTACGAGAAAGCCGAAGACTCTTTCACCATATCCAACTCGTGTGGCATAGACACTTCTTCCACGACGAGCCTCACTTAGTGGACATCGCTCACAGGATGACGCGGGTTCGTCGATTTGATGGATACCCGCCTTCTCCAGAGCCTTCTTGCCGCATGCCGGGAGCTCCCCATTCTTCATCAGTTCAACGAGCGAGTTGAATTCGTCGCCTAGTCCAGCATTGAATGCTGAGACGAACTTGCCGTATTCGTCCAGCATCGCTATCCACGCGCATTCGCATTCCTCACTCTCAACCAGAATATCGCATGTACTTTTCAGAAACCTATTCGCGTCTCTTTCTCTGGTGATGAGTTGATTGATCCTGCGAACTGCATGGAGCAACCTGTTGAGATGATTCACCGATTCTTCCGTTATCTTACGTTTTGTGATGTCTCGACCGTAGAGATTCGCGTAACCCGATTCCATAATTGGTGTAATGAAAAACTCGTAGAATCTGCCGCTGAATTCTATCTCAACAGCCTTGCTCGAGCCGCTTGCATAGACTTCGGAGACTAGGTCGCGCAAGAATTCCGGGGCAGGCCTACCGATGTCACAGCTCCAAGCGTCCAGCAGTGGTCTGCAGGACTTGTTCGCGATGAGGATCACACCATCTTTGTCTAACCTCAATATCGGGTTCGGATTCTCAGAGGGAAACCGTGCCAGACTTCTGACCTCTTCCTCCATGCGTTTGCGTTCGGTAATGTCTCTAATGACGGCGGTGGTTATGTTTCCAGCCGCGGAATCTCTAGTTGAAATAGACATCTCAACTGGGATTCTTGAGCCATCCTTCCTCTTCGCCTCCATCTCCACGGTCTTTCCAAGCATCACGTCGGAGGCTGATGCACCTGACTTCCCGAACCATTTTCTCGCAGTCTCGGCCTGCTGGTCAGGGATTATCAATTCCACCAGAGACGAGCCAACAGCCTCGCCTTGACTCCAACCGAAGATCCTTTCCGCTGCCCTATTCCATAACAACACTCGACCCTCTGGGTTGAGGGAGACGATGGCATCAAGAGCGGTTTCAGTCAGCAGTCGATAGTTCTTCTCAGACTCTCGGAAGAAG
>Ga0315279_10007637_pt1 | contig 13320 bp, 6 predicted proteins | sample YL17G06_20_MG_FD_203694 | JGI IMG/M metagenome (GOLD analysis project Ga0315279, IMG submission 203694) | Sediment microbial communities from Yellowstone Lake, YNP, Wyoming, USA - YL17G06_20 | ecosystem: Environmental > Aquatic > Freshwater > Lake > Sediment | place: USA: Wyoming | collected... | reverse complement strand
GTTTGCTCGATGGTGCCATCCTCACTCAAGGAGTCAGACGGTTCCGGATACACTACACCGCCACTACTGTGACCCTGGGGCATGTCCCGCCAGCACCCGTGATCTCCAGTTCCACGACGGCCGGCGGCACCGCCGGGCTGTCGTTCAGTTACCAGATCTCGGCCAGCAACAACCCCACGAGCTTCGACGCCACGCCTTTGCCCGCCGGAATCTCGGTCAATACTTCCAAAGGCGTCATCAACGGCACGCCAACGGTATCTGGCGACACTAGTGTTACCATCAACGCCACGAACGCCGGCGGCACGGGTTCCGCCACGCTGACGATTTCAGTCGCCCCGGGCCCCGCCAGCACGCTCGTGGTTGGGGGCTTCCCCTCGCCGGCCACGGCGGGCACAGCCGGGAACTCTACGGTGACGGCAAAAGACGCCAACGGCAACACCGCCACCGGCTATACGGGCACGGTCCACTTCACCAGCAGCGACGGAGCGGCTGCGCTGCCGGGCGATTACACGTTTGTGAGCGGGGATGCGGGTGCCAAGACGTTTTCGGCGACGCTCAATACGGCAGGCACGCAAAGCATAACTGCCACCGACACCGCCACCGCCAGCATCAACGGGACGCAGTCGGGAATTACAGTCAACCTGCCGCCGCCTGCGATCACCAGTCCGACAACGGTCACGGGCGTGGTCAACCAGCCTTTCAGCTACACCATCACCGCGGCAAACAACCCCACGAGTTTCAGCGCCACCAACTTGCCGCCGGGCCTGTCGGTTGACACCGCCAGTGGAGCGATCGCTGGCACACCTACGGCGGCGGGCATCACCAGTGCCACTATCAGCGCGACAAACGCACACGGTACTGATTCGGAAAGCCTGAGCATCAACATCGGCGCCCAGGGCCCGGCAATCACGAGCATGAGCGCCTCAAAGGACCCCATGTTCGCCGGCGACACAACCACCCTTGCGGCTCAAGCCAGCAATCCCAACAACGGCACACTCAGTTTCACCTGGAACTTTGCCGACGGCACTCCTGCGGGAACAGGGAACCCCGTTGACCACTCCTATGCCGCGCCAGGGCAGTATACCGTGAGCGTCACGGCCAGCGATGGCACGTACTTTTCCCAACCTGGGCCGCTCGTGATGGTCGTTGATGCGCCTAACTCCGGTGGCGAAAACGTCAAGAACGTGGCCGACGGCGCGCCGCCCGTTCCCAATCCGCTCAACGGCATATCCATCACCGTGGAGAGAAGCGATGGCGGAGTGATCGAGTTGTTCGTTGACGTCAGCGCCTTCAACCGCGACGCGTTCGATGTCGCGACCAATTTCAACGGGCCGGCCAGCCTCCTGAACCAGACTCCTGTCAAGGGTTTCCATCCAGTCCAGAAGTTCACGGACCCCAACGTGTACGTGGCCACTTCCACGGCATACACTGCGGGCACGACCACCTTCCGCGGCAAAGCGCGCCGCACACTGGCCCTCAGCAACCGTGAGGTGGGCCTGCCGGTGAAATACACAGAGGATCCCGCCTCGCATAGTATGGCCTTCAAGAGCATCAGAGGCAGGTTCAGCTTCTCTCTCGGGCAGAGGGCGGCGATAGCCAGTGATACGGTGACTGTCACCGCACTGATGGAACTGCCTGTGGGGCTGAAGGTAACGGATGAACACGACTTGTCGGTTGGCGTGGGCAACATCATAGACCATGTGAAACTGAACACCAGAGGCCTGGGCAAGAGCACCGGTGACAGCGGGAGCGTCAAGAGAGTCAGCATCAGGTACCCCAAGGTGGACAGGAACACCAAGCTCACCGCGGGCCCACCGGCCAAGCGCATCGCGAGAATTGCCCTGACGCTGAGCGCAAAGGACCTGGTAGCCAAGGGCTTTGACACGGAAGGAGTGGATCCCTCGGGCAACGGCAACCGGCTGCAGGTTCAGACCGCCGTGGTGCTGGCGGGGGTGTCCTATCAAGTTTCCGCGCCTGTGAGGCTCAGGGTCCCGTCAAGGAAGGACGCGGGCACGATAACCCTGCTGCAGAAGTAGCCCTCTTATCGGGTGATCGTGTCATCGGGTCATCGGGTGAAGTAACAACTTTCAGTTGCCGTTACTTGGCCCGATCACCCGATGACCCGATCACCCGATGACCCGATCACCCGATGCAGTTAGCCGTCCTTGCCGCCGAAACTTGCGGCCCCGACGCCCGCGCCCAGTTCCTTGAGCTCTTCCTGGGCTGCTTCGGCCAGGGCTGGCGGCTCCTCGCGCTTCACCATGCTGAGCATGAAGTCCCTGAAGCCGGTGCCGGCCGGGATGATGTGGCCGAGGATGACGTTTTCCTTCAACCCGCGCAGTTCGTCGCGCCGCCCGCCAATGGCCGCCTCGGTGAGCACCTTGGTCGTTTCCTGGAAGGACGCCGCGGCGATCCAGCTTTCGGCCTGCAGGGACGCGCGGGCGATGCCCAGCAGCATGGGGCTGGCCGTGGCGGGCCTGCCGCCCCGGGCCACGACTTCCTTGTTGCGCCGCTGGAAATCGTTCTTGCTGGCCACGTCCGTGGGCAGGAAATCGGTGTCGCCCGGATCCTCGATCTGGACCTTGCGCATCATCTGCCGGATTAGGATCTCGATGTGCTTGTCGTCAATGCGCACCGACTGGCTGCGATACACGGCCTGCACTTCGCTGAGAATGTACTGCTGCAGTTTCTCTTCGCCGCTGATGCGCAGGATGTCGTGCGGGATCAGCGGTCCATCCACCAGGCGGTCCCCGGCGCGGACCTTGTCGCCCTTGCGCACCAGGATGTGCTTGCCCTGGGGCACGAGATGCTCCATCTCCAGGCCGGAGTCGGACTTGATCTTGAGCGTGCGCTTGCCGCGCTTGCGCTCGCCGAACTCGACCACGCCGTCAATCTCGGCCATGATGGCCGGATCCTTGGGCCGGCGCGCCTCGAACAGCTCGGTCACGCGCGGCAAGCCGCCGGTGATGTCCTGCGTGCCGGTGATCTCCCGCGGCGTCTTGGCGAGGAGCTGGCCGGGAACGACTTTGTCGCCCTCCTCGGCCTCGATGAAGGCCTTCTCCGGTATCGAGTAAACGCCCAGAATCTGGCCCTCTTCGTTCTTGACCACGATCTGCGGATGGTGGTCGCCCTTGTGTTCCACGATCACCTTGCGCGTGAACCCGGTTTGCTGGTCCACCTCTTCGCGGTAGGTGACGTCCACGATGAACTCCTCGAACGCCACGGTCCCTTTGACTTCGGTGAGGATGGGGATGGTGTGCGGGTCCCACTTGGCCAGCGGCTTGCGGACCGCCACCTTCTCTTCCTCTTTGACCAGCAGGATCGAGCCGGTCTGGACGATGTACTTCTCCAACTCGCGCCCGCGCTCATCCACGATGAGTATCTCCGCGTTGCGGTTGAGCACGATGTTTTCGTTCTTGTCGCTTATCACAGCCTGCACGTTGGCGAACTTGACGAGCCCCGCGCTGCGGCTGCGCACTTCGGATTCCTCGACCGTGCGCTGCCCCAGCCCCCCGACGTGGAACGTGCGCATGGTGAGCTGCGTGCCCGGCTCGCCCACCGACTGCGCGGCCATGACGCCGACCGCGGAGCCGATCTCGACCGCCCCGCCGGTGGAGAGGTCCATCCCGTAGCACCTGGCGCAGCAGCCGTAAGGCGCCTCGCAGAGCAACGGCGAGCGCACCCGGATCTTGCCGTCGCGCCCCAGGAACTCCTCGATCTTGGCCGCCGTGGCGGCGGTGATCATCTCGCCGGAGTTCACCAGCGTTTCGCCGCTGATCAAGTGCGTGATGCGGTCGCAGGCCGTGCGTCCGCGGATGGCGTCGGCCAGCGTCAGTTCAATCTGCTCGCCGCGATACACCGCGTTCTTGGTGATGCCGTTCTGCGTCCCGCAGTCCGGAATGGCAATGACCACGTCTTGCGCGACTTCGACCAGCTTGCGCGTGAGGTACCCGGAATTGGCTGTCTTCAGCGCGGTGTCGGCGAGTCCCTTGCGCGCGCCGTGCGTTGAAGAGAAGTACTCCAGCCCCTTCAAACCTTCCCGGAAGTTGGCCTTGATGGGCGTCTCGATGATCACCCCGCTGGGCTTGGCCATCAAGCCGCGGATGCCGGCGAGCTGCCCGATCTGCTGCACGTTGCCGCGCGAACCGGAGTTCACGATGTAAAAGATCGGGTTGATGTAGTGCGGGTCCTCAGCCCGAATGTCGTCCCGCAGTTCCTCCATCACGTCCTTCCAAATCCTCTCGCGGACGTGGGTCCAGACGTCAATAGTCGAGCGGTAGCGCTCGCCGTCGGTGATGATCCCGCGTTCGTAGGCCTTCTGGATTTGCGCGACCTTCTTGTCGGCCTCGCCCACCACTTCGGCTTTGCTGTGCGGGATGATCAGGTCCGAGGCCGCAAAGCTGATGCCCGATAGCGTGGCCTCGTGGAAGCCCAGGGCCTTGAGGCGGTCCAGCAGCATGACGGTCTGGCTGCGGCTCAGTATCTGGTAGCAGTCCGACACGACGCGCTTGAGCTTGCCCTTGTCCAGCGTCAGGTTGTAGTAGGGCATGCCTTCGGGCAGGATGTCGTTGAAGATCACGCGCCCCACGGTGGTTTCGTAAAGGCCGTTCTGGGACTTCTGTTCGCCCGTGGGGCCGATCACCTTGCGGTCAACTTCCTCGGCTTTGAACGAGCCATCGGCCTTGTGCGCCTGGTTGAGCCAGCGCTCCTTGGTAAGCAGGGTGCCCCGTTCCAGGCCGCTGTCGCCGGAGTTGACGACGCGATACAGCTTCTCCATGCGCACCTTCACTTTGGCGCGCCGGCCCACGCGGCCCTCATCCAGCGCCAGGAAGACCTCCTCCTTGCTGCCGAAGATCATGCCTGCGCCCTTGATGTGCCGGCCCTCGGAAGTGAGGAAGTAGGTGCCCATCACGATGTCCAGGTCCGGCGTGATGATGGGGTTGCCGTGCGCGGGGGAGAAGATGTTGTTGGTCGAGATCATCAGCATCGCCGCCTCGACCTGCGCTTCGAGCGAGAGCGGCAAGTGTACTGCCATCTGGTCCCCGTCGAAGTCGGCGTTGAAGCCGGCGCAGACCAGCGGGTGCAGCCTGATGGCATCGCCCTCGACCAGCACCGGATAGAAGGCCTGGATGCCCATGCGGTGCAGGGTGGGGGCGCGGTTGAGCAACACGGGATGGCCTTTGATCACTTCATCCAGCACGTCCCACACTTCATCGTCCTTGCGCTCCAGGATCTTCTTCGCGCTCTTGATCGTGTCGGCGTAGCCCTGCTCCTTGAGCTTGCGGATGATGAACGGCTGGAACAGCTCCAGCGCGATCTTCTTGGGGATGCCGCACTGGTTGAGGCGCAGTTCAGGGCCGATGACGATGACTGAACGGGCCGAGTAGTCTACGCGCTTCCCCAGCAGGTTTTCGCGGAAGCGTCCCTGCTTGCCTTTGATCATGTCGGTGAGCGACTTCAGTGGCCGGTTGCCGGTGCCCAGCACCGCGCGCTTGCAGCGGCCGTTGTCGAAGAGCGCGTCCACCGCCTGCTGCAGCATGCGCTTCTCGTTGCGGATGATCACGCCGGGGGCGTTGAGGTCCAGCAGCTTGCGCAGGCGGTTGTTGCGGTTGATCACCCTGCGGTACAGGTCATTCAGGTCGGAAGTGGCGAAATTGCCGCTCTCCAGCGGCACCAGGGGCCGCAGGTCCGGCGGGATGACCGGGATAACGTCCATCACCATCCACTCGGGGTTGTTGCCCGAGGAGACGAGCGCATCAATAATGCGCAGGCGCTTGATCAGCGTTTCGGTCTTCTGCTTGGACTTGGAATCCTTGAGCTGCTGGCGCAGGGTTGCGGAGAGTTCCTTAAGGTTGATGCCGCGGATCAGCTCGCGCACGGCCTCGGCGCCCATCTCCGCCTTGAAAGTGCTGCCGTACTGCTCGCGCGCCTTGCGGTACTCCTCCTCGGACAGCAGCTTCCCCTTGGTGAGCTGGGTCCCGCCCGGATCGGTAACGATGTAGCGCTGGAAGTAGACAACCTGTTGCAGGGCGGTGGTCTTGACGCCCAGCAGATTGCCCAGCTTGGAGGGCATGGAGCGGAAGAACCAGATGTGGACGATCGGCGCGGCCAGATTGATGTGGCCGAAACGGCTGCGCCGCACTTTGCTGTGCGTGATCTTTACGCCGCAGCGGTCGCAGATGATGTCCTTGTATTTGATGCCCTTGTACTTGCCGCAAGAGCATTCCCAGTCCCGCTCGGGGCCGAAGATGCGCTCGCAGAAAAGGCCGTCCTTTTCGGCCCTGTAGGAGCGGTAATTGATGGTCTCCGGCTTCTTGACTTCGCCGTAAGACCAGGAACGGATGTCATTGGGGCTGGCCAGGGTTATGGACACCGCGGTGTAATCGTTGATCCGCTCATAGGATCTCTCCGCCGCCCCGGGCATCAAGGACCGTTCGCCGCGTTCGCCGCGTTCGCTGATGCCGGTCGAGCGCTCCGCGCGTTCCCTTGACCCCGCCGATTCGAAACCGCTGCCGAAAGCTGAATGGCTGATCATTGTGACTCCTTCCCATTAGCGCTGGCCAGAACCAGCGATTCACAAACTCACTGTAAACCTGCCGAAGAGGTCCTCTCCTTTACGTTACTCCGGAGCTTTCCGAATTCTCTTGGATAGGCGCGGGCTACCGCCTTCACCACGGCGCGTGCTAGCTTGCCGAACTTGGCCACGCGCGTTGAAGTCCAGAACTGGGCCGGGGAGAATAACATTCCCGAAGCATCCACCCACGGATATTCCGCATTCTCGCTCTCCCACGACTTCCGCGGCACAAGCTGCTCCAGAGCTGCCACCCCATGCAGTTGCGGCGAGTCCAGGAATCCCTTCACCTTCTCGCGTGGCCCGCGCAACCGTGAATCCGCCAAGTCAACCGACCAGACCGAATGCGTGACTTTCACGTCCCGCCCATATATCACCCGGCCTGCCTCGGCCAGTACCACTGCCTTCAGGGCCTTCTCACAGGATTGTTGGAATTGGGCCAGGGACAAGGCGAAGGCTCCTTCCATGTCTGAACCTAGAATCCGTTCCCCATTTCGCAGGTCAAAACAAGCCTGCTCGAACAGAGCGGCCGACAACTCCGCGTCAGTCGCCGCGACTCCCAAACCCATCTTCACACCGCTCCTGCCAAGAGGAAGCTAAGTGTACCGAAGCACACCAGCGTAATCATGGCCCCTTCCAGGTCACTGCCCGTCGTAGCGCCTTGCTTCAGCATGCTGGCTGACAGGCTCTTAACAAGGGCTCGATCATCGCGCCCGTAGCGGGATCAGGGCTGGCGAAAACCACCCGTGCACTTCCGGCCCTCAACTTTGCGGCGACCTCGGCTGCGAACTCCCTGCCAGGCGGTGTGGCAAACTCACGCGGGTTTGCCAAGATGATTTTGATTCGGGGCCATGCCTGACTGGCCTCGGGCCGGAATTCAGTTGGATGAAAGTCCGGGTCGGGATCATTTATGATCCCCTCGCCTATCTCCAGCAATTCGAGGCTGCTTTCCCACGGATCCAGGGCATCTGAGTTCAAACAGAAGCCGTAGCTGATCTTCATGTCCGGGTTGTTCTCGGCGTGTGTTCGTACAATCTCACCGGCCAACTCAGCGGCTGGAAGATCAAGCCGCCTTCGTAATGTGTCCCTCGAAACTACATCCTTCGCACTCATCCGTAGAAGCTCCTTAACCAGTCCCGGCACTATACCGCTTAGATCAGCAACCCCACTTCAACCTTTTGACTCTGGCTGCATCTGTACGCAGGCGCCTTGTTCGTGAGAACGCCACGCTCCTATGCCGTTGCCCGCGACCGTTTCTCCAGCTTGATGTTCAGGCCCAGGCCCTTGATCTCATTGCAGAGCACGTCGAAACTGACCGGCGTGCCCGGCTCCAGAATGTTCTCGCCCTTGACCATGCTCTCGTAAATCTTGGTGCGGCCTTCCACGTCGTCCGACTTTACGGTCAGCAGTTCCTGCAGGATGTTGGCCGCGCCGTAGGCCTCCAGCGCCCAGACTTCCATTTCCCCGAAGCGTTGGCCGCCCGAGCGGGCCTTCCCGCCCAGCGGCTGCTGGGTGATAAGCGAATACGGCCCCGTGGCGCGCGCATGGATCTTGTCGGCCACCAGATGGTGCAGCTTCATCATATACATCTTGCCCACGCAGGATTTCTGGTCGAACGGCATGCCGGTGCGGCCGTCGTAGAGTTGCAGTTTGCCGTCGGGATTCAGGCCCGCCTCCTTGAGGCAAGCGATGATCTCCTCCTCCTTGGCGCCATCGAAGACCGGCGTGACGGCGCGGAAGCCCAGCTTGTCGGCGGCATAGCCCAGGTGCGTCTCCAGGATCTGCCCGAAGTTCATGCGCGACGGCACGCCCAGCGGGTTGAGCACCATGTCAACGGGCGTCCCATCCTCCAGGAAGGGCATGTCTTCCTCCGGCATGACGCGGCTCACCACGCCCTTGTTGCCGTGGCGGCCGGCCATCTTGTCGCCGACCGAGAGGCGGCGCTTGACCGCCACGTAGACCTTCACCAGCTCCAGCACGCCGGGCTGCAGTTCATCGCCGCGTTTGAGCTTGCCGACCTTCCGTTCCAGTTCCACTTCCAGGACGCGCTTGCGCTTGTCGAATTGATAGGCCGTCATGCGCGCCCGGCGGCGCGTGGAGGGATGCATTTCCACCTTGTTCAGGTCCAGCCTCTTGTCCAACTCAATCGCGTCCTCGTCGGTGGCATTCTTGGCCAGGTCATAACGCTGGCCGGTTTCGGTATTGACGAGCTTGCCGCCGACGACCTCCTTGAGCGCCTCGAGCTTCTGGCGGACGGCCTCGGCGATGCGCTGCCTGTAATCGCTTTCGATCTTCTTGATGACCTTGCGGTTCTCGCCGCGCTCTTCCTCGCCCGTGGGCGACGCGCGCGTGAAGCGCTGCACGTCAATGACGTAACCTTCACAGCCCGGCTTGACCTCCAGCGAATCGTTCTTCACGTCCTCGCCCGCGCGCCCGAAGATGGCGTGCAGCAGTTTCTCCTCGCTGGACAGTTCGCTCTTGCTCTTCGGCGCGATCTTGCCCACCAGGATGTCGCCCGGCTTGACGCGCGTGCCCACGACCACCAGGCCGGCGTCGTCGAGGTTGCGCAGGGCGGCTTCCGAGACGTTGGGGATGTCGCGCGTGATCTCCTCGCGCCCCAGCTTGGTCTCGCGGATCTCAACCGAGAATTCCTCGATGTGGATCGAGGTGAACGTGTCTTCGCGGACGATCTTCTCGCTGACCAGGATGGCGTCCTCAAAGTTGAAGCCTTCCCAGCTCTGGAACGAGACCAGTATGTTGTTGCCCAGCGCCAGTTCGCCGTTGCTGGTGGCGGCGCCTTCGGTGAGCACCTGGCCCTTCGTGACCTTGTCCCCGGCCACGATGATGGGCGTCTGGTTCAGGCAGGTGCGTTCGTTGAGGCCGAAATACTTGCGCAACGGATACTCCACCAAACGTGCATTGTTCCCGCTGCCGTAGCGAACGGCGATGCGCATGCCGTCAGCGTACTCCGCCACGCCGTCCTCCTCGGCCACAACCATCATGCCCGAGTTGCGGGCCACGAAAGGTTCTATGCCGGTGGACACCAGGGGCGGGGTGGGGCGCAGCAGCGGCACGGCCTGCCGCTGCATGTTGGAGCCCATCAGCGCGCGGTTGGCGTCGTCGTGCTCGAGGAAGGGAATCAGGGCCGCGGCCACCCCCACAAGCTGCTTGGGTGACACGTCCATCAGGGTCACTTCGTCCAGCGCCACGTTGACGAACTCCGAGCGGCGCCGCGCCATCAGGCGGTCCTGCAGAATCTTGCCGGTCTTCGGGTCGAATTTCACGTCCGCGTTGGCGATGGTGTGCTCGTGCTCCTCGTCGGCCCGCAGGTGCTCGACTTCGTCGGTGATGACCCCCTTCTTCACCACGGCGAACGGGGTGACGATGAAGCCGAGTTCGTTGATGCCGGCGTATATGGACAGGCTCACGATCAGCCCGATGTTGGTGCCTTCCGGCGTCTCGATCGGGCAGATGCGCCCATAGTGCGACGGATGCACGTCGCGGACCTCGAAGCCCGCGCGTTTGCGGTTCAGGCCGCCGGGCCCCAGGGCGCTCAAGCGCCGCTCGTGGGTGAGCTGGCTGAGAGGATTGGACTGGTCCACCACCTGCGACAATTCGCCCCGCGCAAAGAAATACTCGATGCTGCTGGCCACCGTCTGGCTGTTGATCAGCGTGCGCGGCGTCATCTCGCCGGCGTCCTTCAGGCTCATGCGCTCGCGGACGCTGCGGCGCAGCTTGATCATGCCCTTGCGGAACTCGTCCATCACCAGGTCTTTGATGGTGCGGACCCGGCGGTTCTCCAGGTGGTCAATGTCGTCCGGCTGCCCCTTGCCCGAGCGCAGGTTCAGGATGTAGCGGATGACGTTGAAGTAGTCGTCGGAGGTCAGGGTCAGCACGTCCTCGCGCACTTGCTGGCCAAACTTGCGGTTCAGGCGGAAGCGGCCGATGCGCCCGAAGTTGTAGCGTTTGTCGTCGAAGAATAGCTCGTTGAACAGTTCGAGGGCCTTCTCTTTCTGCGGCGGGTTGCCCGGCCGCATGCGCTGGTAGATGCGCAGCATGGCCCGCTCGTGGCTGTCCACCGGGTCCTTCTCGTCCTGCTCTTCACGCAGCGAGTTGAGTATCAACTCATCCTTGGCCTCCGTGACGACCTCGACCTCCTTGGTTTTCAGTTCGCGGAGCTTCTCGATTATCTCCTCATTCAGCTTGGCCAGCGCATGCACGGCCACCTCGCCGGTGCTGGGGTCGGCGACGTCGTGGCACAGGTACGTGCCCTTCAGTTTCTCCGTCTTGGATGAAAGGGACATCGTTTCGACCGGGTAGAAAGCTCTCAGGATGTCCGCCGTGGTGCCGTACTTCTTGTCCAGCGCGCGCAGGAAAGTCGTGCCGATGATCTTGCCCGAGCGGTCAATGCGGATGTAGAGCAGGTCCTTGGAAGTGACTTCGGCCTGTATCCAACTCCCGCGTTCCGGGATGATGCGGCAGGAATGCAGGCGCTTGCCCGAAGGATGGACGTCCTCGGAGAAGTCCGCGCCGGGCGAACGCTGGATCTGCGTGACGATGACACGTTCCGCGCCGTTGATGATGAACTCCCCGCCGCCGATCATCAGCGGGATCGAACCGAGGAAGACGTCTTCCTCGACTACTTCCTCGCGCCTCAAGCGGCACTTGATCTTGAGCGGCGCGCCGTAGGTCAGCCCCAGCGCGCGGCACTCGTCCGGTGTGTGCCGCGGTTCGCCTAGATCGTATTCCAGAAACTCAAGCCCGATCTGCTCGTCGTAGGAGAAGATCGGGAAGATCTCCTGGAAGATGGCCTGCAGGCCGTCGCGCTTGCGTTCATTGGGCAGCACGTCCGCCTGCAGAAACTCCGCGTAGAATTCCCGCTGGGTCTTGCACAGATCGGGAACTTCAACAATGTGCTTGGCCCGGCCGAAGTAGCGGGTCTGCATGTTCGACTCCTCAGTTGTCACTTGTGTTCGTCACTCATCTCGAGTACTGCACGGTGCGCCTTCCAACAACAAGTAAAAGCCGCCCAGACTTCCTCATTCCTCTGTGAGAAAGACTGTCGTCCCGTTGTTTCAGACCGGCGCTCTTGCCATTTATTGATTGCCTACCGGTCGCAACTCTTTCATTTCCTGGAACTCTCGTCCCCGTGTGTCCCGGCTACGGGGCCCTAAATCCTCTATGGGCGAAGGTTTCCCTGGGGTTCAGGCCTGCGGCGCACGAGGGGAAACCCGGTGTAACCCGGGCGCCAATCGGCCTAAGTGGGCTAATAATATAGCGTCCATCCCCAGGCTGTCAAACAGGTTTGCGAAGAATTTTATGAAAAATCGCGGTCGAAATCGGCGTGGCTGCCGATCCAGAACCAGTTAATGAAGTCACCATTCCGGGAACCCACGGCGCGGTATTTCTGGCTGACGCGGACAGACCAACTGTGGGGATTACTCCTCAATGGCTTGAAGGCCAAGGAAGGATGGTGTGGATTGTCGGAAAATAGCTTGAATGCTTTCTTTGCGCTTGCCTGCACCTCCTTTGGGAGCGCATTCAGGAGAGGCCAGAACTGAGGGTCTGTTTTAGACGTCAAATTTGCCAAAGTCCATGGGCTGAATCTTGCCTTCACGTCTGTGGCGATCAATCTCCTCTAGCTTGGCCGCCAGCTTGGGACGTGGCCGCGGGTCATCCAGGATGCGTTCCCATTGGGCGTCGTCCTCCGCGCACCCGAGCACTTTGCTCTTGGCGGCCTTGGGACGGCGCGCTTTGGACTGCTGGCGCAGGAAACGGGCGAAGTCCACCACCTCAGCCGCCTTCTCTGCAGGCAGACTCTTGGCAATCGAGATGAGTTCCCTCAGATCGTCCTTCACAGCCGAAAGTCTACCCGATCACAGGCTGCTAGTCAACACGGCGGAGATCGGGATATAAACCCTCCGGTGTCTTGTCCTGGTTGCGGCCATAGGGAGTCCTCTTGAGGATCGCTTGAGACATACGCGAACAGAAACGAGAGCGCCAGCAGGGGACGGGCTGACCGTCGCCCTGCTGGCGCATACTCTGACAGCCTCGTGTTGAAGGAATCGGCAACTACCTCAACTCGACTGTGGCGCCTTCCTTCTCGAGCTTCGTCTTCATGGCCTCGGCGTCTTCGCGCGGCACGTTGTTCTTGATCACCTGCGGCGCCTTGTCCACCATGTCCTTGGCTTCCTTCAGGCCCAGGCCAGTCAGCTCGCGCACCACCTTTATTACCGCGATCTTCTTCGTCTGGTCGCCGACCTTGACCAGGACTACGTCCAGGGTGGCTTTTTCCTCAGCCGCGGCAGGAGCCGCCGCGCCACCGGCCGCTGCGCCTGGAGCGGCCATCATTACCGCGCCGCCGGCCGCGGCCTCTATACCGTGCGCTTCCTTCAGGTAATCGCCCAGTGCCTTGGCCTGCAGCAGACTTAGAGCGACGATCTTGTCGCCCAGTTCCTTGATTTCAGGAGCGTATTCCGCCATGTCACTAACCTCCGCTTTCGTTCATTTTCGATTTGCGATTTGCGATTTTCGATTGAACCGAAGCTGTTGTGATGCCGCGCAGGTTCGGACAATCGGCAAGGCAAAATCAAAAATCGAAAATCGAAAATCGAAAATCTAAAATCCTCAACGTCCGCTTGTTAATGGCGTCAAGCGGCATACGCCTTTCTTATTGGTCCGCGCGTAGCTAATGCGCCAGGATTGGTGGGGCGGGCGTCCTCGCCCGCCTTGGCCTCGGCGGGCGAGGA
>Ga0315279_10007636_pt1 | contig 13320 bp, 12 predicted proteins | sample YL17G06_20_MG_FD_203694 | JGI IMG/M metagenome (GOLD analysis project Ga0315279, IMG submission 203694) | Sediment microbial communities from Yellowstone Lake, YNP, Wyoming, USA - YL17G06_20 | ecosystem: Environmental > Aquatic > Freshwater > Lake > Sediment | place: USA: Wyoming | collected... | reverse complement strand
GTCTAGTCTATTGAGTTAACCAAAGAAACCAGATGAACAAGAGAAACTCAAAAAAAAGGAGGTCCCACGACCTCCCTTCTCAAACCAGATCAATAGGGTCATGGAATTATCTTTTAGAGTATTGGGGTCTGCGTCTCGCTCCCCTTCTTCCATATTTTTTCCGCTCTTTGACTCTCGAATCCCGCGTTAAAAAACCGGCTTTTTTTAGGACATCTTTGAAGTCAGCATTGTATTGAAGAAGGGCTTTCGATATCCCGTGGCGGATGGCAACGGATTGACCTGAGATACCTCCCCCAATCACATTGATGTCCACATCGAATTGATTTCGAGTCCCGGTGAGATCGAGTGACTGAAGGGCGACCATTTCGCAGGTCTCCCTTCCAAAATATTCCTTTATCTCTCTCTCATTAACGGTAAACTTCCCCTCTCCGGGTTTAAGCCATACTCTTGCGATGGATGTCTTTCTTTTGCCTGTGGCATAAATGGTTTCTGTCACTGTCTTTTCTCTCCTTATTTACGAATTATTCGAATGATAGCGAATTTTGCGAAAAAGAATTCGTTTCATTCGTTTTCATTCGTTCATTCATTCGCCAATCTTAGATTTCAAGTGGAACAGGCTTTTGGGCTTCGTGGGGATGATCCGGCCCGGCATAGATCTTCAATTTTTGTAGCATCTGCCTGCCCAAGCTGTTTTTTGGAAGCATTCCTTTTACCGCAATCCTCAGCACCTCTGTCGGTTTTTTTGCCAGAAGCTTCTCAGCACTTATTTCCTTAATCCCGCCGGGATAACCAGTATGATGATAATAAATCTTGTCTTTCATCTTCTTGCCGGTCAAAAGCACTTTCCCTGCATTGACAACGATGACGAAATCTCCAGTATCCACATGAGGCGTGAAGGCAGGTTTATTCTTTCCTCTCAATATCTTGGCCAATTCTGCAGCCAATCGACCCAGAACCCTCCCCTCGGCATTTACCAGATACCACTGATGTTCCGCTTCCTCTTTTTTCGCCTGATAGGTCTTCATTTAATCACCTTAACGCCTAAATTTAAAATATGATCATGATCTATGTCAATTATTCTTTATCGCCTTTTCCTTCTCGAAATATACTGTTCCCAAAATAATACGACTGGGCTCGCAATATAGACAGTGGAATAAGTCCCGGTAATCATCCCGACAATGAGGGCGGTAGTAAAATCATGGATGACCGCTCCTCCGAAGAAGAAGAGTATCAGCACAACAATCATCACTGTTCCATTGGTGAGGATAGTTCTTCCAAGGGTTTCATTGATACTGACATTGAAAATCGTTTCGAGGCTATCCTTCCTCATCTTTTTAATGTTCTCTCTGACACGATCAAAAATGACAATAGTATCATTGATCGAGAACCCAACGATTGTCAGGACGACAGCCAAAACATTTAAAGAGTATTCTATTCCGGCGATGGAGATGGCGCCGTAGACCACAATGACATCGTGAAACAATGAAATAATCCCGCCGAGGCCGTAGGAAATTTCGTGAAACCTAAATGCTACATAGATCAATATTGCTACGAGTGAAAGCCCCACGGCCCATAGGGCTTTCTTCTTCAAATCCTTTCCAACCTTTGGACCCACGACTTCTGCCCTTCTAATCTCCAAGGGTTTATCTTTAAATTGTTGCTGGAGGGAGGCTTGGATCGTTTTCGACATCGCTTCCAAATCCTCAGAGCTTTTTTCAACACGGATCAAAAACTCGTTTTCCCCTCCAAAGGCTTGAACCATTGCTTCTTTTGAGCCCATCACATCTAATGCGCCTCGAACTTCGGAGATACTGACAGGCTTTGAGAATTTGATCTGGATCAATAGGCCACCTGCAAAATCAACCCCATATTTCAGACCACCATGGAAAAGAATGGAACCGAGGCATATGAGGATCACAACAGTTGAAATACATAAGGTAATCTTCCTTTTACCTATAAAATCAAAATGGGTATCTGGTCGAATCAATTCCATGAAACCAATCCACCTCAAACATTAAATACTCAATGTCTTGACCTTCATTTTAAGGGTCCAAAAATCGAAGATCCACCTTGTGATGTAAACAGCAGTGAAGATATTCGCCAAAATTCCGATGCTCACCGTGACCGCAAATCCCCTCACCGGCCCGGTCCCAAATTGATAAAGAAGGACGCCTGCGATCAAAGTTGTCAAATTGGAATCAATAATAGCAGAAAAGGCCCGATGATAACCTTGATCGATTGCTGCTCGAATCGTCTTTCCCCACCTTAGTTCCTCTTTGATCCTTTCATGAATCAGAACATTGGCATCGACCGCCATACCGATCGAAAGAACCAAACCGGCAATGCCAGGAAGAGTAAGGGTTGCTCTAAATAAAGCAAGCGCTGCTAACGTCAAAACAACATTGAGGATTAGAGCGACATCAGCAATCATTCCTGAAAGCCGGTAGTAAAATATCATAAAGAGAACAATAAAGACCGCGCTGATCAAAGTGGAGATAATCCCTTTATGGATGGAGTCTTGTCCGAGAGAGGGCCCAACAGTCCTCTCCTCAATGATCTTGACAGGGGCAGGCAATGCACCTGCCCTGAGAACAATGGCCAAATCACTGGCTTCCTTTGTATCGAAACGGCCTGTGATCTGCGCCCTTCCACCTGCGATCCTCTCCTGGATGACGGGAGCGGAATAGACATTATTATCCAAGATGATGGCCAACCTCTTTTTCACATTCGCACCCGTAATCTGTTCGAAAAGTTTTGCTCCGATATCGTCAAACTCCAGAGATACATAGGGCTCGTGAAATTGTGAATCGAGGGCCACTCGAGCATCCTTCAGAACCTCACCAGTCATCAACGTCTTTTCCTTCAATAGATAAGGAATCTTTTTTACCCCTCCAGTCTTGGGATCCACAGACCGCTGATAAAGAATGATGTCACCCTCAGGGACATTCCCTTTTAAGGCTGTTTCAATGTCCCCTTCTTCATCGACCAGTTTAAATTCCAATAAGGCCGTCTGTCCAATGAGATTAATCGCCCTTTGAGGATCTCTGATCCCTGGAAGTTGAATCAAAATGCGATCCGTCCCCTGGAGGGTGATTTCAGGTTCCGAAACACCAAACTGATCGACCCGATTTCGGATGGTCTCTAAGGCTTGATCAATGGCATTTTTCTTTATCTGGTCGGCCTGCCTACTGTCTAAAACAAGCGCCACTCTCCATATCCCTTTATCCAAGGTGGAAGAAGAAAGTTCTTGCATCATTCCATAACGCTGGCTCAGGATCTTTTCCCATCTTTCTTTCTCTCCAGAAACCTCGAAGACAATCTGACTGCCCTTCTCCCTTTCCAGTTTTCCGACAGGAATCCCTTTCTCTTTCAAATCATCCCTCAGGTTGTTTTTGATCCTTTCCACATAACTTTCTAAGGCTTTTTCTGCCTCCACTTCGAGGATGAGATGCATCCCTCCCTGTAAATCGAGACCGAGGTGGATTTTTTCTGTGGGTATGACTTTACCAAACCATGGCGGTAACTCAGAGGTCAGAGTTGGCAGAAGAAGGAGAATGGCGAAGAGGGTAATCGCTGCATAAAGTATAAATTTCCATTTGAGACCTCTCAACATCAAAAACTCCTGTTTATTTTATCTTTGCCTACCAGCAGTCAATTTATCCATGCTAATAAAATGAAATCAAGGGCCTTGCTGCGCCCTTGAGACTTATAAACATAGCCCATCATAAAAGATTTTGCAAGAAAAAATTACCCCCCTCTCCTTTCCTCCCCCACAAGTGGGGGAGGAGAAAAGTGGGGGGCCAAAGATTTAATGAAGAACAAAAAGAATTAAAGGACACAGAAGTGTATTGCAATATGCCCCTATTTCACATCACTCCATTTTCCATATTTCTCCCTTAAAATCCGATGCAGAATTTTTCCCGTAGGGGTCATGGGCATTTCTTCATCCTTGATGAAATCAACTGATTTCGGGATCTTGTACCCCGCGACCTTTCCTCTGCAATTGTCGATGAGTTCCTTCTCGGTCACAGTCTTTCCCTCGTGGAGTGTCACCACAGCCTTCACCGACTCTCCCCATTTTTCATGAGGCACTCCAATCACGGCCACATATTTGACAGCAGGATGGGATCCTAAAATATTTTCTATTTCCGACGGAAAGACATTTTCACCTCCGGTGATGATCATGTTCGCCTTCCGATCAACTAAAACAAAATATCCATCCTCATCTTGATAAGCCATATCCCCTGCCGAGAACCATTCTCCCTGAAAGACCGATTTCATCTTCTCAGGGTCTTTCCAATATTCTTTAAAAACGGAAGCTGTTCGTGAATAGAGTTCCCCTACCTGTCCTCTCGGAACTTCATTACCATTTTCATTTAAAATTTTGATCCGATCTGTCCCCCAGATCTCCCTTCCGATAGAGCCCAACTTCTTAAACTGCTCTTCTGGCCTGAGCAGTGTAACCAAACCGGCTTCTGTGGAACCATAGGCTTCCCAGAGTTCTGAGTTCTTGAAATACTCCATAATGGCCATCTTGGTATCTTTCCGTGCGGGCGCAGAAGAGATCAAGAGCTGTCGTATCGAACTGACATCGATGTTCTTCTTGATTTCGTCAGGAAGAGACAGCATCATAATGTAGTGTGTGGGAACAAGTGAGGTAAAAGTAATTTTTTCTCTTTCAATCGTCTTCAATAAGTCCACTGGATCAAAACTGATCATATTGTAGACAAAAACCCTTGCGCTTACATAGGTATAGGCAAATGAATAAAAGATCGAGTTGATATGGCACATGGGCATGACGAGCATGACACAATCACTTGGCCTAACGCCCATATTGATATCACTCAACAGATACTGGCCGAGGTTACCCTCGTGGGTTCGGATCACCCCTTTGGGCTTGCCCGTCGTTCCTGAAGTATACATGAGGTTCCAGGCATCATCTGCATCGACAATCACATCCGGTTCCGCAGGTGAAGCCTTGGCGATAATCGATTCGTAGTGCCGATAACCTTCTGGTGCTTTATCATCTCCCCAGTATACAAAATTCCCTGGCGGGATGTTGGGAAATTTATTTCGAATTGAATTAACTGTCTGAACAAAGTCTTTTGCAACGAAGAAGGCCTTGCATTCAGAATGGTTGATGACATATTCTATCTCGGGAGGGGCAAGACGGAACATGATTGGGACAGTAATTTGTCCTCCCTTTGCAGCCGCTGCATAAATTTCCAGCCACTCGACGCAGTTGTAAGCCAATATGGCAAAGCGATCTCCTTTTTTTACCCCCATGGCATTTAATGCATTAGTCAATCGGCAGCTTCGCTCATTCCATTCCTTGAATGTCATCTTCCTGAACTTATCAGCAGCTCCCTGCTTATCAGGACATTGCATAGCCATCATTTTAAGAACAGTTCCTGCAGTCATCCACTTGCTGATTGTCATTAGAGTTCCCCCTCCTTTTTATTATATTTAATTTATTTGTGATTTTTGTAACATTTTTTATCATTCATGAAATTTTTTGTCAAGCGGAAGTTTTGCACCTATTGTTTCGACCTATCGGCAAATACAGTGACAGAAGAGGTGAAGATGTGAAGAAGTTTAGAATGGGGGATGTATACGAACCAGATGAGACTGGGGACGACATGGAAATACCAGAGAAAGTCAGTATTCAATTTTATACCCCTTAAAAATTGGGATAAGAAATATCCTCCAAAAGAGAGCCAGTTATTAGCACTTGCTGGGGTAAAATTTGCCAGGTAGATTCGAGATGCCACCACTTCGGGATGAGCAATACGGTACCCCTCGATGAAGAAACCGGATAACTCTAAGAAGAGAATATAAGTGAGTGTGGTAATATCTTCCTCTTCCGTCCTCAACTGGTTTGGCCGGAGAATGAAACGGCGTATGATGGCTAACACACACCCTACCAAAATGAGGAAACTGAAGAACTCAAGAAAAAAGTCTAAGAAAGGTCGAATGGATCCCGTTTCAAAGGCATGGGCGAAAGAGAGGGCTGGAATGGTATGACTCCATTCGACAAGGTAACCCGTGGTAAATCCTTTGATCATGTCAACGATAAACGTGGCAATAAAGCCGAAGACCAAAAGGGTGTGAGTGAACCAACGATAGAAAGACTGGCCAAAGAGCTTTTTATGAAAGATGACATCGATAATCAGAACCTTGATATACCAACCGGGCCGAGCCCAGAAGCCTCTCCAGCCCTTGCGTAGAAGGATGATGAACTTTTTCCTTGGAGAAATCTCTTCTACTCCTTTAATCTTTCCCTGGAGATAGAGGCTTATTCTGAACCACATCCCCCAGATGAAAAGGATCATGGAAGGAATGAACATGATATAGAAGATGAGGTGTTTACCCATATGTAGGTCTCGAAGCCTCCCTTACCCGATTCCAGAATATTTTTATTTCATCTGCCTGAGAATTAACTCTGTGATATATAATGCCTTCACCGGAATCTTCGTTCTCCGCGAAGTGGTCATGATGGTGCGGATACATTGCTGGCAGGCGGTAACCACCCAATCGGCTCCAGTAGCCTGAATCTGCTTAATCTTCTCCTTGGCCAAGGCAGCCGAGAGTTCTGGATCGACCATCTCCAAATTGCCACCCCCTCCACAGCACTTACAATGTTCCCTATTGTCGGCCATCTCAATGAATTCCACTCCTGGCATGGCCTGGAGAATGTCTCGAGGGGCCTGATAGACTCCGCTGGCACGGCCGAGATCACAGGGATCGTGGTAGGTCACCTTAATTTTTTCTTCTTTAAATTGGATCTTTCCCTCTTTGATCATTTTCAGAAGATACTGAGTGGCATGAAAAAGGTGAAAATCTGTCTCGTACGCTTCATGCCAAGTGTGATAGCAAGAGGGGCAGGCGAAGACAACCGAATGAGCCCCTGTCTCTTTTACCTTTTCGATATTGTGCTGAATCAGGCCTTCAGTCTCTTTCTTCATACCCGCACCAATTAAAGGAAATCCGCAGCACCATTCCGACCCCCCAAGAAGCGTGAAATCGACCTTAGCCTTATCGAGGATCTTGACTAAACTCTGAGGAATTTTATGAACCATGGGGTAGTAGGAGGAGACACAACCTACAAAATAGACTACCTCTGCTTTGTCTTTTTGATATTTATGTTCGGGAAGGTCATCGAGGGCCTCCAGCCACTCCGCTCTCCCCTCATTGGGCTGCCCCGTAATATTGTATTCTGTGAGAACATTCTTTTTTAGAATATCCGTTCCTTCAGGATAGTGGCCCATTTCAATTAAAACTTCCCTCAGGCCGAGCCAGAGATCTTTAGAATCAATGGATACCGGGCAGTCTATGCCGCACTCACCGCAAAGCGTACAGCGATAGACCATCTCTGAAAACTTCTTAATACTCTCCTCATCCAGCTTTTTAGGACCGAGGATCTTTGCCCAGAGGCCATATTGTGCCCGGATTAATTTCTTCATTGCCTGAATCTTGCCTCTGGGATTAATGCCCTCTTCAACTCGTTGGGAGTATACAGGGCAAGTATTAAGACATTCACCACACCGTGTGCAGGCGTCAATCTCTAATAACTGTTTCGGAGATAGTTTAGAAAGATTTAATTTCATACTCTTCTCGTATAACCCCACGCGCAGAGCCTATATTTCTTAATCAGCGTCCTTTTTTAATGCAACAACAGGGTTTACATAACATCATTATATAATTTGAGTCAAGCCATGAGAAAAACTTGCCAGTAAGCCGATTTTATTATAAATAACTATTGGAATAGAAAGTATAATTCTTTTTTAATAGAGATTGTTAAAAAAATCACTTGTTGTTTTATCATTTTTATTATATATAAGCATAAAAATGAAGAAAGGAGGGTTTAAAATAAATGGAAATCGAAGGATACTTCTTCCCTGATGATCTTTATTATCACAAAGAGCATTTTTGGGCCAAGGTAGAAGGTGGTAATGTCAGCATGGGCGTATCCGATTTTGCGCAAAAATTAGCAGGCCAGATCGTCTTTGTAGAATTACCCTCCAGAGGAAAGACGGTTGAACAAGGGAAACCTTGTGGCTCCATGGAATCTGGCAAATGGGTGGGAAGAATTTATGCTGTCCTTTCTGGAAAAGTGGAATCCTCCAATCAGGATCTTGAAGAGAATCCTGAATTGATTAATGAGAACCCATATGAAAAGGGATGGTTATGCAAGATTAACCCCTCGAATCTTCAGGAAGAACTCAAAAATTTAATGCAAGGGGATAGCCTCAAAGAATTCATCAAATCCGAGATTGTCCGATTGAAAAAGTAAAAAAATAAAAAAGAATCGTTGCAAAAGGAAGAAGCTTATGTTATAAGGGACGTAGCTTGTGAATTAATATACAATCATACTTTTTTGGATATACTTTTCAGGGACTTACGAAACCTCTGGGGTAGACGCAATGAAAAAAAGGAGTAGGTCGGGATCAAAAGAAAAGGAACAAAACAGGTTAAAAATGGACAGAAGGACATTTCTTAAGCTGTCAGCCTTCACCGGCGCAGCAGTGGGTGCGAGTGAGATCATAGGTCAATTTGATACCCCTGCGGCCTCACCTCTTCAGAAAAATATTCAGAAGACTTTTGAAGAGAAGTGGATAGCCACCTCCTGTTTGAATTGTCCTGCTCGCTGTGCCATTCGTGTAAGGGTGGTGAATGGCAAAGCAGTAAAGATAACCGGCAATCCCCTTTCTCAAGTTTCTGAAGGAAAGATCTGCCCTCGGGCACACATCGGTCCTCAGGTATTATACGATCCAGGCCGGATCAATACCCCTTTAAAAAGAACAAATAATGAAAAAGGAAAGGGGATCGATCCCAAATGGGCTCCCATTTCTTGGGATCAAGCATTGGATGAAGTAACAAACCGGTTAAATAAACTGAGGGAGAATGGCGAACCCAATAAACTTCTCCTTTTTTACGGCTTAAATACAGTCAGCAGTGAAGATATGATGCTCCGATTTGCAGAAGCTTTTGGAACGCCAAATCTTATTTCAGGAGATGGGCTTGATAGCGAGACGGAGAAATCGGGTAACTGGATGGCCGATGGACACTATACCCTTACGGCTTACGATCTTGATCACTCCAATTATATCCTTGCCTTTGGGGCTGACATGCTCGAATCATCTAAGCCCCTGTCTCGATTTTTAAGAAAGTGGGGAAAAATACGACGGGAAAAACCAAATCGCACAAAAGTTGTGGTGATTAATCCAAGGTACTCCGTTACGGCAGCCAAAGCGGATGAGTGGATGCCCATCAATCCAGGCACAGACGGGGCTTTGGCTATGGCCATTGCCCATGTCATCATAAGCGAAGATCTTTATAATAGAACGTTTATCAAAGACTGGACAGTGGGATTCGATTCCTACAAAAAATGGGTGCTCAGTCAATACAGCCCTAAGGAAGTATCAAAAATAACTGGCATTGAACCCGAAGCCATTCAACGAATTGCGAGAGAATTTGCCCAAACCCAGCCAGCCCTTGCCCTAAGAGGTAAGGAATCGATCAATTGGCCTGAAGGATCATTCATCAGCTATGCCATATTCTGCCTTAACGCTTTGGCCGGTAGCATAGATGTACAAGGAGGTGTCATTTATCAAGAGAGTATTAAATATAATGAAATGCCCCGATTGGTAGAAGATGAGATTGCAAAAAAGGGCAAGGTGAAGCCAAGCCTCGATTTTCGGGGAACAGATAAATTTCCTGCTGCCAAAGTCGTAACAAATCAAATCCCTGAATCATTATTAGAAAATGTTCCTTATCCAATAGAGATGTCAATCGGCTTTAATAGCAACTTTAATATGTTTGCCCCAGGAACGGATCGATGGGATAAGGCATTAAGAAAACTGCCTTATTATGTCCATATCTCTCCCTTCATCAGTGAAATGGCCCTCTATGCTGATCTGGTTTTGCCTTCCACCACTTTTTTGGAGGAATGGGGTTACGATCATTCCCCTCCAGGATCAGGTTTTGCCGAGGTTAAGATAAAACAGCCAGCGGTTTCCCCCCATGGCAGTGCACGCTCTATCATTGATATTCTTTTTGAAATAACGAGAAGGCTTAAAGGAGGAGTGGCCCAATCCTTTGCCAATATGGGTGATCATGCCGAAGGATTTGTTAAATTCCGAACTGAAACGCTTATCCCCTGGAAAGATTTTCTCAAAAAAGGGGTTTGGGTAGGAAAGGACTATGAATATAAAAAGTATAATCGTATATTCCTTACTCCTTCCAAAAAATTTGAATTTTCCTCAGGAAACCTCAAATCCATCCTTGTCAAAATGAAAAAAGGGAAAGAGGAGGCTTCAGACTACCTGCCCCACTATAAAGAGGCGAAATTCTTGGGGGATAAAGAAAAATATCCCTTTATATTACTTCCCTATCAACCTTTAATGGTCATAGAAAACGGAAGTCAGAATTATCCTTGGGCCCAGGAAATATTTCTGCCCATGCATGGAGTTGGTTGGGAGACCCTGGTAGAGATAAATAGCGAAACCGCAAAAACCCTGAAACTCAGGGATGGCCAGGTGGTATGGGTAGAGTCTCCGTTCCAGAAAATTAAATCAAAGGTTAAGTTTTCTGAAGGGGTTCATCCAGGTGTTGTGGCTATTCCTTCCGGACAAGGACACTACTCCTATGGAAAATGGCAGAAGGGAATGGGTGTGAATCCCAATGAGATTATCGGTGTGGATTACGACACCGTCAGTGGGCAAGCAGCCTTTTTTAACACAAGAGTTAAAGTTTATAAAGCATAAGTTGGAGATGGGGAGTTAGGGTGATGGGGAAGAAATAGAAGGCAGAAAACAGTGGACAAAAAGCGGACACGGACACGAGGTGAATAATGCCAAGATGGGGAATGGTGATTGATCTGGATAAATGTGTCGGCTGCCAAGCATGCTCAACGGCTTGTAAGGCAGAGAACAACGTTCCGCATGGTTCACCGGATGAGCAGAGAATGAGAAGAGATATCTTCTGGAATAAGGTCATTGCCGTGACCAACGGAAAATATCCTCGGGTGAATACTGAACTCATTTCTATGCCGTGTATGCATTGCGATCATGCTCCATGCGTGACCGTATGTCCGGCCAAGGCAACTTATCGCCGTGAAGACGGTATTGTTGTGCAGGATTTCAGAAGGTGTATCGGATGTAAATATTGTATCGTCGCCTGTCCTTACGGAGCGAGAAGTTTCAACAGCAAAGAACAAGAAGAAAAAGAATATCTCCGTCCCGATTTACCGCCGGATCGAAGTGTTTGGGGACAATGGCCATTCCCGACCAGGACCCACGGTGTGGTCGAGAAATGTACCTTCTGTTTTCATCGAATCGATAAAGGAATAAAGGAAGGAAAAAAAATAGGAACAGAAGTGGTGCCGGCTTGTGTCGAAGATTGCCCCTCAGAGGCCAGAAAATTTGGAGATTTGGATGATGTCGACAGCGAGGTATCTCGCCTACTGTCTTCAAGAGGATGGATCAGACTACGGGAAGAGTTGGATACAAAATGTAAAGTATACTATCTTCCCAGATGAGGTAATTTCAGATGGGATTAGCATTTTCAAAAATAGATGGTAAATCGAGAGAGTTTAATATACTCCTTATCCTCCTTTCGATCTTCACGCTCATTGGTTTTATCTGTTTCATGGTAAGCTATATTTCAGGTCACCATGTCCTTGGATCGAGCAGCATCATACCCTGGGGAATGCCTATTACGATTACTATTTATTTGATAGGACTGAGTGCCGGTTCTCTCATCCTTTCTTCATTAACCTACGTGTTTGGGAAAGAAGAGTATCGACCTATCGCAAGACTCGCCGTCTATCTCGCCATCATTCTTATTTTTGGTGCAATGATAGGAATTGCTCTGGATCTGGGAAGACCTGAGAAATCTTGGCGGCTTTTTATGTTTTTTGTCTTGAATAATATGCGCTCTATGTTTGCGGTGAATGGAATTCTATATGGAGGGTATTTCCTAATCGGTATGGTTTACCTTGGAGCCATATTTACCGAGAAATATAGATTTATCAAGATGATGGGGAAAATCGCTATCTTTTGGGCAGCTCTGGTCCATATGGGCACAGGAGCCATATTTGGATTCATCGCCACCCGACCCATCTTCTTTTCACCCATAAAGCCTTTTGAATTTTTATCTGCGGCCATGGTCTCTGGGCTGGCCCTGCTGATGATTGCCGTGGTGGCCATTTTTAAATTTACAAATAGGAATTTAAATAAAGAGCTCATTTTTTCTTTGAGTAAATTACTCCGGGTCTTGATTATTATTCTGGCTGTGATGGTCTTAGTCGATAAATTGACCCATCTTTATTCACCCCATCGAGACCCAACCCTCTGGCTATTGACTGGGCCTTTCTCTTGGATCTTCTGGATATTACAAGTTGGATTCGCCTATATTTTACCCATCGTCATATTATTCCATCCTCAATTGAGTAAGACCCTTAAAGGGGTGATGGTTGCTGCATTTTTAGTCGTCATTGGCATATTCGGAGAAAGATTTTCATTAGTGGTCCCTGGAACAGCCTATCCTCTGCCTTTCTATCCCGGGAAGATCGAAGGGATCTGGGGAATGGCAGGTTCCTTCCCCATTACTCCTGTTGAGTCCTTTATGTCCCTTGGAATATTTACCCTGATGGGACTTTTGTTGCTTGTAGGTTTGAAAAATTTGGAGTTATTACCAGTGGATGAGACTGGGCAGCAAACGCCCGAACCACCAAAAAAGACATGAAATTACATGCATTAGGATCTAAAGACGGGATTAGCCGACGAGAGTTCTTGAAGATACTCCAGCCCAAGGATAATGGGATACCTGTCATTGATAAAGAAAAATGTACGGGTTGCGGTCTTTGTACGATTGATTGCCCAACAAAGGCTTTAACCGTTTCCCAAAAGAGTGAAAGGGATTCTTATCAACTCCTTTTCCGAGAAGAGACTTGTAATGCTTGTGGTGTTTGTGAAAAATCCTGCCCGGAGAATTGTCTTCAATTGGTAGAAAAAGAGCCTGAAAAGGAAAAAACAGAAAAGGAAGTCATAGTCATTTTTGAGGATAACATTTCCAGGTGTACGGATTGCGGTATTCCCCTATTTCCCCAGTCCATGGTAAAAAAACTGGAAACTAAAATTCTTTTGAAAAAGGAAACCACCTGGCCGTTTAACCTCTGCCCTTCATGCAGAATGAAAACTCAGTTTAAAAAGGGAATGGCAGAGGGAACTAAAACATAAAAAAGTTCGAAAACTAAATCCCCCTCCATCCCCCTTTACAAAAGGGGGAAATAAGATCTCCTCCCTTTGGAAAAGGGAG
>Ga0315279_10007635_pt1 | contig 13321 bp, 9 predicted proteins | sample YL17G06_20_MG_FD_203694 | JGI IMG/M metagenome (GOLD analysis project Ga0315279, IMG submission 203694) | Sediment microbial communities from Yellowstone Lake, YNP, Wyoming, USA - YL17G06_20 | ecosystem: Environmental > Aquatic > Freshwater > Lake > Sediment | place: USA: Wyoming | collected... | reverse complement strand
TATCTCTGAGGGCCTGACGCGACATTTTGGCGAAAATGTCGCAGTAGATAAATTGGATTTGCGCGTTGCCCAAGGGGAAGTCTTTGGCTTCCTGGGGCCGAACGGGGCCGGCAAGACAACCACCGTGCGCCTGCTGAATGGCGTGCTCAACGCCACCGCGGGCAAGGCGTCGGTCTTGGGATATGATGTGGCCACGGACAGCACCGAGATACGACGCCGGACGGGCGTCCTCACCGAGACGCCCAGCCTCTACGAGGCCCTCACCGCCAAAGAGAACCTGCTCGTCTACGGCGACCTCTATGGTGTCTCTGAAGATAGGCTCTCCACTCGTGTGATGGCCATTCTCGACGAGTTCGGCCTGGGCGACCGCGCCAATGAGCGGGTGGGCAGCTATAGCAAGGGCATGAAACAGCGCCTGGCCATCGCTCGGGCCCTGCTGCATGAGCCTTCCCTGATCTTCCTTGACGAGCCCACCGCCAGCCTGGACCCGATTGCCGCCCGTATGGTGTGGGACATGATCCAGGACCTGAGCCACCGTGAGGGACGCACGATATTCCTGTGCACCCACAACCTGGCCGAAGCTCAGCGCCTGTGCGAGCGCGTTGCCGTCATTGATCACGGCGCGCTGCAAGCCGAAGGGACACCACGGGAACTGGCCCGACAACTGTGGCATGGATTGTGGGTGGAGATTGACTTGCATGGCGAACCTTCTGCTCAGGCGTGTGAGGCATTGCAGCGTCTCCCCGCTGTGCTGAATCACTCTATGGAGCATGGTAAGCTGCTCCTCGAGGTCAACGATGAGGAGAGTGTGCCCGATGTGGTGGCTGGCATCTCCGCCGCCGGCGGACGCATCTATGGCGTGACCCCCAGAGAGCACACCCTGGAAGAGATCTACTTTGAGATCGAAGGCAACGGCAACAAAACCGCCGAGGGCCTGCGGAACATGAGAGGTGCCCGATGAACTGGAACTGGAGGGCGATGCGCGCCATCATGCGCAAGGATCTGAAGCAAGTGTTCCAGAATAAGATGGTTTGGATGCCCATGATCGTCCTGCCGGCGATCTTCTTGATCGTCTTCCCAGGTGTAGTAGTGGTACTGCCCACGCTGCTCAGGCCATCCGATCTGGAGTTCGACGACCTCACCCCGATGCTCAAGCAGTTGCCGCCGCAGTTCCAGACGATGCTGAAAGGGTTCTCGATCCCGCAGCAGTTCACGGTGTTGGCGGCCAACTTCCTTTTCGCCCCGATGTTTCTCATCATCCCCCTGATGGTCTCAAGCATCCTGGGAGCGGACAGCTTTGCCGGCGAAAAGGAGCGCAAGACTTTGGAGGGCTTGCTTTACACCCCGGTTAGCGACACAGAACTGTTCATCGCTAAGGTGCTCACCGCGCTTATCCCGGCCATGGCGGTGAACGTGGCTTCCTTCGTCCTCTATGGCCTGGTTGTCAACCTGGGTGGTTATCGTTTTGTGGGGCGCATCTTTTTCCCCACAGTGAACTGGTGGCCGCTCGTATTCTGGGTGGGGCCGAGCGTGTCCATAGCAGGTCTGGGGGCAACAGTGCTCATGTCCTCCAAAGCCAAGACTTTCATGGAGGCACAACAGGCGAGCGGCATGTTGGTGCTGCCGATCGTCTTCTTGATGATCGGCCAGATCACAGGGCTCTTTTTCTTGGGCGTGGGGCTGGAGATGGCCATCGGCCTCTTCGTGTGGGCCATCGGCATCTGGCTCATCTGGGTTGGCTCAAAGACTTTCTCGCGCGGAGAACTGATTGCGCGCATCTAAGGCCACAAGGACGCGACGTTAGGTATTTTCCTATCCCGATTTGCAGGATAAACCGATAATCATGATCAACCATGACCACAGGCGTTTGCTCGAGGGCCTCTACCGCGACTATGAAGCCAGATACCCTAACTCTGCCGCAGCCCAGGCGCGTACTCGCGGCGTGCTCGTTGACGGCGTCAGCCACGACGCGCGGCTCTTTGAGCCATACCCTTTCCGCATCGTCGCTGCCAACGGCGCTCGGGTTACGGATATTGACAGCCACGAGATCATTGATTTCTGGCAGGGACACTATGCCAACATCCTGGGCCACAACCCGGCCGTCATCCGCGAGGCTCTTGTCTCAGAGCTAGAGCGCGGCTGGGGGTTGCAGACCGGCTTGCCCGAAGAGCGCGAGGCAGAGTTCGCCCTGATCCTGGCCGAGGCCGTGGGAGCGGAGCGCGTGCGCCTTACCACCGCCGGGACCCTGGCGACGATGTACGCCATCATGCTGGCGCGCGCTTTCACCGAGCGGAACTTGGTGCTCAAAGTGGCGGGCGGCTGGCATGGCGCCAATCCCCTGGCCTTGAAAGGGGTTGGGCGCACAGAAACCGGCTTCAACGCCGTGGACTCGAAAGGTGTCCCCCTCAGCACGCAAGAGGAGATCATCGTCACCCGCTTTAACGATGTGGATAACCTGCGCAAGCTCTTCCGCTCGCTGGGTGACCGCATTGCTTGCTTTATCTTTGAGCCTTGCCTGGGTGGGGCCGGCTTTATCTCCGCCACGGCCGAGTTCATGAACGAGGCGCGCGAGCTGACTCAGAAGTATGGGGCGCTGCTGATCCTGGATGAGATCATCACCGGCTTTCGCTATTGTGCCTCTGGCGTTCAACGGCTGTACAATGTGAAGCCAGACCTCTCAACCTTCGGCAAGATCATCGGGGGAGGCATGCCCCTGGTGGCCGTGGCGGGCCGTGCGGATGTTTTGGACCTGGCCAGCCGAGGGGCAAAGAGACGGGTTCTCTTCAATGGAGGCACCTTTTCTGCACATCCGCTTTCCCTTGTTGCGGGCAAGGTCATGGTCGAACACTTGTGCGCCCATGAAAAAGCGCTCTACCCCCTCCTCGCCGCCAAAGGAGCGCGTCTGCGCGCCGGCATTGAACAGGTCTTTGCAGACCGGGGAATATGCGCGCGGTGCACGGGCCAAGCCAACGGGGTCCTTCCTGAAGGGTCATTGGCTTCGATCTATTTTCCCTTGCGTGAGGATCACTACCCATCCTCTGCAGAGGACCTAACGGACCCACACCTGTGTGACGTAACCTTGCAAGAGGACGCCCTCAAGCCGGGGCTGTTGTTACGCGACGTAAACGTCATGCACGGCCTGGGCGCGCTGTCAACTGAGCACACAGACGAGGACTTGCAGCGTGTTTTCGAGGCTTTTGATGCCTTCGCGCGTCGTTTGCTGGCTGAGGGATAAGAAGCTGGGTTTCACGGATATGCAGCCCGCGAGACCTGAATCTACATAGGAGAAAGCCCATGAGCGATGATCTGTCCAGTGCGCAAGTAGCTCAAGTCGCCGGCGCCGAGGAGAAGCATTCCCCCCGTCGCGACTGGCTTCTATTTGTGGGGGCGTTTGTGTTGTATGCCCTGCTCTCCTTTGGGGTGATCCTTTCCCCAAACTGGATCCTCTGGCGGCAGGCGCTGTTCAGCAAAGGAAATCCTCCTGCTGCCCAGGGAGCGCTTGATCTTACCCTGATCCATACCAACGATACCTGGGGTTATGTCGAGCCCTGTGGTTGACAGACTCCCATCGGGGGTGTGGCTCGGAGAGCCACCATCATTCGTCAGGAACGCAGCAAGGCCCAACATACGCTCGTTGTAGATGCCGGCGCCGCTCTGATGACCGACCGCGACCCAGCCAAAAGGACCCTGGGCAAGTCAAGTGTTGAGGCGATGAACCTCATGGGTTATAACGCCATGGCCCTGGGACTATTGGACTTTGCCCCGCTTACTCTGGATGAGCTAAGGCAGCGCATGGCTGAGGCTCGTTTTCCGATGCTCTCGGCTAACGCCTACATCTCCGGCACCGAGGAGCTTTTTGCCAAGCCTTACGACGTGCTTGAGATCGCCGACCACCGCGTGGGCATCTTGGGGTTGACCGAAGCGGGTTCCACCCCCTACATCGTGGCCACCGACCCCATAGAGGCCGCCCTGAAATGGATGCCCGAGCTGCGGAGCAAAGCGGACATCATTATAGTCCTCTCCCATGCCGGCCTGGAGACCGACGTAAAGATTGCTGAGAAGGTTCTGGGGATTGACGTCATCGTCTGCGGGCGCAACATGCCGCTGAGCAAGCCCCTCTTTGTCGGTCGCACCGGCACTGTGCTCTTTCACTCCGACGTGGCCATCGTTGGCGAGGCGGGCCGCAGGGTCGGGGTCGCTTACCTCTCGTTTGGCAGCAAAGGGCAACTGGCAAAATACGAGTGGCGCAACGTCACCTTGACGCCCGATATCGCTGAAGATTCGGAACTGAACGGCTGGCTTTTCGCTACGATCGCAACCACGCAGCAATGAGAGGGCAACCGGCCTCGCATGCCGGGCTTAATAGGCGTTGCGGTCGCCGTGGAACCAGCTTAGGATCTGGCGCAGAATGATCTTGAGGTCGAACAGGAGCGACCAGTTCTCGATGTAGTAGAGGTCGTACTTGGTGCGCTCCACGATCGAGGTATCGCCGCGCAAGCCGTGGACTTGGGCCCAGCCTGTGAGGCCTGCTTTCTCCTTGTGGCGCTCCATGTAACGGGGCACAATCTTTTTGAACTCCTCCACAAAGACGGGCCGTTCCGGGCGCGGCCCAACGAGGCTCATGTCGCCCAGCAAGACGTTGATGAACTGGGGAAGCTCGTCTATGGAGCTCTTGCGTAGAAAGGTCCCCAGGCGCGTTTTGCGTGGGTCATCAGCAGTGGCCCACACTGGCCCAGAGCCCTGTTCGGCGTCCAGGCGCATAGAGCGAAACTTGATGATGGGAAAGGGCTTGCCATCCAGGCCCACGCGCTCCTGCATGTAAAAGACCGGTCCCTTAGAATCCAGCTTGACCAAGAGGGCAATGAACAGCAGAAAAGGCGCAAGGACGATCAGCGCACACGCGCTGCCCACGATGTCCATCGTCCGTTTCACGGCCAGCCTCCACCCTCGCAGAGCCACATCGCGAACGGTAAGCATCGGCAAGCCATCAAGGTCGCCGATGCTCAACTCCGAGGCGATGATCTGAAACAGGTCGGGGAAGATGCGCACTGTGGCGTGAACGCCCTCGCAGGCGGTGATCATGTCCAGAAACTCTTCATGGGAAGCCTCGGGCAGGGCAATGACCACCTCCTCCACCTGCTGCTGGCGCACGATCTCGGCCAATTGCGCTTGCGAGCCTAACACGGGCACCCCGGCGACATCTCCTCCACCGTTGGGCCTGCCCACAAAGCCGACCACCTTATAGCCCAATTGCGGGGATTGCAGAGTCTTTTGCAGGATCATGCGCGCCACGTCACCCGTGCCCACTAGAAGCAGCCGATCTGGGTGCTTTTTCTGCACCCATCCTCTGACGCGCTCGGTGACGATACGGCCCAGGCTCACCAGGGCCGTCGTCAGTGCCCAGCTATAGAGGGTCACCCCTCGCGTCAGTTCGCGGTCACTTTGGCGGATCAGGTAGGTCACAGCCGTGCCGACGACGGTGGCGATAGAGACGGCAGATAGGACAGAATAAAAGAGATCAAACCGCGAGGTTCCCCGCCCCAGGTGATAGAGTCGGAAGAAAAAGAAGGTCAAGAGTACACTAGAGACATGGACAAAGAGCAAGTCCACATAGTTCAGGAACCGCCCTAGCTTCAAGGGGGTAGGAAAGGGCACGATGACCCGCGCCTTATAGGCAAGGTAGAAGGCGATGATGGCCATGAGCGCGTCCACGCCCACGGTGAGAAGTGCCAGCCAGAATTTGGCTCTATTCCGCATCCTGCATCACCCAGACCGACATCGCGCGATGGCTACGCATTATAAGCCCAAACCCCTCAACCGCCAACCTTTGTCTAACTTAATCTCAGGCCGGGCCTATCCCTTGGACGCCCCCGGCGCTGCCAGGGTTCCAAGCAGCCTAGAATTGTCTCTTCGCCCAGGCGACCCTCGGGGCACGAAGCAAGCGCCACCACACCCCCACAGGATAGCCGAGCATCTTGGCCAGGTCGCCCGTCAGGCGAATGATGGGCAGCCAACATAGGGCTATGAACCGCTCGCGCAGAGGGAGCGCCCTTAATCTTGGACGAAGCCGACGTAGAGGCGTCCTCATCATGGCCCCAAGCCCCGCAGTCAGTGCCAATAACCACAGCGGGTGGTGCCACAGCGCAAGGGCCAGAAACAGCGGCAAAGCGACCAGATAGGTCGCATAGCGGATAAAGTGCCGGCCTCGCCAAAAGTCAGCTTTGCCGTCGCCACGAGCATAGCGATAGTATTGCTTGAAGAAAGCCCCCAACGACTTCCGTGGCCGAAAGTGCACCAGCGCCCGAGGGACAAGGGCGAAAACGTAACCCGCATTGCGCAAGGCAAAGTCAAAAAGAAGGTCCTCGCAATAGTCCAGCCATTCGGGGTAGCCACCCACGGTCTGCCAGGCCTCGCGGCGAAAGGCAACCGAGCGAGACGAAGGGTAAAAGGTATCTCCCTTGATCTCCTCTGGCAAAGGCAGGGCCACTGCGCCCAGGGCCAGCTCAAAAGTGGAGCGTGGGTCGGGTAGGAAGAAGCCGCCGACCACATCGGGCGGGGCCTCGCCCTCGAAGGGCTCGGTCAGGCGCTCCAGCCAGTCATCCTCCAGGCGCACGCCCGCATCGGTGGAGGCGATGAGCGGGCTTTGGGCCGCCTTAATAGCCAGGTTGCGCCCCTGTGAGATATTGCATCCCGGCTGAGAGAACACCTTCAGCGGCAAGCCGCCCCGATGGGCAAAGCTCTCCAGCTTGTCCAACGTGCCATCCGTGGAGCCACCGTCCACGATCACCACCTCATCGGGCAGGCGCGTCTGCCGCTCTAGGGACCCCAGAAGGGTTTCGATTGCCTCGGCCTCGTTCAACACCGTGGCGATAACGGTCACCTGCTGCGCCATAGCTCCTCCCTGCACGGAGCAGATTATAGCCCTGACCCGCGAGATAAGGCAACTGCACAAAGCGGACTGCGGATGTCTGATATTTTTGACATCCGAGTCGGCTGAGTCTATAATGTGGCTCACTGTATTGATTTTTCGTTTCAGTTGAGCGCTCTGGAGAGCTTATGGCCGTACGCTCTATCCTGACAGCAGAGAACCCTCTGTTGAGAAGGAAATCGAAAAAGGTCACCCACTTTGGTGATGGCCTGCGCGAACTCGTCAAGGACATGTTCGACTCACTGCACGCCGTCAAGGGGCTGGGGCTGGCGGCCCCGCAGATCGGCATATTGCAGCGCGTCTTTGTCGCAGAGATCCCTGCCGAGACGGATGATGAGGGCCGGGAGATTGCCCCGGCGGCATCGTATGTGCTGATCAACCCTGAGATCATCCGCCGCGATGGCGAAGAGGAAATGGAAGAGGGTTGCCTTTCAGTCCCCGGCTACCGGGGGATGGTCAAGCGTGCTACCAGGGTCACCGTCCGCGGGCAAGATCCGCATGGCAAGACGGTTCGCCACCGTGGCGAAGATGCACTGGCCCAGGTCTTTCAACATGAGCTAGACCACCTGGACGGCGTCCTTTACCTGGACCGCCTGGAAAGCCCTGACAAGATTTGGCAACTCAAGCCCGCCGAGACGGCGGACGCTGCCAACGAATAGTAGAGAGACGTTGGAAGCAGCAAGCTCAACCCGCACTGACGAGAGGTTTGAGGGCTGCTTTTAACGTTTCTACATTATTCTATGGCGGGAGCGGAAGATAATCCAGGATTTGCGCGGCGCGCTCCAGGATCAGGTGCGCGCCAGCGCGTTCCAACTCTGGCCTCTCCCCGAAGCCAGAGAGCACCCCGACGGCAGTGGCCCCCGCACGTCGGGCGGCGCGGATGTCGGGCACGGTATCGCCGATCATCAGGCACTGTTCAGGATTAACACCCAGCAGGACTGCCGCCTTGCGCACCGGCTCAGGATGGGGCTTCATGCGCAAGACGTCTTGCCGGGTGACGATCACAGGGAAAAAGCGCTCGATGCCGCTGTGTTGCATGAAAGCACAAGCCTCGGGCCGCGCCCGTGTGGTGACCACCGCCAAGCCATAGCGCCCCTGCAGCGCCTCCAGGAGCGCCTCGCTCCCCTCCACAAGCTCCGAGTTCTCCCGTGTGGCCAGCCCCTTGGAGCGGCGCAAGAGGTCGGCCAGGCCAAAGAAGCTGCTCCCCAGGCCCAGATGCTCCAGAAGCGACATGAGGTAGTTCGTGGGCGTCTCGCTGGCCATGACCAGCTTGCGCGCCAGAGCATGAGCATCCAGCCTCGGCAGGAGGCGCTTGAGGGGCACAAGCTTTTGCGCCAGGACCTCAACCCAGCGATTATCGGTCTCGATGAGCGTGCCATCCAGGTCGAAGAGGATGGCGGCGATGGCGGAGAGATCAAGCTCAGTCATGGCCCCTTCTTCTATACTTTCGAGCTCGAACAGGAGTATAGCAAAAGGCAATGCCCTCCACAACCACCCCGTAGAGACGTTGGAAAGGGTCTCGAGAGAGAGCGCCGGCCCAGGTTTCGCTTGCCCTTTCCAACGTCTCTACACCAAATGCGTTTGTTCCTGGGGCGTTGCGCTTTGAGGGGCGAGGGAGTAGAATAAGTCGGCTTTTTGCGGGAAAAGGGTAGTGGAGTGGAAAGAGAATGACTCATGCCCCGCATCTTTGATAACATCATCTTGCACCTGTTACCCGCCTTGAGGGAGGCGATCAGAGCATCGTACCGCGCAGACTTCTGTGTCGGCTATTTCAACCTGCGCGGCTGGAAGGAGCTCGGCCAGGATATTGCGGAGTGGCCAGGGTCTGAGGGAAGCTGCGCCCGCCTGTTGGTGGGGATGCAGCGCCTTCCCCAGGACGAACTACGTATGCTCTACCAGTTCTCGAACACAGAGGACCAGCTCGACAATCAGACCAAGCTCCGCCTGAAAAAGAGGCTGGCTGAAGAATTCCGCGATCAGTTGACCGTTGGTGCACCGACCAATGCGGACGAAGCCGCTCTGCGCCGCCTTGGGGCCCAGGTCAAAGCTCGCCAAGTCGTCGTCAAGCTCTTTCTGCGCCATCCTCTGCACGCCAAGCTCTATCTGCTCCACCGCCACGACCAATTCAACCCCATCATCGCCTATATGGGCAGTAGCAACCTCACCCTGGCAGGGCTATCGCACCAGGGCGAGTTGAACGTGGATGTGATGGATAGTGATGCCAGCCAGAAGCTGGCTGCCTGGTTCGAGGACCGCTGGAATGACTGGGGCTGCATCGACATCTCGGATGATCTGGTCCAGATCATCGAAGAAAGCTGGGCGCGCGAAGCCCTCATTCCGCCCTATCACATCTATATCAAGATGGCCTACCATCTCTCGCAAGAGGCCCGCGCAGGGTTAAACGAGTTTCGCATCCCCCGCGATTTCGGCAACCGACTCTTCGAGTTCCAGGCCGCCGCAGTCAAGATCGCGGCGCATCATCTGAACAAGCGCGGCGGAGTTCTCATCGGGGACGTGGTGGGCCTCGGCAAGACCCTCATGGCCACTGCCGTGGCACGCATCTTTGAGGATGACCACGACTTGGAGACGCTCATCCTCTGCCCCAAGAGCCTGGTCAAGATGTGGGAGGGCTACCGTGATCAATATCGCCTGCGCGCGCGCGTGCTATCCCTGAGCCGCGTGCTCCAGGATCTCCCCGATCTGCGGCGTTACCGCATCGTCATCATTGACGAAAGCCAGAACCTGCGCAACCGCGAAGGTCGGCGCTACAAAGCGATCCAAGATTACCTCCAGAAGAACGACAGCCGCTGTATCCTGCTCTCCGCCACGCCCTATAACAAGACCTATCTGGATCTCTCTAACCAATTGCGCCTGTTCGTGCCGGAGGACAAGGAATTGGGCATCCGACCGGAGCGCTTGCTGCGCGACATGGGAGAGACCGAGTTCATCCGGCAGCACCAGTGCTCGGTGCGCTCCCTGGCCGCCTTTGAGCACAGCCAGTATCCCGACGATTGGCGCGAGCTCATGCGTCTGTACATGGTGCGGCGCACGCGCAGCTTCATCATGCAAAACTATGCTGAGACTGACCCCGAAAACGGCCGCAAGTACCTCGTCCTGGCCGACGGCGGCCGATCCTACTTCCCAAAACGAGTTCCCCAGACTGTGCCCTTTGCGATCGATGATCATGACCCCGCCGATCAATACGCGCGTTTGTACGCCGACAACGTGGTAGAGGCCATCAATGGCTTGAGTTTGCCCCGCTATGGCCTGGGCAACTATGTCGTCTCCAAGCCCAAGCATCCACCGACGCCTGCTGAAGACCGCATCTTGAAGGATCTCTCTCGCGCCGGGAAGCGGTTGATGGGGTTCTGCCGCACAAACCTTTTCAAAAGGTTGGAGAGCAGTGGACAGGTTTTCCTGGAATCGATCCAGCGCCACATTCTGCGCAACTATGTCTTCCTGTATGCCCTGGAACGCAACCTTCCTCTACCCATCGGCACTCAGGACGCGGGCTTGTTGGATACGCGCCTCAACGACGAGGACACGGAGCGGGCCGATTTCATGGCTGACCTGTCGGAGGGCGAGGACGAACCCAGCGATGAGATGATCCGCGAAGCGGTTGACGCAACTCAGCCGGGCACCCTGTGTGCGGAAGCGGAGTTGAGGCAACGTGCGGCCCAGGTCTACCAACTCTACTCGCGCGCCTATACGTCTCGGTTCAAGTGGCTGAGCGCCGGATTATTCAGCCCCCAACTGGCCCATGACCTGCGCCAAGACGCCGAGAAACTGTGTCGGATACTGACCCAGTGTGGGTCGTGGGAGCCAGGTCGAGACGCCAAATTGCAGGCGCTCTTGGATCTGGTCTCCAGCAAACATGCCCAGAACAAGGTCATCATCTTCACCCAGTTCGCCGATACCGTACACTACCTGGAGCGTTGCCTGGAGGCCAAGGGCGTCACCCAATTGGCCGGCGTGACGGGAGGGTCGGCGGATCCGACGGCCCTAGCCTGGCGTTTCAGCCCGATCAGCAATGAGGCCAGCGGCCAGATTCGTCCGGAAGAGGAGCTGCGCGTCCTGATCTGCACTGACATTTTGAGCGAGGGACAGAACTTGCAGGATGGGTACATCGTGGTCAACTACGATCTGCCCTGGGCCATCATCCGGCTGATCCAGCGCGCCGGCCGCGTGGATCGCATCGGGCAACAGGCCGAGACGATCCAGTGTTATTCCTTCCTCCCCGCGGAAGGGGTGGAACGTATCCTGCGCCTGCGCGCCCGCGTGCGCCAGCGGCTCCAGGAGAACGCCGAGGTCGTTGGCACCGATGAGGCCTTCTTTGAGGACGACCGCGATGATCAGGCCGTGCTCGACCTGTACAACGAGAAAGCGGGCATCTTGGACGGTGACGACGACACCGAAGTGGACCTGGCCTCCTATGCCTACCAGATCTGGAAGAACGCCATCACCCGAGACCCGTCTTTGCAGCGCATCGTCCCGGAGCTCCCGCCAGTGGCCTATGCCACCAAAGCACACCTCCCCAGCGCGAGAGCGCCACAGGGCGTGCTGCTCTATGTGCGCACCGGCGAGGGCAATGATGCGCTGACCTGGGTTGACCAGCAGGGGAACAGCGTAACGGAATCACAGTTCGAGATCCTGCGAGCGGCCGAATGCGCCCCCGCTACCCCCGCCCTGCCCAGGCAAGAGCAGCACCACCTGCTGGTGCAGAAGGGCGTGGAGTGGATCGCCGCTGAGGAAAGGCGGGTCGGTGGCCAGTTGGGCCGCCCCTCCGGGGCGCGCTTCCGCAGCTATGAGCGGCTGAAGCATTATGTCGAGCGCAATCAGGACACGCTGTTCGTCACCCAAGAACTGCTCAAGGCCATCGAGGATATCTACAATCATCCCCTGCGTGAAACCGCCAAAGATATCCTCAACCGCCAGTTGCGCAGCGGCATCCCAGACGAACAACTGGCCGAGTTGGTCGTTTCTTTGCGCGCCGAAGACCGTCTGTGCGTCGTGGAGCAAGAGGCCGAAACAGGAGAGCCGCAGATCATCTGTTCGCTGGGGCTGAAGGAAGAAGGATGAGGGAGGAGAGATGCCGCTGAACCTGGCCAGCGCCCGCGACCTGCTCAAACGCTTTGCGCTGCAACGTCTCTTTATCGACGAGCTGGGCTGGGATCACCCCGGCCCCGACCTCACCGTCACCCTCGATGGCGCGCCCGTGACGCTCCGCGCCATCGCCCAAAAGCGCGGCGTCGCCGTCTTGCTCTGCCCGCCCCTGGCCGGCGGCGAGCTGCCCCCTTACGCCACTCGCCGCAAGGTCGAGGCCCTGGTCCGCAAGCTGGCCCACGAGCACCTCATCATCTTTGCCAACGCCGACCATTCGGCCCAAAAGTGGCAATGGGTCCGCCGCGCTCCGGGCCGCCCCACCACCGCCCAGGAATACGATCCCAACGAGGCGCTGCTCCAGCGCTTGCAGGCCATCACCTTTGCCCTGCAAGACGAAGAGACCCTCTCGCTCCTCGATGTGACCAGGGGCCTCAAGGCCGCCTTTGACGTCGAAAAGGTGACCAAGCGCTTCTACGAGCGCTTCAAAAGCGAGCACGACGCCTTCATGGGCTTCCTGCAGGGCCTCCCCGACGAGGACTTGCAGCGCTGGTACGTCTCCGTCACCCTCAACCGGCTGATGTTCGTCTACTTTATCCAGAAGAAGCAATTCCTCGACGGCGACCCCGATTACCTGCGCACCAAGCTCGCCGAGAGCCAGCGCCTTGGTGCCGACCGCTTCTACCGCGATTTCCTCTGCCCGCTCTTCTTCGAGGGCTTTGCCAAGCTGGAGAGCGAGCGCTCTTCGGAGATCAACCGCCTGCTGGGCCGCGTGCCCTACCTCAACGGCGGCATCTTCGCCCGCCACCAGTTGGAGGAGCGCTACGGCGAGACCATCCAGATCGCCGACGCCGCCTTCCAGCGCCTGTTCGACTTTTTCGACCAGTACCGCTGGAACCTGGACGAGCGCCCCCTGCGCGCCGATAACGAGATCAACCCCGACGTGCTGGGTTACATCTTTGAGAAATACATCAACCAGAAGCAGATGGGCGCCTATTACACCAAAGAGGACATCACCGGCTACATCAGCAAATACACCGTCCTGCCCCACCTCCTGGACCAGGCGCGCAGCGGCTGCAAGATCGCCTTCGAGGGGCCGCAGAGCGTCTGGCAGCTCCTGCCCGCCGACCCCGACCGCTACATCTACCCCGCCGTGCGCAAGGGCGCCGAGCTGCCCCTGCCCTCGGAGACCGCCAACGGTCTGGACACGACCGGTCCCAACCTCATCGAGCGCCGCAAACCATGGAACAAGCCCGCGCCCGCCGAGTACGCCCTGCCCACCGAGATCTGGCG
>Ga0315279_10007634_pt1 | contig 13321 bp, 9 predicted proteins | sample YL17G06_20_MG_FD_203694 | JGI IMG/M metagenome (GOLD analysis project Ga0315279, IMG submission 203694) | Sediment microbial communities from Yellowstone Lake, YNP, Wyoming, USA - YL17G06_20 | ecosystem: Environmental > Aquatic > Freshwater > Lake > Sediment | place: USA: Wyoming | collected... | reverse complement strand
GAACGCCAATGAGCTGCGGATCGAATACGAGGCCACGACGGATAAGGCCACGCCTGTGAACCTGACGCACCACGGCTATTTCAATCTTACCGGGGGCGAGCGCGACATTCTCGGCCACGTGCTGGCGATCAATGCGGACGAGTTCACGCCCGTCGATAAGGGCCTGATCCCGACCGGCGAGCGGCCGTCGGTCAAGGGGACCCCGATGGACTTCCTGAAACCTGTCGCGATCGGGGCGAGAATCAATCAGGACTACGAGCAGCTCAAGTTCGGCGGCGGGTACGACCACAACTGGATCCTGAAGAGGGAGGGCAAGGGCATGACGGTCGCCGCCAGGGTCTACGAGCCGACGACCGGACGACTCATGGAGGTCTTCACCACCGAGCCGGGAATCCAGTTCTATTCGGGCAACTTCCTCGATGGCACGATTACCGGCAAAGAGAACAAGGTCTATAAGCACCGCTGGGGCTTCTGCCTGGAGACGCAGCACTATCCGGACTCGCCGAACCACGCGCATTTCCCGTCCACCATTCTGCGGCCGGGCGAGGTTTATACGACGACGACGGTCTATCGCTTCTCGACGAAATAAAATTTTCAGTTGTCGGTTATCGGTTTTGTGCGAACCGCTGACGACTGGCCACTGATTTTGCGGGGTTTCTTATGCACATGACACACTTGGTGATGGGGCAGGGCATCTTCGGGGTCTTGGACTGGCTTGCGATTACCGGCTATTTTGGCATTCTGCTGGGCATGGCCTCGTGGGTCGTCCTCAAGACGAAAGACACGGCCGACGACTACTTCCTGGCCGGCCGTGACCTCGGCTGGTTCATCGTAGGTGCATCAATTTTCGCCTCAAACATCGGCAGCGAGCACATCGTCGGGCTGGCGGGGTCGGGGGCGACGGATGGGGTGGCGATGGCGCACTATGAGCTGCATGCGTGGTGCCTGCTGGTGCTGGCGTGGGTTTTCGTGCCCTTCTACATGCGCGCGCGGGTTTTCACCATGCCGGAGTTTCTGGAGCGGCGTTTCTCCGAGCCCAGCCGCTGGGTGCTCTCGCTGATTTCCCTGGTGGCGTACGTGCTGACCAAGATCGCGGTGGGTATCTTTGCCGGCGGGATCGTCTTCGGGGCCCTGCTGCCGGAGATGCATTTGAACCTCGGATTCGTCGAGCTCGACAGCTTCTGGATCGGCTCATTTCTCGTCATCATCTTCACGGGTCTTTATACGATTCTCGGGGGTTTGCGGGCGGTCGCCTATACGGAAGCCTTGCAGACGATCATCCTGGTGATGGGCTCGGCCCTGGTGACCTGGTTTGGGATCAAGGCGCTGGGCGGCTGGCACGAGCTGCGGGCGGTCGCCGGTTCGGAGATGTTCAATCTGTGGAAGCCCCTGGTGCCGGCGGGCGTCGAGGGCACATGGGCCCCGGTCCGCGAGAGCGGCCGCATGGCCTGGTACTTCAACGACAATTATCCCTGGATCGGCATGCTGTTCTGCGCCCCGATCATCGGACTGTGGTATTGGTGCACGGACCAGTACATCGTCCAGCGTGTGCTGGGCGCCCCCAACGAGCGTCAGGCCCGGCGGGGCTCGATCTGTGCGGCGTTCTTCAAGCTGCTGCCGGTCTTTATCTTCATCATTCCCGGGATCATCGCTTTCGCGCTGGCCAAGAGCGGCAAGGTGCCGGCGATGACGGAAGGTCTGTTCAATGCGCAGGGCGAGATGGTTCGCGAGCAAGGGCAGAAAGCGTTCCCGCTGCTGGTGGCGACGATCCTGCCGGTGGGGATTCGAGGGGTGGTGGTGGCGGGCCTGCTGGCAGCGCTGATGAGCTCGCTGGCGGGCGTGTTCAACGCCTCCGCCACGCTCTTTACCATGGACTTCTACGACAAGCTGCGGCCCGGGGCTTCGCAGCACCAGTTGGTCTGGATGGGACGCGTCGCCACGGCGGTCATGGTCGTCATCGGCCTGTTGTGGATTCCGGTGATCCGGGGCGGCAAGGGACTCTACGACTATTTGCAGGGCGTGCAGGCGTACCTGGCCCCGCCCATCTTCGTGGTTTTCTTCCTCGGCGTCTTCCTCAAGCGCGTCAACGGCAAGGGCTGTCTGGCGGCCCTGATCGTGGGCTTCGCCATGGGTCTGTTCCGGCTGGCGGTCGATACCCCGGTCAAGCTGTTCAAGGACAAGGGCTTCGCGTATGCCGAGGGCTCGTTCCTCTGGATCGTCAACAATATCTTTTTCCAGTATTACAGTCTGCTGATCTTCCTGGTTTGCATTGGCGTAATGATCGCGGTCAGCTACCTGACCGCGCCGCCGAGCTACGAGAAAATCCAAGGCCTGACTTATGCCACGCTGACGGCGGAGGACCGCCGCCGCTCGCGGGCCAGTTGGACGTATGGCGACGCGATTTTCTCGGCGGTGGTTCTGGCGATCATCGCCGCCGCCTACATCTACTTCTCCGGCTGACAAAGAGATAAGCGATAAGTGACAAGCAAGAACCGGCCGGGTGTGTATAGCGCATGCCCGGCCGTTGCCGTTGGGACGCTGCCCGCCATTCCCCCAAAGACAAGTTCCTCTTTTTGGCCACAGAGGGCACAGAGAACACAGAGATTCACACCTTGGGACCAGGATGAACGCCCACAACGACGCTGTCATTCCTGGGCAGGCAGGAATCCAGATCTCTTTCACCGCGAAGTACGCGAACCACGCGAACTTTGAACCACGAAATGCACGAAGGACACGAGTATTCGTGTGATGGGTGTGATTCGTTCTTAACCACCGATGTCCCCGGCGCCCGGCCGGCCTTCCACACCCTTCTCACTTTTCACACTTTTCTCACCCTTCACACTCCGGCCCCCTGGCCGAGTCTCCCTTCGCACCCTTCACACCTTCTTATTCTTCCCCTCCCGCCCCCCCGCCCCGCTGTCCGAAGCAGTCTGGCGTCGCCGGAATTCCCTAATTTATCTTTTAAGGGCTGACCCCGCCTCCGTACTTGAGCACGTTGTCGGCAAACTCCCGGACAGCATTCAGGTAGCGGCTGGGGTCGGATGGGCCGGACCTGCCGAAGGCTAGCGTCGTGAGGATCGATAGGAGCAGCCCAGCCCCGAGTACGCCGAGAATCGACGATCCGCATTTCATAGCACGTCCTCATAGAGAATGATGTTCGGCCCAGAGGTGTGCATGGCAAAGAGAATCGACAGCTGCTATTGTAGCGTCGCGATGTGAAAGCAACAACTGCCCTGATGGCCGGCGAGGCGCCCGCATAGCAAAAAGACCGGCGAGGCCCCGGTTGACCTCGCCGGCCGCTCATCCTGCTGTTGTCGGAGTCAATGCCTGTCCCAGCCGGAACTATCGCGTCTCGACCCCGGGTAACGCATCACGACCCCGAGCCAAAGCGGCGATAGCAACAGCGAATGCATACAGCCCGCCGCCGCCAAAGCAAGCGCCTCAACCAGGAAATGGCGTAGGCATTGCCCGAACTCGATTGTTACGAGTGGTTCGATTGCCAGCGCCGATACCTATCCATAGGGCATATGACAATCCGCTCCTTCGACGCATCCAGCCGAAGGCTATTCCTTTGCCCCGTGCTTAAGCAAGAGTTCAACCATCTCCTTTTGTCCCCATTGTTTCGCAAGCGCCAACGGACTTTCCCCACTATCATCTTTCGCGTTAACATCGGCGCTTCTGGCAATGAGCAACTCCACCACGTTGGCGTGCCCGGCGCGGGCCGCATAGTGGAGACCCGTCCGGCCACCATCATCCTGTGCGCTGAGGTCGGCGCCCCTGGCCAGAAGCATCTCGATCACGTGTGCATGCCCTTTTTGAGCGGCCCACATGAGCGGTGCCTCGCCCCATGCGTACCTGGAGTTGACATTGGCTCCGGCTTTGCTGAGGATCTCTACTAGATCCCTGTGACCGTGCCAAGCCGCACTATCCAGGGGCGTCCAGCCATACTTGTCCTTGGCGTTAACATCGGCTTCCTGGGCGATAAGGAATTCCACCACGTCTCTATACCCTCCTGCGGCCGCGTAGTGTAGTGGGACGAATTCCTTCGTATCTTTCGCGTTGACGGAGATCCCTCGTTCGACAAAACTTCTGACCTCGGGCAGATGTCCCTGGTACGCGGCAAATTGTATGCAGGAGAGTTTCGCGCCCTTTGCAATGAGAAGGTCAAGCGTCTCCTTGTTGTCTTCCCACAAGGCAATATGCGCAGGCGTATCGTTGTTCTTGTTTCTCGCATTCACATCCGCCCCTTTGGCAATTAGGAGCTCAGCCACCTCCTTGTGACCGTACCGGGCCGCGTAGTGCAGCGCCGTATCGCCCGCAGAGCTTCTCTCGTTGAGATCTGCGCCCCTGTCAATATGCAGCCTGACCTGCGTCAGGTCGCCCCGCGCCGCCGCCTGAGCAAGTGTCATCGTGGGTCGGACAGGCTCCGGCTCAGCGGGAGACACCGCTTTGACCTCGAAGAAATCAAATGAGGCGTCGATCTGCGGCGCCCCATCGCGCGAGCCGTTGTTCGCGAAAAGCCCAATGTGTTTTACCGTTCCGTCGCCCCAAACGAGATGTGGCTCACCCTCAGGAAAAAGAAGGGGTGTCCCATAACGCAGTACAATAGTTTCCAACGGAACGAAGGATTTGCCATCTGTGCTCGTCTGAAATGTGTACTTATTCCCGCGTTTGGTCACGCGCAGCCAGACCTTCTCCAATTGCTGGTCGGCACGAAAGGACGTGGTGCGAAAGAGTACTCCTCCACTGTCTTGCGTTTCGGCCCCCACGGTAAAGATGCGTTGGGGCGGTGTCTCGGGGTTTCCTCCAAGGGTGTGCCACTCATAATCAAGTTTCAGATTGTTGTCTTCGTCGTTCCAGCAAATGAGGCCCGCCTCATTCCATTCTGCTGCCGGGTTGAAGGATAAGATACATGTGGTAACCTGAAAATCCTGTCCCCATGCGGTCGGACAGTCTATCAAAAACAGGTTCTTGTAATCGCTGCGGCTTCTATGGAAGGTCCCGTCCTGAGTAGTGATGGTGAGTGTGCCTGGCTTCTTGGACAATGACCAATGTGTGGGATCGACATGCAGTATACTCCAGTTGAGTTTCAGCCCACCATCAAAATCGTCGAAAGCGACTACTGTCCCTTCCGCCCCTGTGATCATTCTATCTGTTTCGCTGGGCGTCTTCGACTCTGCGCCCGCCGCAGGTACAGTCGCTGCCTGGGTCGTCAGGACCAGTGCAGTTGGAACTGTCAATAGCCCCACGAACAAAATGGCAACTGCCCCCAACAGATTTGCGCGGCGGTAGAATTTTTTCCCTGGTCTTGACATGGCTCTTATCCTTTCCTCGATGTCTTTGATGGGACCGGCTACGGCCAACGAGGGAACCGGCCGGAGCGATTCATGCTCACAGATTATCGCTTTTACAATCGCGGCACTGTACTCTTTGGCTTTCGTTCCCAAATGGGCAATGGCCATCTCGTCGCAGCACTTCTCCCTCTCCATACGAATCTTCTGGTTGGCCCACCACACAAAGGGATGAAACCAGAAGATCACCTGCGCCAGCACCTGCAGCGAATTGACGGCGGCATCCAGCCGCAGAATGTGACACACCTCATGGCCCAGGATATTCCTGCGGTGTGCAGTATTGTCGATCTTAAGGTAGTCGGCAGGCAGGTAGATATCCCCGCGCACCAGGCCCCAGACAAAAGGCTGCCCTATGCCGTCCAGCAGCCAAACCTTTGGAGGCGCTTTCATTTTGAAGTCTGAGAGGAGTTGTCCAACACGGGTCCGTAGGTCGTCTGGCGGCGGCTTTCGTTGCCGCCGTAGTCGAAGGCTGCTCCGCACCACCTTCGCCACGGCGACACCGCCGTAGACGGCCACTCCTATAATCCAGACAGCGCCGAGCACCTCGCGGCCGGAGGGTATTGAGAATCCACTTGTCCTCTTCGGCGGCACCGTATGCTTCTGCGTCGCTACTGCAGGCATCGCGATAGAACGATCACCGACCGCATCGGGAACCTCAACCGCGAGGGCCTGTACAACGGGCAAGGGCGCCAGCGGCTCGACCCTCTGTGCAGGCGGCAGGATCGCCACAGGCACGGTAAGGAACGGCGGTACCAAGCATTTGGCCAGAACGATGAGCCAGAGCAGATACCGAACGTGAGCGCTTCGGTTTCTCAGGATCCACGAGAGCGCCGCCACGGCCACAATCAAAACAGCCAACTGCCAGCTTTGCCGCCACAGATAGTGGGTGATTCCGGCTAAATGATTGCTCATAGCAGATCCTCCACAGAGCATTGCAGGCTATTCATCTTCAACCAGATCCATGAGCTTCCTGATGTCTTCCGTGGTCAGCTTGCCGTGCTTAGCCAGATGCAGCATCAGCGGAACGGGGTCGCCCCCGAAGACTCTCTCAAGAAAGTCGTTCACCGTCTCTTTCAGAACCGATTCCATGTTGACGGTGGTGTGGTAGATATTGGCGTTGCCCCGCGCCGTGTGTTTGAGGTAGCCTTTCTTTTCCAGCCGGCGCAACAGCGTTTGGACCGTCGCGAAACTGACCCTTCGTTTTCTGGGAAAGGCGTCAAAGACCTCCTGGACGGCCGCCTTCTCAAGCTGCCAGACGAGGCGGAGGATTTCGGTTTCGGTTCGGCTCAAAGGGACAAGTTCCTGTTTGGGCATCGGGAAATCTCCATACATATATCTAATACAATTGTACTATACACCATTAGCAGTACCCGGCGCCCCGGTCAATAGAAATTTCAGAAATTTCTGGAAAAATCCGCGCCAAGGCCGTTCTTGCCTCCAAAAAGCCGGAAACATGTCAAGAAATGTGCGTCCGCCGCCGATAGCCGACCTTTGCCGTCGATCGGATTTCCACGCGGAAAGCCTAGTGTAGTGTTTGACACAGATGCGACATTAAGCATGTACCGCCCGGTTCGCCGGTGGACGGCAATTCTCGCGGTCGTTCGTATGGCCCTCATCCTTTCCTGGCCTAAACGAGGGCGAATGTAATTACAGGTATTTCTCAAACACTACACTAGTGCTCCATTACTCTTCGATTGATGGATAGAGCCGCCTCAGTTTTGTTCTGGCATCTGCCGTGGTGAACTGCCAGTTCACTTTGACCTGGGTTTGGTTGCGGTTTTTCGCCCAGGCTTTCGCCTGCCGCCGCAGGTCCTTGAGGTTGTCGATTCGTTGCGACAGGCACTGCCGACCCAGGATGCCCAGTTCGATCTCTGCCATGTCCAGCCAACTGCCGTGCTTGGGCGTGTAGTGGAACTCAAACCGCTGTGCCAGCCGCTGGGCCTCAGGCGGCGCAAACGCCTCATACAGGGAGGCAGGCGAATGCGTATTGAGGTTGTCCTGCACCAACACAATTCGCTCGGCATCCGGGTATCTCTCGTCCGAGAGCTGGCGAAGGCATTGGGCATAATCCCTCTTCGTCCGTCGCTCCGTCACGGCCACGTCCCGCTGACCCGCCAACGGTTCAAAGATCATGAACAGGTGGGCCACACCCCGGCGAACATACTCACAGTCATAGCGAGCCACCTGGCCCACCGCGGCCGGGACCGGCGTGCGGACCTCGCCGATCAATTGCTTGCTCGTCTCGTCCAGGCACACCAGCGGACGTTGGGGATCATACGGCCGCTGGTACACTTCCAGCACGTCCTCCATCTTCCAGACGAACTCGGCGTTGGCTTGGGGAGGAATACACCATTGTTTGCTCAACCAAGGTTTAAGTTCGTTTTTTTCAGCGTCCGACGTACCGTCTGGTAGGAAAGCTGATCGACATACTCTAACTGGACCATGCGGTCCGCCAATAACTGCAAGGTCCAGCGGCGGCGACCGGCCGGGGGCTTCTGGCAGGCCAGGGCCACCAGATGAGCTTCGCCGTCTCCATCGAGCTTCCGCCGGTACTGACGACGAGGCGGGCGACGTTCCAGAGCCGCTTCCAGACCTCCTTCCACCAACGCCTTACGGACCCGCTCGACCGTGGCACGTCCGACCTCCAGCGCTTCGGCGATGGTCTCGTCGCTCCAGGCGGGACGGTCGGCAGCGACATCGGCCTTCAGAAGAATCCGCGCGTGTGCCAGCTTTCGCGCGGCCGCCTTGCCGCGTGAAAGCATCTCTTGCAACCTCTGTCGTTCCTCTTCCGTCAGCGTCACGATATACTTCTTCTTCATCGTAGGTCTCCTTACCTGCATCTGCTTATCCCATCGGCAAAGAGACCAAAGAATATGCATCAAATCACGAGTAACGGAGCACTAGCGAGAAAATTTGCGCAGGAAAACAAGATTTGAACAAGTAGTAATACGAATCAGGAGGGCTCTCGGGTCGGATTCGTGGGATCGGTGTCATTCGTGGTTAAGCCCCTCCGCGTCGCCTCGCCCGAAGGCGGATTGATCCGCAGATTACACAGATTTCACAGATTGAGAATCGGTAAATCTGCGTTAATCGGCGAAATCTGCGGATGATGTCCTGGTCGTTTATGGACAAGTCCGGCCCGCCGGCGCGTACGAGGCGGTAGCTATGTCATGTCCCCGGCCAGATCCCTCGACTGCGCTCGGGATGACAAAGGGGGCGTCGTGCGGGGACGCGCGACCTGCAGGCCCACAGACTACAGCTTGCACGCTCTTCTTCGTGCCCTTCGTGATCTTCGTGGTGAAAAGGATCTGGATTCCCGCCTTCGCGGGAATGACAGAGTCGTGGTGGGTGCTCAGTCCGACTCCGGGGGAGTCCGTCTCCGTGTGCTCCGTGTTCTCCGTGGTGAAAAAAACAGGACTTTTTGCAGAATTTCTTTAGAGCCTTGTGGCGTAAGGAGTTGCGCGAAGGCACGCCGGGCATTTTGTGGTTTACAAATACATATGGTTGATTTACCATATAAGAAAGTTTGAAGTTTGGGGTTTGAAGTGTGAAGTCTGAAGGGAGAGAAGAGAGGTTTGATGTTTGAAGGGGAAGAGCGGGATGGGGCGAAAAATGGGCGAGCGGAGTTGTCGGAATTGCGTGTTTGCGGGGCCGCTGCGGTTCGGGAGGCGGAAGGTTCTGGTGTGCGCGAATCGGCCGGAAAAGCCGGGGGACCTGACGGTCGTCGAGGGTAAGGGCTTCTGCCGGAGCTTTCGGGCCAGGCGGGGACCCGTGGTCCGGGTGGAGCCGCCCGAGCCGCCGAATGATAAGATCAAGTATATCCCGCTGACCAAGGGCAAATTCGCGATCGTGGATGCGGCGGACTATCCGGCCCTCAGCAAGTATAAGTGGCACGCGCTGGAGGTGGCCGGCGGGTTCTATGCGGCCCGGCATGAAAGGGGCAAGATGGTCCTCATGCACCGCGTGATCATGCAGCCGCCGGAGGGGATGGTCGTGGACCATATCGACCGCAATCGGGCGAACAACCGCCGGAGCAATCTGCGGGTCTGCACGCAAAGGCAGAACCGCTGCAACAGCCGGCCCTGCGGCGGGCGTTCGGGCTTCAAAGGCGTCTCACCTCAGGGGCACAAATGGGTGTCCCAACTCAAGTATCGGGGCAAGTCCTATCGCGCGGGGGTCTTCGCGGACCCGGTGGACGCGGCCCGGGCCCGTGACCTGCTGGCCGTCGATGTGCTCGGAGAGTACGCCTGGCTCAACCTGCCGGAGGAGATTCGGGTCCGCATCCGCAATCTCGCGGGCACGGTCCACGTCCGGTCCGGGGCGCGGGCGCGCTTGCGGGTCGTGGGCAAAGACGGCCCCCGGCGCTAGCGCAAACCGGCACGTTTCTATTGGTTCGGCCCCTGCAAGCTCACCGTAACCGGCCACCACCTTGTTGCACTTCGCATGTTCATGTGCCGTCTGGGGTGAGCATCGCCGTCGGGTTCTTTTACCAGCCGTTCGCGGACGCCGGCGTGAGCGATGCCGTCGCCACCGGCGGAACGGGCTCAACTACAAAGGTGGCCGCGCAGACCTCCGAGAGGTTGCCCTTGATGTCCTGGGCGATCCACTTGATCGTGGTCGTCTCGTCGAACAGAAACACCCGGCCCGGCTGTCGCGGCCCCGTCGCGTTCCACGTAGTGGAGGAGGTCGTGGGCGTCGAGCCGTCGAGCGTGTAATAGATGACCGAGGGCTCGTTGCCATACTGGAAGGTCGCGCGGATGGGCGTCTGGGAGACCCCGCCGTCCGGCACGATGTTCGCCACCGGCGGCTCGGTATCGCAAGCGTACTGGAGGGCCGCTTCGAACAAGCCGTAGTTGCCCGAGGCGAACTCCAGCACCTCGTAGCGACCCTCCGCCGCGAATTCCGGCTGGAAGCCGACGGCCATCAGTTGCAGGCCCCACGGGGTCGAGACGAAGCGGTCCGCGCCCGTCTCGAAGGCATAGGAGATGATCCCCTTGCGGTACCACTGGTCGTCGGCGCTGCTGCCCGCCGCCGAGTACATCACATCCGTGACCGGACCGGTGCACTCCGGGAAGATGACCGTCCCGCGCTCCTCCTTGATCCGGTTCAGAATCAGGTCTGCGCCCGAGAAGAAATAGGCTTCGATGCCGATGTTCGGCGCCGGGAGCGTGACGCGTCCGGCCAGGATGTAGGCGCCCGGGGCCCACATGAAGTAGCCGCCGTAACTGTGGATGTTGTTGGAGAACCTGATGTTCGCGTACGTGTCAACGACCCACATTTCGTTCCTGGTCTCCGGCTCGGAAGCCTCGGCAGGTCCCGCGTAAAGCGGGTCCAAGGGGTCCGTCGAGGCGCCCTCGTAGCCGTCGTAGACGGAGCCGACCGTGCTGTTGCGGTTGAGGTCGACGCCCCAGGAGCCGCGATACGGCGGCATGCCGGCCAGGGTCGTCGGGGGACAGTAGCAGGTCAGGTTCTTGCGCTGCATGCTGTAGTCGTAGAATGAGTAAAGCGAGCCGTCCGGGTTCGACGTCGGCAGCAGGAAGATATCGACATTGTCCACGATGGACCTGGTCGTCGGGTCAATCGCGTAGTTGCGCAGCAGCCGCTCGGCCGTCTCGAGGCAGACGAGCGGGGTCGTCCACTCGCGGGCGTGCTGCTCGCCGAAGATGAATACACCGACTGTGGAGCCGTCGCGATGCTTGCCGATCCGGATCATCTGCTCCTGAAACGGCCCGCGGGGAACGCTCGCCGGCGCGCGGAGAAAGTCGGAGAGGTTCACCAGGGTCCTCGGCGGCACGATGCCGTCCCCGGCATCGCCGGCCCAGGTGTACGCGGTCACGAGGGCAGCGGCGGCGGGGTCGTTGTTGATCGCGTCCCGGACCTGTGCGGCCGTGCTGGCCAGGGCGCCTGTGGAATCGGCGGCCAGCCGGACCGTAATCCGGCTGCCGACTACCGAGACGGCGAGCGGGGAGTCGGCGGCGTTGGGGTCGAGGAACTCAACCTGGACATCGTTGCCCCCCTCGTGGCCCCAGGCCCCGGTGAACAGCACCACGGCCTGCGGTAGTTGCTCGGTGCGCGGCAGGCTGCCGATCCCGGTCGTCCCGGCCATGGTCGCCATGGACTTACGCTGGTAGCCGTTCGTCAGGTAAGGCAGATTGATGATCTCGGCCAGGTCCGGGAATTCCGCCGCGAGGGCGTTGATACGCTGCCTGGCCTCGATTGGGTCCATGTAGTGCGTGACGAACCCCTTCAGGTAGCCGTCGGCCACCGGCGGCAGGCCGCCCCCGACCCACGGATTCACTTGCCCCTCGGCGACGGAACCGGTGCTCGAGGCGACACGGACCGTGGTCGGCGGGGCCCCATTGAGTGCACCGACCCGCACGAGCAGGCGGTGGTACAGGTACTGGCCGGCGTCGGCGTACTTCGCCATCGTGAAGGCCATGCCGTAGTTCCCGCCCGGCTCCTTCCAGGCCATGGCGAGGGTCGGTCCGCCCGTACTCGTGCCGAGCGAGGTCCGCGCCGCGACCGAAAGGAACTCACCGGCATAGTTCGTGAAATAGTCGGCGCGCAGGATCATGACCTCGCCTCCGGAGTCGAATCCCGCCGCGCTTAGGTCTCCCGGGCGCCGGCCGGGCGTGGTGGCGGCAGATGCGGCGGTGCCTTGCTCGGCAGCGTCCCGAGAGCGCTTCTCGGCCGCGATCGTGGCCGCGCGCTCCGCCTTCGCGGCCTCCCAAGTCGAGCCGTCCTCGATCGTGGCTCCGGCTTGAAAGCCCAACGATTCATAGTAGGCGCGCAGGCCCGGCGTGACCAGCGCGTGGACCGTCACACTGCCGTCCTCATTCTCGCGCAGGTATTCGGCGAGGTCGGCACCGACAGCCGCCAACAGGCCGACGGCCTCGCGGTTCGGCAAACGGAACTCGACCACGGCCTCATCGGGTGGCTGGGGGTGGACGCCGGGCGCAGAGTCGTCGCCAATTGATGCAGCGACAACCGGCGCAACAACCAAAGCCAGCGGCAACAGCCACACGGTCAGCCGCCATGCCCGCTTCGGATACATAACCCACGTCCCCGGACCTGTCTGGCGATTGGGTCTGGCTTGCAGTTGCATCATGATGTTCTCTCCTCCGGAAAACAGGAACCGTCAGCTATTCTAATTCATTTCCATCTTATTTGTCGTGTCTCTCGCAATTCCAGATACATGACACTCACTTCAACCTGTCGAAATCTCCGCCCCGCCATACGAATCTCGGATTCTCAGGGCTCGAACCAACAGACCGCAATTTCGCTATGAAGCATTATGGCAAAGATCGCCCAGAAGGGCAAGGAAAAAGGGCCGCTATTGGGACTGTAGGCATCGGGGCCGAGGCTGGAGAGCGGCGGAAGTTAGGTGCGGATTCGGATGCGCTCGCGCTCAACAATCCACAACTGGCGGCGACAGTCCTCCGTTTTCAGCACTTCCAACAAGCGGCGAATGACACGCGTGACCTCGGGGACGCTCTGCCTGGGCAGGCGCAGAACGAGCAGCCCCGGATAGTCGGCGGGCCGGTAGGTGCGGATATCGGAAAAATCGCTGTCGAGAGTGACGAAGGCCCGGTTTTCCTGCTTGCAGATCGAGGCAATCCTGCTATCCGGCCGCCCGGCCAGCGCCTGGTCGAAGACGCTGCGTGCGTCGTGGCCGGCGGCACGCAAGAGGTCCACGGCCTCCAACGGAATGTTCTCATCCGTCTTGAACTTCATGGATCGATCTCTATGCCGGCAGGCCGAGGATTCGCTCGTGGGACAGTTCGGCTGCGTAGGCGATGGCAGCGCGCACGGCCTCCGGCGTCAGGCCCGGATAGTTGGCGACGATTTGCTCAACGCTCAGTCCGTCCGCCAGGTTATCCAGAATGACCGAGACCATGATCCGTGTTCCCTCAATACACGCCTTGCCGTGGCATACCTGGGGATCTACCGTGATGTAATCTGACCATTCC
>Ga0315279_10007632_pt1 | contig 13323 bp, 10 predicted proteins | sample YL17G06_20_MG_FD_203694 | JGI IMG/M metagenome (GOLD analysis project Ga0315279, IMG submission 203694) | Sediment microbial communities from Yellowstone Lake, YNP, Wyoming, USA - YL17G06_20 | ecosystem: Environmental > Aquatic > Freshwater > Lake > Sediment | place: USA: Wyoming | collected... | reverse complement strand
ATTTACAATAATTAATAGCTGATGAATCTTGTAAAAACAATAATTCAAAACCATTTACCCATCCTACAATTGTGTCTAAATGGCATTTTTTAACGATTATAAGATGAAATTTAGACAGCAAAATATTTGAATCGCACTCATATCAAAGCACATTTTTATGACGCGTAACGCGTGACGGGTATTAGTTCTTTCGTGTCACGCGTTACGCGTCACAATTTCTATTTGTGTCTTCGTGCTTTATACTATTTTATAGTCAATCTTTACTTTGCCCGAAAAATGAATCGGACCCAAGTTTGGCTTTTCCGTTGACATGGATCATCATTTATGTTAAATTGCAAGTGTAATCGTTGTTAAATGGAATTGAAATGTTCCATCATTGGTTTTTATAATTTTGAAAAGAAGGAGTTTAAAATGGTAAAATGTGCGTTAATCAGCGGTGCAGGTATGGGCATAATGCACGGTAAGAACTTTAATAATCATCCAGATGCAGAAGTCGTTGCAGTTTGCGATATGACTCCTAATCTGCTTGCCGGCGCAAAAGAAGAATTCAAAGTTCCGGGGTACTCAACGATAGATGAACTTCTTGCAAATTGTGATGCGGAATTGGTGCTTTTAATTACAAATGAAACAAGACGTATTCCACCATTACGACAACTAATTGCGGCTGGAAGAAATGTATTTACAGAAAAGCCGTTGTGCGGGCTAGAGGGACAATCCCGTGTCCAAGAAAGTGATGCAGGAATCGCAGCACAAGCTATAAAAGAATGGCGTAAATCAAGCGTAAAATTTGGTATTGACTACAACTATCGCTTCTTCCGTCATTTTAAGATGCTTCACGAAGATGCTGTTAGTGGAAAACTCGGTGAAATTCAGTTTGTGCGTGCTAGAGCGCATTTCGCCTGTTGGTCACACATTATAGACCAGATATTGTGGACAATGGGTTTGCCCGAATGGGTCAGCGTTCTTGGCGATCCGAGTAAACCGGGCGGATGGCATCGCCTGATCCACATGAAATGGGCAAACGGTGCAGATGGCGAACTCACCGGGGCTGATTCATGGGGTTGGGACGAAGGTCCTCTCTGTGTCATGATAGTTGGCGACAAGTGCTATGCAGAAGCGAAAGGGCTAGAAGGCTCATATCGCCGACACAAATCTTTTAATGCAGAGCTTGAAGAACGCTGGGTAGTTGAAGAAGGCAGGCAAGAATATGGCGAATCATTTGGAAGAATGGCTGACGGCGTGATCAAAGCAATGATAGCAAATAAGCCATTCCCCGCAGATGGCAACGCCGCATGGAACGAGATATTGTTTGAAGCGGCAGTGCATCGTTCAGCAAGCAAGGGCGGAGAACGTGTATTCATCGCTGACGTCGAGAAAGACGCTATGGCGTAAGCAATAACGTGGGTTGGGTCTTGACCCAACCTACCTTTATTTATTACTTTAATGTGGAAATAAAACTTGCAAAACAAAAAACATGCGGAATAGCAAGGCTTTAGCCTGCGTTAAACACTTACTTTACGCAAAAAACGCAAGCTAAAGCTATACTACTCCATACTCATGCAATTTTCATGTTTCGTAGAAGGAATATTTATTGATCCCATACAAATACAAACTTTATATCTCGATTGCCAATCACAATAAACCTAAAAATGAAATGGAGGTTTATTACAAAGAATTTCGGCAGAAACTCGTTCAATTCTTCCTGACGAAATATATCAAAAAAGACACGAAAATCCTTGATATTGGTTGTCAGTTCGGGGATATTTCACTGCCATTGGCTTCTGACGCCGAATACATAGTTGGTTTGGATATGTCAATGCGATCAATAAGTATTGCAAAAGATAACGCAGGTTTGCAGAATGTAGGCAATGCGTCTTTCGTCGTTGCAGAGGTTGGGGCGTTACCATTTGAGTCAAATTCATTTGACGTTATACTGTTTCTTGAAGTCATAGAGCATCTTTCCAACGCTGATCTGTCTCTGTCGGAGATTCGCCGTGTTTTAAAACCCAACGGTTTTTTGCTAATCGGTACTCCACAGAAGATCAGTTTTCTCAATTCAAGTATGCACCTTCTGGTAAACCTTTTTACAGTCTTTTTAAAGATAATACTTATCCTTAAAGCCAGAAGAGATAATTTTTTTAAAGGGCTTCAGTCCTTTGGCATTGAATTTCAACAACCTGACAATGGGGTTAATAAAAATCACTATTCTAATACTCCTAAAACGAGTTATGGTCATGTTCAGAATTACAGCAGGCGAGGACTATCAAGAGTTGTAAAAGGTCATGGTTTCAGGCTTGTTGGGGAAGGTGGAATTCCGCTTTTCCTGACTAGAATAATCAAGTATTACTTTGCATTTCCTTGTCTGGAAAAGATTTATAAACGCTTGTTTAATCCGGGGCAATCGTTTCTGCTATCAAGGTTTGGAAATCAAATGTATTTGCTATTCCGTTCCGAGAAAACCGAATTACGCTAAGGAGTTAAGGAAGGTTGTAAATGAAAAAAGTATTGTCACATAAATCATAAAAAACTTTTGCCTATAATCAGTTTTCATTTTTTCGGACATAAGGTATATTCCGTTGTTTAGCTCATTGTAAAGGATTTGAATGTCATTTTTTACTTGATAATCTTCAATTAACGCATTATAATTCTAAATGCTGATGCAGAAATCATATACTCGGAATACTTGGTTAAAATTGAGTTCCGATTTAAAAGACCTTGATGTTTCTTTAATGAAGTAAATTACAATAAAGGATAAAATGATAACCCTATTCTCAACCATGACGATTTTAGAAATAGCATTTATATCTATCTCATCTGTTGCGGATAATCAGCCATTGGCGGAAACTCAACCACTTACGATGCAGGGCGATCTTGCGGCGCAGATGGTCGCTGGTATTGACAAATTCTTCATGCAGGAGATTGATGCTTCTGTTGCAAAACGTGAATCGCACTGGAATCGTGATTTTTCTTCTCATGAGAAATACGTCGCATCCGTAGAACCAAACCGCAAGCGTTTCCAGAAGATTATCGGCGCAGTTGACCCTCGTGAGAACGTCTCGATGCAATTATTGGCAACTACCTCTCAGTCTGCGCTGGTTGGCGAAGGCGCAGGTTACAAGGTCTTTGCTGTGAGATGGAATGTCTTGAAAGGTGTTGATGCTGAGGGATTGTTACTTGAGCCAGATAAACCCGTTGCAAATGTGATCGCAATTCCCGATTGCGATTGTACGCCTGAGATGCTCGTTGGATTAATGCCCGGTATTCCAGAGGAGTCTCAATATGCTCGCAAGTTGGCTGAAAGCGGATGTCGTGTTCTTGTACCAATGCTTATTGATCGGAGTGACAAATTCTCTGGCATACCTGAACTTAAAATAATGACTAATCAGCCGCATAGAGAGTTTATATATCGTGCTTCTTACGAACTTGGCAGAAATATAATCGGATATGAAGTTCAAAAGGTTCTAGCGGGTATTGATTGGTTCTCTGATGAGTATAATGAATTGTCTATCGGAGTTATTGGCTATGGTGAAGGCGGGTTGATCGCTTTCTATTCTTCGGCAGTAGATACACGGATTGGTGTAACTTGCGTCTCTGGATACTTCCAGCCTCGTGAAAAGATATGGAGTGAACCGATTTATCGTAATGTCTGGTCTTTGCTATACGAATTCGGTGATGCTGAGATTACAAGCCTGATCTTTCCTCGTCCTTTGATAATTGAAGCATGTCCTCATCCTGAAGTTTCAGGACCTCCAGAACCTGAACCCGGTAGAAGCAGGACAGCCGCTCCCGGAACTATTACAACTCCAGATTTTGAATCAGTGAAATATGAATTTCTTAGGATAAAGTATGAATTTAATAGAGTATCTCAGTGGTATAACAAACCTGATCACCATCTTCGTTATCAACTAGACTTGGCGGATTCACCAGGGCAGTCATTGAGTCCGTTTCTACAAGAATTAGACGCAAGACTTAAACCAAACTCAAGCCTAAAGAATTATCTGCCAGAATCGTTTGACCCATTAGTACGCCTGAAACGTCAATACCAACAATTATTGGATCATACTCAATATCTTATGCGTGAGGCGGAGTTCCGACGTACTGAATTCTGGTCAAAGGCTGATGCTTCCGGTGTCAGTGCATGGTCAAAAAGCACGGAATGGTATCGTGATTATTTAAATAGCGAAGTTATTGGATGTTCCCCTTTGCCGAATGTGACTATTAATCCACGAACAAGGTGTATTTATGATACGGATAAATTCAAAGGCTACGAGGTTGTTCTGGACGTATATCCCTCTGTTCTTCCGTTACTCGGCGGAACGAGAGAAGTTTTTGCTTATGGTATACTTTTAGTGCCGAAAGACATTAAAGATGGAGAACATCGTCCAGTAGTCGTCTGTCAGCATGGGCTTGAAGGAAGACCGCAGGACGTTGCGGATCCATCAGTAAACAATGAAGCATATCATCAATACGCCTGCAAACTCGCTGAACGTGGGTTTGTGACTTATGCACCGCAGAATCCTTACATAGGCATGGACAACTTTCGTGTACTGATACGCAAGTCACATCCTTTGAAACAATCACTTTATTCAATCATTGTCCGTCAGCATGAGAGAACGATAGAATGGTTGTCATTACTGCCATTTGTAGATAAAGAGCGAATAGCATTCTATGGATTAAGCTATGGTGGAAAGACAGCGATGAGGATACCTGCCCTCGTGAAAGGATATTGCCTGTCTATATGCTCTGCTGACTATAACGAATGGATATGGAAGAACGTCTCTGCACGACACGCTTACAGCTACATGAACACTGGCGAATATGATATGTACGAGTTTGATCTTGGCAATACTTTCAACTACGCAGAATTAAGCTGGCTGATCTGCCCCAGACCGTTTATGGTTGAGCGTGGGCATCATGATGGTGTTGCCCCTGATGAATGGGTAGCTTATGAATATGCTAAGACAAGACGGCGCTATGATTTACTGGGCATCGGTAATCTTACTGAGATGGAAGTTTTCAACGGACCACATACTATAAACGGTATCGGAACATTTGAATTCCTCCAACGTCATCTGAACTGGCAAAAATGACATAGATATTGAAGATTAAAAATTGAAGATTGAAGATTAGCTTGAGAATGTTAAATCTCAAATATTTAAATCGAATAAGGGAGTGAAAGGAATTGTATAGATTAATTATAATACCACTTGTATTTTTACTCTTAATAGGCTCTTGCAGTTCAAAGGAAAAGACAAAAATCGCTGAGGGAAATATAGACGTAGATTCCAGTATATACATCGTACCAATAGGCAACGTTGATGAAAATTATCTCAAAGCACTTGTGCCAAAATTACAGACGAGGTTCACAACAGACGTTTATTTAGCACTTGATAAAAAAATACCCGTACCTGAAAACTCTTTCGATTATGATAAACAACAACATGTGGCTATGTATATTCTTGGAGATATGTATAAGAAACTTAAATTCCCCCCTAACTCAAAAGTGCTTGGAGTGACCGACGTTGACATTTCTACCCCGGCTGATCTTTATTCTCCAGAAACTGATACGGTATTTCTCTTTGGTCTAGCCTTCAGCAAGGGGAATATGGCACTAATATCAATTCGTCGTATGGATCCAAGATATTACGTTGGTGGAAAACCTAACAATGAATTAACTATTCAGCGTATGCAAAAAGAGGCTATTCATGAATTAGGGCATCTCTTTGGTCTGGATAATGTTTATGACCCGGGGTGCGTTATGTTTTTGCCAAAGAATCTGAGGGAATTGGATAGAAAGACTGATAATTTTTGTTTGGAATGTAAGAAGGCTTTTGAAGAAATAAAACAAAAGAAAAAATAAATAAAAGGAGTAATTTTTATGGCAAGAATAGCCTTCGTTGAACCTCGTTGTTTATTTAACAGTTACGGTTATTATAGATTCCCGCTCATGGGACCACTTTGCCTTGGAACTATCTTAAAGGAAGCAGGACACGAGGTAACGATCTTCAGGGATAGCGTAAAAGGTGTTTATGACAAAGGAAGGGGTTGGCTACACGAAGCATTAACAAAAGTAGACGTAGTTGCAATTTCTCTAATGACTTCTACTGCCGAAAGGGGTTATCAGATTGCTGATGCCATAAGAAAAGCTACCCCGAAAATAAAGATAATCATGGGCGGTTCACACGCTACCTATATGCCTGAAGAAGCGCTCAATCATGCTGATCTGGTTGTAAAGGGGGAAGGTGAGAAGATTATACTTGATGCTGTAGAAAACAAAAATCTGACTGGCATAGTACAGGCTCCACAGGTGGAGGAATTAAGCCGTTATCCAATACCCGACCTTTCGATACTGGCAGAAAAGAATCGTCCCCCCAGACAGGCACCTATCTCTACCTCTCGTGGATGCCCTTTTGATTGTATTTTTTGCACTGTTTCCGCTACTTTTGGCAGAAAATGCAGATTCCGTGAAAACGGACAGGTACTTGAAGAGATCAAGATGCGTATATCTGAGGGCTATAAAAAGCTTTTCTTTTATGATGATAACTTTGCTATTAACAAAGAGCGGACAAAGGAATTATTAAGGGAGATGTTGCAAAAGAGATTAAAAATCTCATGGTCTGCTGAATCCAGAACAGACATTGCCAAAGATAAAGAGCTTCTGGAATTGATGGCTAAAGCAAATTGCAATACCATGTTTATTGGCTTTGAATCAGTCAATCCTGACTCCCTCACCGCTTACAATAAAAGACAAGGAGTTGAGGATATAAAATATTGCATTAAAAGCCTTCACGAAAATGGTATCAGGGTGCATGGAATGTTTGTGCTTGGCTCTGATGCAGATGACGTAAATACCGTAAAAGATACCGTCAAATTCTGTCATGAGATGAAAATAGATTCTGCTCAATTTGCAATTCTTCATCCTCTCCCGGGAAGCAGATTATACGATATTCTGGAATCAGAGAACAGGATATTCACAAAGAAGTGGTCGCTTTATGATGGCTCTCACGTAGTATTTAAGCCATTGAAGATGACTCCTCTTGAGCTTCAGGATATGTTTTTGTGGGCGTGGAAGAAGTTTTATTCACTCCGAAATCCTCTTTATTTTGCGATATCGAGATATGTACTAAGTAATTGGGAAAAAGCTAACAAAACTACGATTGCAGAACTCAAGACATATTTTAAGAAGTGATGATTTTGGATGGAGAATAATGAAAAGATAGACTTAAAGGGTATTTTATTGCCAGAATTCGAGGATATTGTAACTTCGTGGGGAGAAAATCGCTATCGTGCAAGGCAGTTGATGTTGTGGTTATATCATAAGCGTGCTGAATCCTTCGAGCAGATGACGGACATATCGAAGGTATTTCGGGCAAAACTGAACGAACTCGCTTATATAAGTCAACTCAAAACGCTTGCAAAGGAACAATCATCCCTTGATGATACAACAAAATATCTATTCGAGCTTGACGACGGCGAGAAGATAGAAAGCGTGCTAATGTACGACGATGGGCGTGTGACATGCTGTGTTTCAACACAGATCGGTTGCGTTCAAGGGTGTGCTTTTTGTGCTACTGGTGCAAGTGGGTTTGTTCGGGACCTTACTGCGTCTGAAATTGTCAATCAAGTCATGGCGATTGAAGCTGGTCTTGGCGCAGGTAAAAGTGTGACAAACGTAGTATTTATGGGCATGGGTGAACCATTTGCCAATTATGAAAACGTATTAAAAGCTATCAAGCTGATGAACGCTTCAGAAGGTCTCATGGTCGCCGCCAGAAAGATCACCGTTTCAACGTCCGGGCTTGTGCCTCAGATACGCAAATTCACAAGCGAAGGAATTCAGATAGGGTTAGCGATCTCTTTAAATGCAACAACAGACGAGATGCGCAGTCGTCTGATGCCAAATAATCGTCGCTATCCTATAAGTGATGTGCTTGAGGCATGTAAAGAATGGGCATTGACGATCAACAGGTGGCTTACTGTTGAATACATACTTATGAAGGATGTCAACGATAGCCCGGCAAATGCCAAGCAGTTGTGCAAACTCCTGCATGATATTCCAAGCAAGGTGAACCTGATCGTATATAACCCTGTCGAAGGTTTACCTTTCAAGCGACCGGGAAAAGAAAGAGTTGAACAGTTTCGACAAATACTCGCAGATGCTCGTTTTGTCGCTACTGTAAGAGAAAGCAGAGGAATTGACATCTCTGCGGCTTGTGGACAGCTACGAGCGAAAAGAGATTTTTAGTTTCTAAAAACTAGAAACTAGAAACTAGAAACTATTTGCAGATTTAGCTTGACAGTAAAATAAAGATCATGTTAAACTAACGTTGATATTCATGATCTATGAAAACAAAAAAGTTTAGGGTTAATAGGAGAGGTGTGAAATGGTTGTCGGGAGATGGGTTAAGATTGCATTAGGGGTTTCTTTAGTATTCTTGATGTTTGGATGTGGTAGGGAAAAAGAAAAGACTGATTTTGAACTAGGTAAAGGATATTTTCTTGCAAGTGAGTATACACAGTCTATGATTCGATTGGAGTCTTGGGTACAGAAAAAGAAAAATCCAAACCTTCTAGAAGCGCATGCTATGCTTGCTGTAATCTATCATGATATGGATAACAGAAAAGCTGAATACGAACAAGAGATTTCCATACTCAAGGGTTATGGTGATGAAGGGATGGATGCTGTGGTAAAGCTAGTTGAGAACCCAACAATAGCCAGTAGGCTTCAGGAAAACATTGATGGCATTCTGGTTAAAGGCGGTTCTTCATCAGTTGGACCTTTGATAAACGCTTTGAAAAATCCGAACTGGAGATTAAAAGTGCATGCTCATCAAGCTTTAATAAAAATTGGACAACCTGCTGTCCCTGCTCTTATCTCCGCTCTCAATGCTCCTGACTCTTACACTAAGAGCATGGCTATTGATGCACTTAGCAAGATAAATGCTAAAGAAGCAGAACCCATGATTCAGCAAAAACTCAATGATCCCGATAAGCTTGTTAAGGTGTCAGCGGCAGTCGCATTATATACTATGGGCAAGACCGATTCCGCAGATATAATTGTCGGTGGACTGAAAGACCCAAACGTTGACGTCAGACGTATCGCAGCTAAGGCAATGGCTGAAATCTTTAATGACCCACCAGCGGATAAAATGATAGCATTGATGAAGGACCCAGACCCGGACGTTAGAAACTATGTAACCATCACTCTTGGAAAAACTAAAAGCGAAGGGGCTGTTTCGATGCTGGTAAAAGAGATGAGAGACGACAAAGATGCACAGGTCAGAAGCTCGGCAGGGAAAGCTCTCGAGGCAATTGGGGCGCCGTCTGTTGAACCCCTTATTAGTCTGCTGAAAAGCACAAATGACATGGAGTTGATCATCAGAACTGCCCAGATACTCGGTAATATTGGCGATAAGCGTGCAGTTCCTGCATTGGAAGATGCGTACAAAAGAGCAAAGAACGAAATGACGAAAAACGAGATCGCTAAAGCTTTGAATAAAATTGATTGACCGAGTCATCGGTCAGTTCCCGTGCCTGTCTTGAAGGCACAAGTATAAAACCAACTACTGTGAATATAACAACAGGAGGATTATTCGGATGGCAGATTTGTCGGCACTTGCAGAAAGTATAATAAATGGAAAGGCAAAAGATGCAAAAGAGCTAGTTCAGAAGGCTCTAGATGCAAAAGTTCCAGTTTCTGAAATTCTCAACAACGGCTTGATCAAAGGTATGAGCGTTGTTGGAGAGAAATTTAAGAATAACGAATTCTACGTTCCAGAAGTACTCATCGCCGCCAGAGCGATGCACGGAGCCATGGACATTCTGAAACCACTTCTGGCATCATCAGGTGTTAAGCCAGTTGGTATAGTGTCTATCGGAACGGTGAAGGGCGACCTTCATGACATCGGCAAGAATCTCGTTGTCATGATGCTGGAAGGCGCAGGCTTTGAAGTTATGGACCTTGGCATTGACGTCCCGGCAGAAAAGTTTGTTGAATCAGTGAAAAATGGCGCTCAGGTCATTGCTATGTCAGCCCTTCTGACAACAACTATGACTGCCATGAAGTCAACCATTGACTCACTCAAAGAAGCCGGTGTAAGAGACAAAGTCAAGATCATGATTGGTGGCGCTCCTGTCACACAAAATTACGCCGATGAGATCGGTGCCGACGGATATGCCCGTGATGCCGCCAGCGGCGCTGATAAAGCTAAAGAGCTTCTTGGCTAGTAATTTCTCTCTAAATCGAAATATAAGGTCAAATCAGTGGGCAATAACCAATCTGGTTTGACCTTTTTTTGTTTATTTATGCTAGAGTAGATCAGATGGTCGCGTGTGCGAAAGCATACGAGGAAAGTCCGGACTTCGCAGGGCAAGGTGCTGGGTAACGCCCAGTGGGGGTGACCCCAAGGAATAGTCGCAACAGAAAGTAAACCGCCAACGGGAGGTATAACCTCTGCGGGCAAGGGTGAAACGGTAGTGTAAAAGACTACCAGCAGTTACGGTGACGCAACTGGCTAGGTAAACCCCACCTGAAGCAAGGCTAAATAGGAGGGATATAAGCTGCCCGTCTTTCCCTCGGGTAAGCTGCTTGAGGTATGAGGTAACTCATATCCTAGATGAATGACCATCGCCCTTTCGGGGGAACAGAATTCGGCTTATGATCTGCTCTAGCTTTTTTTAAGAATAGCATGGCATTACAAAAGAAAGAACGCCTACTCCGCCCCATAATAATTGGCATTATATTGGGCATCGTGAACTGCTACTGGATCGTTATGTCAGAAGCCCTATGGTTCACTGTGCATATTACCGTTATCTCGCTTTTCTTTAATTCAGTATTCGTTATATTCTTCATCGTGCTTTTTAACCAAATGATGAGGAAATATTTTCCGAAATCCAGTATGAGCAATAGCGAGATTTTGATTATATACGTGATGATCAATATGTCGTCAGCTATGTCGGCACATGGATTTATGCAACTCCTCATCCCCATTATGGGACACGCCTTTTGGTATGCAACTCCCGAAAACGACTGGGCAAACCTTTTCTATCGCTACCTTCCAACGTGGCTTACCGTTCAGGACAAAAAGGCTTTGATAGATCATTACACGGGTTACTCTACTCTGTATACCGTTGAACATTTGAAAGCGTGGATTGTCCCGGTGCTGTTCTGGACAGGATTTATATTCGTGTTCGTCTTTTTGATGATCTGTATCAACGTCATCGTCAGAAAGCAGTGGGTGGAGCAGGAAAAACTCGCTTATCCAATCATTCAGTTGCCTTATGAACTTATCGGTCAATCATCAAGTTTACTAAAGAACAAGCTACTATGGATTGGGTTCGCCATAGCCGCTTCTCTTGACATAATGAACGGATTGCACTCATTATTTCCTGCTGTGCCTTACATACACCTCAAGCTAACTGACATAGGCAGGTATATTGTCTCTAAGCCATGGAACGCTGTCGGTTGGCTCCCTATTTCATTTTATCCATTTGTTATCGGTCTGGCTTTCTTCATCCCGCTTGATCTCTCATTTTCCTTATGGTTCTTTTATCTATTCTGGAAGGCACAGAGGATTTTGTGGTATATGTTTGGCTTTTCCTCTGCTGAAGGCTCTTTCTCTGGCTATAAGAGTATCATTGAGCAATCATCTGGCGCTTATCTCGCTTTATTCGTAGTCGCTATGTGGGTCAGTCGGAAGCATCTATGGCTTGTTTTGAAAAGAGTTTTTACGAATAAGTCAGTCATTGACGATTCAGATGAACCAATCTCTTACAGGATTGCAACGACAGGATTATTGATCGGCAGTATCCTGTTATTAATATTCTGCTACGAAGCGGGGATGTCTATATGGGTAGCGATTATCTTCTTTGTCGTATACTTTGCTATAATAACGTCCATAACGCGCATGAGAGCGGAGATGGGTGTCCCTGTTCACGATATGCACAATGGCGGACCTGATCTACTTATGACAAGTTTAATCGGTACACGTGCATTGGGTCCGCAGAACGTATCAATACTTACACTATTCTGGTTCTTCAATAGGGCGCATTACAGCGACGTCATGCCTCATCAGCTTGAAGCCTTCAAACTAGCAGAAAAGACGAATTCCAGAGGGAAACATCTATTCATCGCAATGCTTATATCTGTCTTTGTAGGGATAGTAGCGACGTTTTGGTCATTTCTGCACAATTCTCATCACATTGGGATGGCTGGCAGAGTCGAATGGTTCGGCTGGGAGCCATATAATCGTCTGCAAGGCTGGATCAGTAACCCATCAAAGCCTGATTACTCCACAGGTCTATTTCTTGGTGTTGGATTTGTTACAACGCTATTTTTCACGTTCATGCGCAACAGGTTCATCTGGTGGCCTTTGCATCCTGCTGGATATGCGGTATCTAATAGCTGGGGTCTGGACGTGACGTGGTTTCCGATCCTCATTAGCTTCATCATAAAATCTGTCATTCTAAAGTTTGGCGGGTTGAAAGTGCATAGTCGTGCAATACCATTCTTCGCTGGACTCATACTGGGTGAGTTCGTCATCGGAAGCATCTGGTCAATAATAGGATCAATATCGGGCTTATCAACCTATGCCTTTTGGGTTTACTAGCTTAGTATCTATAATTAAATAACTTACTTATTTGCGGAATAGCATGGCTTTAGCCTGTTACAGAGTCTATGATAATCGCAAGCTAAAGCTTTTCATTTTCAGTATCTGGCAAATGTGAAAGTTATTTAATCACGGATCCTTAAGTAGAAAGCTGATACAGTTTAAAGCGTTGCCCGGTTTTCGTGGTAAAATTATATCTTCCTTAATCGTTCATCTAGCCATCTTTTGAATGAACGCTGACTTTCACCAGAACGTTTCCCGAATAATAGATTCTCAACGCTAATATCTTCGTCAAGATCAGACCAATGGATCCCTTCTCTATCTCCAATAAAACGCCAATTATTGCATTCTTCTGATGTACCATGTAAAAGTCTTGGATACCATGCTAAAGGCACAAAAACAGTACGTCCATCAACAAGATCAACAGTTAAAGCATCATCCGTAACAATGATATTTTGTGCTTTGGGAGTTTGTATTTCAGTCATTAAAGTATTCATTCCAACCACATTATACAAAATCTGAAAAATATACTTGCCATATTATGCCATTAATATTATACTCTATTTAGCAGATAATTAGTCAAGTATTTTCAGTAGTTCACAATTTAATCGATAACACAAAACCATAGGTTTTCTTAATCTCTTCACAGAGGAAATCACAAAATAAAGCTAGAGGAAATTGATTCTCATCAAAATCTGTTCCTCTCATACGGGAT
>Ga0315279_10007631_pt1 | contig 13327 bp, 9 predicted proteins | sample YL17G06_20_MG_FD_203694 | JGI IMG/M metagenome (GOLD analysis project Ga0315279, IMG submission 203694) | Sediment microbial communities from Yellowstone Lake, YNP, Wyoming, USA - YL17G06_20 | ecosystem: Environmental > Aquatic > Freshwater > Lake > Sediment | place: USA: Wyoming | collected... | reverse complement strand
GGAATGCGGCATCGACCTATGCGCATCCCTGGGCCAGGTAACCCGCGATCAGGCCGAGTGCCTCGCCGCCGCCGGTTTCCGCCGCTACCACCACAACCTGGAGACCTCCCGGCGATTCTTCCCGACGATGGTTACCACTCACGCCTACGATGACCGGCTGCGAGCACTGGCCGCCGCGCGGTCTGCCGGGCTGGAGGTGTGTTGTGGCGGCATCTTCGGCCTGGGCGAGAGCTGGGAGGACCGCCTCGACCTGGCCCTGGCACTCCGGGACGTGGTCAAGCCCGTGGCCGTGCCGCTCAACTTCCTGCATCCCATCCCCGGAACGCCGTTGGAGAACGCCCTGCCGATGCCGCCAATGGAAATCCTGTCCATCATCGCCTTGTTTCGCCTGGCCATGCCGTCGGCCGACATCAAGATCGCCGGGGGGCGGGAAGTGAACCTGCGCGACCTCCAGAGCTGGGTATTCCAGGCCGGGGCTACCAGCCTGATGGTAGGCGACTATCTGACCACCACCGGCCGAGCCGTCGCCGACGACCTCCGGATGCTGGCGGACCTCGGTCTCAGGCCGGTCAAGGCCTGGCCCGGCGAATGAAGTTGTCCGCACCCGCGGGGGCCGATCACTGCCTATTCCCAGCCCGAGTTATCCCAGGCGGCCCGAAGCGTCACATAACATATATTATCGGACCTTCGAAAGCCCCGGCTGTCGGCGTTGGGCTTTCGGCATGCAGCCGCCAGCAAGGGCCAGCGACGAAGGGTTCTCGAAGAAGCTCGCGCACGATTTGGCGCGAATCGCGGGCTTTTGGGCTTGACAGTTCCGCCTGCCAGGGGTACCATACACGGTTAGTTTGGGAGTCGTGAGCGCCTGGCGCTGGCCAGGCAGCCGGGACCCGGCTCAGGTCTCGGATACGTTGCAGATGACGCACGATTCAGGCGGCGTCCGCGACCCCCGCAATTTGACAGGAGAGAGTTACCCAAGCGACCGGTTCCCGTTCGCGGTGCTCAAGTTTCAGTCGCGCGAATCGCCCCTGCTCAAGGGCGGATCGAGCTACTCAGCCGGCGAAAAGGGAACACATAACTGCCGGGAAGCCGCCTAGTGCCGAGTCTGGGCCTCGCCTGTCCGGATTGGGTTAGGCGCTTCAGGAGGAGTTATTATGAGGACCTTGTTGCTCGACAAGGTTGGGGCGTTGTTGGTGGTACTGTTTGCGTACGGGGCAAACGGGGCTTTCGGCAGCGTCCTGGAGCATGAACCCACGCCCGAACCGTACTATCGTTCGCTGCGATCGGATTACGTCAAGGACTGGTTCATCTTCCGGGACACCGTCACCGACGGCATCCTGAAACCCGGCGACACCCTCGTCGCCCAGTTCAAGGACTGGTGGACGCCGGTTTCCAGCGGATCGCAAGCGGTCTATAGCGAGCTGATCGGGGCGACCGGCGATCTGCATTCCTCGCCGATGAACTGGGCCACCTACACCTTGCCCCCCGCGCATCCGGACAAGAACGACCCGCTCTACAACCACTGGCTGCTGCCGGACCCGTCCATCCCCAACGACAAGAACTCCATCGAGTTCTACATGTCATATAGCCAGCTCGACAACTGCGCCTGGCACGACCCCAACTTCATCTACGGCGACAATGACGTTCAGCGTCAGATCGTGCGCGATCGTCACGCCGGCCGGAACGGTTGGTCCCTGGGCTGGGTCACTCGCGACAACAAGGGCGCAGGCGGGTCGGTGAAGATGGACATCTTCGTCCACGACGGGAAGTTGGACGCCGACCTGTCCGGCTGGGGCAGGACCATCTCCAATCCGCAGGTCTCCATGAGCGACGACATGGACCCGGCCATCAGCATGGACATGACGCTCAACTACAAGACCCGGCACCCGGCCATCTACGACGACGCCAACAACGCCTACACCTGGGCGGCCAACCAGCTCCGGATGACCAACAACGGCTTCAACGCCGCTGACCTGGCCACGCTCGTGGCCTCGCAGGAACTCAAGGAGGTCAATCCCTACGGCGTGCTGGCCGACGCGGTTTCCCCCAGGACGCCCCAGGCGATCAAAGACGCTGGGATCAAGTCCAGCGATGGCAACGACTACCTCTACCAAGACGCCTTCACGGAGCGGTCCGTCTACGCGGTCAGTTCCACCGACGGCGGCGTGTTGGCCGGGTTGTGCGGCTGGACCGACCCCAACGCCGGAACCACGAACTGGGGCGACCAGATGGTCATCCGCATCGACATTGCCAGGGAGACGCTCCTGGCCGGCAACATCGACAGGATCGTATTCCACGATTTCGGCGACTCCATCCCCGGCAGCACCGAGGGACAGGTCAACAACCCCGGACACCCCCTGCCGCCCCCCATCGTGCTCTACGCAGATGAGTTCGGGGACGTGTACTTCCTCGAGGGCGGCGGCGGGAGGGTCTATTTCCCGGAAAACCGGATCTACATCGCGGTCACGAGCCTGGTGCCGGAACCGGGGGCATTGGCCATGCTGGTGCTCGGGGCGTTTGCATTGGTCTTGCGGCGGAAGCGGTCCAGGTGATGCTGACGAAGACGAACCACAGCCACAGGGAGCCACAAAGAGGTACTCCGGCAGGATCGCCGGAGCGCAGGACACGCGATTCTTGGCGTGGCTTGGCGATAGGGGCACTCGTCGTTTGGGAGAGCATTGGTTTGGACGCGTAAGCGAGGTTGAGTGGGCCCCGTAGTCATCAAAGGAGCGGTTGCATGAATGCTGGGAGGCGGCGCCGGGTCGGGACGATCCTGTCATTGGCTCTGGTCATTGGGCTGGGTTGGGCGCCCGCGCGAGGGGATTTGCTGCCGGCCTTTCCCGGGGCCGAGGGGGCGGGCGCCTACGCAACAGGCGGACGGGGCGGGGACGTCTATCACGTCACGAACCTCAACGACAGCGGGCTTGGCTCGCTGCGCTACGGGATCGACAACGCCGTCGGCGCCAGGACGATCGTCTTTGACGTTGGCGGGATGATCGAGCTGAACTCCACGCTGCGAATCCGCAAGTCGCATATAACCATCGCCGGCCAGACCGCCCCGGGACTGGGCATCTGCATCAAGAATTTTGATGTGGTATTCTCGGGCGTCCACGACATTGTCGCGCGACACTTGCGGGTCCGGGCCGGATTAGACAGGGCCGGCACGGCCGCCGGGATGTTCGACGCAGACTCGCTGTCTTTCAACGGCTGCCAGAACAGCATCTTTGATCACTGCTCGGCCTCCTGGAGCATTGACGAGTGCATGAGCGCGGCCAACGGGGTGACCCAGAACATCACCCTCCAGTGGTGCTACGTCACCGAGGGCCTCTATGACACTCATGACCATCCCTACGGCAACACGCAGAAACACTCCGACGGCTCGCTCATCGCCTGCGAGGATGCGGATGGAAGCATCACCATGCACCATAATCTCTGGGCGCACCAGGACCTTCGGATGCCACGGGTGCGCTCATACAATTTCCACTACGCCACCACCGAGGTGGCGAACAATGTGATGTATGACTGGGGCCACACTGCCGCTTACGGGGGAGGCAGCACAAGGCCGACCGTCGACTCCACCTACAGTCTCTACGACGACCGGTCGTTTTGGAACTTCCGCAACAACTACGCCATCGCCGGACCTTCCACAAACTCCGGCCACCTCAACATTTGCCTGGAGGATTGGCAACAAGGCATTGATCCCAACGGCGTGGTCAGCACCTGGGACATGAAGGCCTACATTTCCGGCAACAAGATCGACTCCGACCGGGACGGCGTCCTGGATGGCGTGGATACCGGTTGGGGCATGACGACTCTCAGGGTGCAGGACCGCGTGGGCACACCTTTTGTCCTACCGGGCGTGCCCGTGACCATGGACGACGTGGACACCGCCTACCAGCGAGTCCTTGCCCTGGCGGGCGCCATGCCCGCCTTCCGCGACTCGGTCGACGCCCGCGTCGCCAACGAGGTCATTACCCAGACGGGCAGCATCATCAACTCGCAGGCCGACGTCGGGGGCTATCCGGTCCTCCCCGTCGAATACCGCGCGTCCGAGTGGGACACCGACCAGGATGGCATGCCCAACTGGTGGGAGATTGCAAACGCGCTCAACCCCGACGTTGCCGACAACAACGGGGACCTGGACGGCGACGGCTACACCAATCTCGAACACTACCTCCACTACATGAACAACGCGGTCATTCCTGAGCCGACGTGCCTGTCACTGGCGCTGCTGGGCGGCCTGGGGCTGCTGGCGCGGAGGCGAACGTAATTGGCGCGTGACAAGCAACCGCGGAGTCTGCCGATGCCTGTTAAACCATTGGGGCTTGTACTCATTCTGTCGTGGCTTTTTCTGGTCAGTCCTGCGATCCCCTTGGCGGCGGCGCGGCTATATGTCAGCACCAACTACACGGACGCCAACGGCAACACGATGCCCTACCACCTCTGGTATCCAGAGAACTACCAGGAGGGCAAGGAGTATCCGCTGTTGACGTGGCTGCATGGCAGAGGAGGATGGTACATCCCGAATGGGGCTTTCACCCGTACCACACCTCCGGAATACCAATGTTTCATTCTGGGCCCCGTCTGCCCAAGCACTGACTGGTGGTGGACCTGGTCCGCGGAGGCCCCCACCACGTCCGCCCGGACCGCTCTGGACTTGATTATCCACGTCAGAGACACCTACCCCGTCGATGGCAACCGCCTCTACCTCATGGGCCACTCCATGGGCGCGGCCGGAACTTGGGATTTCATGTGGACGGAGCCTGACCTGTTTGCCGCTGGCGTCCCAATGTCCGGCTGCCTGGCGAATTACCAGGCAAAGGCCCCGGCCGTGGTGGACATCCCTGTGTGGTTCTTTTGGGGGGCTAACGACTCACCAGGCATGCAGGCCGGTTATCCCATGGACACGATCAACGCGCTGAAAGCCCTCGGAGGCCAACCCCGCTATACCGAGTACCCCAACCTGGATCACAACACGCCCCCCACCGTGTTCAATGAGCCGGACCTGTTCCCCTGGCTGTTCACCCAACAGGTCCCTGAACCGGGAAGCGCCCTTCTCCTAGCCGCTAACGCAGGCCTGTTGCTGCTGCGAGGCAGGCCACTCGGTAAGCCTGACTAATGCTAATTCACGCCACTGCTGCTGCACCCCCGATCGGAAGGAAGGGAAAGGCATTATGCTTCTTGGGAGTGTTCGCTGCGCGGGGGCAGGTGCGTGCCTTCTTCTACTTATCGCATTCATTTCCACACCCGTGGGCGCTTCGCTCCCGGCTTTTCCGGGGGCAGAGGGCGAGGGCATGTGGGCCACCGGCGGTCGCGGCGGCGACGTCTACCACGTGACCAACCTCAGCGACTCCGGGCCCGGGTCGCTGCGTTATGGCATAACCACGGGCACCGCCCCGCGGACCGTCGTCTTCGACGTCTGTGGGACGATCATTAATAGTGGTAGCCTGCACGTCAGCAGGCCCAACATCACCATCGCCGGGCAGACGGCCCCCGGGCTGGGCATCCTGATCCGCAACTACGGGACTGCCCTCGCAGCCGACAACGTCATCGCGCAGCACCTGCATTTCCGTCCCGGCGACGCCGTTAAGGGACCAAGCCCGGGTTACAACAATTACGGCCTTGCCGTGGATGGCCAGAACATCATCATCGACCATTGCTCTGCGTCCTGGAGCATCAGCCAGGCCATTACCGTCGACGGAAGCGGCTTCACTGACGTCACGATCCAGAACTGCATCATCGGCGAGGCCCTGGCCCAGACCGGGCTCTTCCACGGGGAGTGGAACGCCAACTACAACCCCGGCGGACCCAGCTATCACGCCAATGGCCTGTTTGTCAAGCCGATGGAGGGCGTCAGCGGGACATCGACCTGCACGGCCCACCACAACCTGCTGGTGGATAACTCCAGCCGCAATCCTTGCCCCGGCGCCTACAACACCTCGCAATCCACCATGTTAGATTTCACCAACAACGTCATCTGCAACTGCCGCAACAGCGGCTACAGCAGCGGCGAGGCCAACGCGGTGAACATGAACTACGTGGGCAACTATCTCATCGCCGGCCCCAGCACCACCAGCGGGAGCAAGGCGTTCGATGCAAACGTGCAGTGCAAAGTCAGCATCTACCAGACCGGCAACAAGGTGGATAGCAACAAGAACAATCTCCGTGACGGTGTTGCTATGACATGGACCTCTTTCATCGGGACGTACACCCAGCTTGGCAGCCCGGCGGCCATGGAGCCCGTGACGACCGAGTCGGCGGATGCGGCCTACGCCAATGTCCTGGCGCGCGCCGGGGCGTTCTGGTGGAACCGCGACCTGGTCGACCGGCGCCTGGTCAGCGACGCCAACAACAACACCGGGATGCTCATCAATTCACAGAAGGACCGGAAGGACCCAAACGGCATCCTGACAGACCCCAACGGCTACCTTATCATCCCGGTTGCCTTCCGTCCGGTTGGTTGGGACACTGACAACGACGGGATGCCCAACTACTGGGAGGCGATGTATGGGACCAATCCTTCGGTTGCCGACAACAACGGCGACCTGGACGGCGATGGCTACACCAACCTGGAAGCGTACCTTCAGTACACAGCCGTGCCTGAGCCTGCCACGCTGTCCATTGTGCTCCTGGGCGGGCTTGCGCTGCTGGCGCGGAAGCGCCGCATCACGGGAAGTTAGCACACAGGGCCGGAACGGGGTCTGGTTCAGGGCCCCTACCGGAACGCCGTGAACGGCCTCTATCTGCCTGCCAGGCGGAGCTTGGCGGGGGTTTCACCGCCATTCAGAACGTAGAGCAACGGCAAGGGTCTGTCCACGCCCTCGATGAACGCGGGTCTCGCTTGCCACGGGGCGGCCGACAGGACGTTGCACAGGTCCATCCAGTGCTCCAGCCTACGGGGAGCGAGGTTCCAGACCATGTGAAAGTGATTGGCCGGGGCGTACTGCTTGTACTCGCTCATGGCCGCATACTTGGGCACCACCCACGTGTGCGGCCAGGTCGGCGTGGAGGTGCTTGCCACCGCCCTGGCCAGTCTGTCAGGCAGGTCCACCGTGCAGGCCTCGTCCCAGACCATGCTGAACATGCCCGTCAGTTCGCTGTAGGCCATGCGGCAGGCGATGCCCTCGATTCCGCCGGGAGTGATGAACGTGACGCTGTTGCCCCCGCCGGGGAAGTAATACAGCTCGGCCTGCGGCATGGAGATTCGCTTCAGGACCTGGTTTGGCGCTTCTCCCGGCCTGCCGGCCCAGTCGAAGCTTGCCGAACCGGAGTTGTCCCCATCGACGATGCCGCGCTGCGCCCAAGGCTCCTTGCCGGTGAACTTGACCTTGAGACTCTGCGCCAGTCGGCATATCTCCCACGGTTCCCAGACCTTGCGGAAGTCCATGAACAGCGGCGGATTTCCCCCCGACAGCCAGCTCGTAAACAGCATGGTCAGCAGCCCCTGCACGTCGGCCTCGGTGGCAAAGGGCACGGCGGGTTTGCGGCCGTTGTGGTCGAAGGTGGAGTTGAGCATGGACTCCATCGCATCGGCGATCGGCAGCGGGATGCCGCGCGGGTCGCTTCCCCACTCAAGCTGGTTCATGAACCCCCCGCCGACGGCGTTCAGGTCCGCCAGCAGGTCGCGGACGATCAGGTAGAGCGCCAGACCCTTGTTGAACCGCTCGCCGTCCTCGGTGGACCCCCGCCGCAAAGAATCGCGGCGGGTAACCCCGGGCGTCCGCAGTTCGATGCGATCACCGAGGTGGCGGTCCAGCCAGGCGCGGAGGGCCTTGAGTTCCTTGGTGTCGTAGGCGCCCTTGTTGAGCATGTCGGCAAGGAGCTTCATGTCCAGCCGCGTGATCTCCAGGCCGAAGGTCCGCCGCGTCGGGATGACGTGTGCAAGGGCGGTCTCCATGCCCATTGAATCGTGGCCGAAGATCGCCACCCGCCGGCCCTTAAGCCCTACGCGTGTCAGCGCCGCATAGCACCAATCGACGAGTGCCTGGGCCGTGGGCGGCGTCATCCTGGGGGACGTGCCCCGGTCCGGCCAGGTGCCCACGTTCAGCGCCGCCAGCCGCCCGGACTGTGCCAAGGCGCCGTTGACGGCATGGGCGAAGACGACCCCCGGCTTGGGGCCGCTGTTGCCGCAGGTGATGTTGACAGGCGTGTCGGGGGGCAATTGACTCAACAGGCTCATCAGCGTCAACTGCGGGAAGGCCCATGTGTCGGGAGCGCAGACGACGGCCCCCACGGCGGCCCCGGTGAACTGGCGGGCAACGATGTCCGCCTGCCACTCCCCGTCGATCAGCACCGGGCTGTAGACCACCTCCACGTCGCTGCCGTCGGGCATTCTGACGTTGCGGGCAATCACCTCGGCCACCATGCTCACGATGTTGAGGCACCGTTGGCGGGACGGACGGTCGATCCGCGGATCGCTGGTGGCGCAGACGCCGAAGACCACCGATCTTGCGGATGCCTTCCTGGTTTCACCCAAGCTCCTTGCCTTGGCCATCATGGCTCTCCTGTCAGGAAACACGACGTTATCAGTGCGCTGCTTGCAGCCGCGCGTATTTGGCGCGTTTGTCTTCCCAGATGGAAGCATCCGTTGGCTCATAACAAGTCAGGTTAAACGACTCGCGCATGACCTGGCGGATATCGTCCTTATCCTTGAGGATGCCCAATGCGACGGCCTGGCAGAGGGCGTTGCCCAGGGCCGTGCACTGATCGGCGCCGGCGTAGACCGGCAGCCGGCAGGCGTTGGCGGTCCACTGGCAAAGCAGCTTGTTGGCCGTCCCGCCCCCCACCATGTAAAGCGCCTCGCTCCGCCTGCCGGTCAACTCGGTAACGGCGTCCATCCGGTGGGCATACTCTAACGCCAGGCTCTCCAGCACGCACCGGACCAGCTCCCCCCGGCTTGCCAGGGCGCCTCGGCCGCTCTTGCGAATGGCCGCAAGCAGGGCCTCCTCCATGTCCAGCGGCGCAAGGAAGGCCTCGTCGGCCGCATTGACCAGGGTTTGCCCCCCAGACCGTGCGGCTTCCGCCGTCATGCGATCGTAGTCCCAATGATCGCCAGGCCGGTCCCACTTTCGCCGCAACTGCTGGATCAGCCACAGGCCCAGGATGTTGCGGGCGAGGTACCAGCCGCCGAGGGTGTATTCGTTGGTGAAGCCGAGTTCCAGGCACCGCGGCGTGGCCACCGGACGGTCGATCAGCGAACCCAGTATGCTCCAGGTCCCACAACTCAGGAAGGCCCAGTTGTCTCCCTGCCCCGGCACCGCCGCGACCGCCGCGGAGGTGTCGTGCCCGCAGGTGGCGATGACGGGGACGTCGCCCAGGCCCGTCTCATCGCGAACGGCTGGCAGCATCGGTCCCAGCACCGTCGAAGGCGGAATGAGCTTGGGGAACATCCGCTCCGGCAGGTTGAACGCCCGCATGATCTGCCCGGCCCACTTGCAGTCGGCGCCAAGCAGGTTGGAGGTGTTGACGATCGAAAGCTCGCACGCCTTGACGCCCGTCAGGAAGTAGTGGAAAAGGTCGGGCATGTTCAGGAACGTCTCGGCCAGGGCGAGCGCCGGCCAGTTGTCACGCTGCATGGCCAGGAGCTGGAACAAAGAGCTGATCGCCCATGGCTCATACCCCGTTGCGGCGAATATCTCCCAACGGGACATAAACCGCTCGCTGTAGGCGTGGATGTTCTCGGTGCGGCTGTCGCGGTACTGAACCGGATTGCCCAGCAGGCGCCCGTCGGCCCCCAGCAGGCCGAAATCGACGCCCCAGGTGTCGACGCTGGCGCTGAGGACCTTGATCCCCCGATGCGAGCAGGCCCGCATGGCGGCGATGACCTCCGCGTAGAGGGCCGGAAAGTCCCAGTGAAGCGTCCCTGCCAGGCGAACCGGGCGGTTGGCGAAGCGGTGCAACTCCTCCATCTGAACCTTTCCGTCCCGCAGCGTGACCAGCTCCCCCCTGCCGCTCTCGGCCCCAAGGTCCAACGCCAGGAAGCGATACTCGTCTGACATCGCCTTCTCCCTGTGTGTTTGCCTCCACCCGGCCGCCCGGGGAAGGCCCAAACCACCAGAACCGCCATGCTTCAAGACCGTAGGGACCCTTCCGGAAGCGTGATCTCGAGCCACCTGCAAGGCCCCTTGACATGAAGCACAGGCTCTTTCAGGGCCGCCGGCAGGAGCACCGTATCCCCTGCCTGTAGCGCGGTGACCGGTTCGGTCTTGCCCGCGTGTCGGATCTGCGCGCCCCCGGAGGCGTGCATCAACATCACCGCGGTGCAGCGGCCAGCCGGGAGCGGCGCGGAAGCGGACCCCGAGCGAAGCGCCACGCGGAAGGCATCCGTTGCCACCAGGATATCCCCCGAGGCCCCCGGCGGCGGGCCGTCCGCGTCGCTGAATCGGACGCACTTCAGCGACTCGCTCACGTGCGTCTCTCGTCCTCGTCCCCAGTCGGTGACGCGGTAAGTCGTATCGGAAGGCGTCTGGACCTCTGCCACCACCACCCCCGCCCCCAGCGCGTGCACCGTGCCGGCGGGAAGATAGTGGAAGTCCCCCGCCCGCACCTCGATCTGCCGCACGAGGCCCTCAACGGTGTTGCTCATGGCGGCGCGGCGGAAGTGTTCCTCCGTCACCCCCGCCTTGAGTCCCTTGTAGATCACGCTGTTGGGCCTTGCCATGATCGGGGAGACGACGCCCTCGGACAGCTCCTCCACGATGATGCCGCGGCTCTCCAGGACGTACCAGCACTCGGCTTTCGCCACGGCCCCCCCACCGATCTCGGCCGCGGCCGCCGCGTCGGGGTGCACCTGGAGCGAAAGCCTGTCATTGGCGTCCAGGTACTTCAGCAGCAGGGGAAACCGACTATTCTGAAGCGGCTGCGCATTGCCCAGCAGGTCGGAACCCAACTTGCCCGTCAGCTCGGCCAGTGTTGTCTTGGCCTCCGGTCCGTTGGCGACGAGGCTTGTTCCCTCGGCCAGGTCAGCGAGTTCCCAGCTCTCGCCGATAAGCCGCTCAGCCGGGAGGCGACGGGGAAAGAGACGCTCCAGATTCCGCCCTCCCCAGATCCTTTCCATGTAGATGGGTTGAAACTTGTACGGGTAGATCGCCACGCGTGCCTCTCCCGCCGCCGTGTTGAACGGCCGGGCCATATTCTACAGGCTATCTTCTCCACGGCAATGATGCGCCTTGCCGCAGTGCTGGTTCCGGGTTAGACTTCCAGACCATCCCGGGCTGCCGCAACAAGAGAAAGGCAAACCGATGTCCCAAGTCAAGCCGATCATAGCATTCGAGGATTTCGCCAAGCTGGACCTTCGCGTGGCCAAGGTGCTGGAGGTCCGCGACCATCCCAACGCGGACAAGCTCATCTGCATGACCATCGACCTGGGCGACCGGCGGCAGGAGATCATCGCCGGGCTGAAGGGACATTATGCCCCCGAGTCCCTGGTGGGCAGGCAGATCATCGTGGTTGCCAACATCCAGCCGCGGAAGATGCGGGGGCTGGAATCCAATGGCATGTTGCTTGCCGCCACGACCGGGGAAGGCCCCGACCAGAAGGTCGTCATCCTGACCACCGACCAGCCCGTCCCGTCCGGCTCGCCGATCGCCTGAGGCCTTTGGCGCATGGCCGTGTCGCTGGCCTGCCCCCTATCGGCGGTGGCGTGGACATGTGGTTTGTGGGCGTGGTCTGAGCGAGTACCAAGGTTCGCATGGCGACAAGAGGCGTTGCCATGCCACTTTTTCCTGGAACTTCTCCCTCCCGCGTTCGTCAAAACCCCCAGGGAGGCGGGGTGTCTCCCCATAAGGGAAAGGGTCTGACCATGAAAGCCGCAAACCTGGTTTCTGTCGCGATTGCACTGTCTCTGCTTGGGCAATGCCTCCTGGCCGAAGAGGCGACGTCGCGGTCTGCCTTGGCGAGGATGCCGGTCAAGGAGGTCTCGGTCTTCAAGGACGGCCACGCCGTGGTCCTGCACGAAGGCAAGATGCCTACGGACGCCTCCGGCAACGTGGTGATGGACTACCTGCCGACACCCGTGCTGGGGGCGTTCTGGCCGTTCTGCGCCCAGGAGAAGGTCAAGCTGTCCGCCGTGGTGGCCAGCCAGCATAAGGTGGCCGTGGAGCGCACATCCCTCAACGTCAAGGAGCTGATCGAAGCCAATATTGGCAAGGAAGTGATCATTTACGAAGTCGCCGCAGGCCGGGAGGCTCAGTCCCATGAGGGCGCTATCGCGGATGTCCCACAGCGAAGTTCCGGGGAGTTGGAGGCTACCAGCCCGCCCAATTCGCCGCCGATGCTGCCGCAGAAGGGCAGTGTGGTCCTGCTCAAGACGGCTGAGGGGTTCGAAGCTATCCCCATAGACCGTATCGCCACAGTGACCTTCAAAGGCGACGTTGCGCCCAAGCTGGCCATCGAGGAGTTCCGCAACCTGCTCACCCTCAAGCTGGATTGGCCCGGCGGCAAGCCCGCCAAGCAAGCGGACGTCGGGCTGCTCTACGTCCAGAAGGGCCTTCGCTGGATACCAAACTACAAGCTCGACCTGGACGGCAAGGGGCAGGCCACGGTCCGGCTCCAGGCGACGCTGATCAACGAGCTTACCGACCTGGAGGATGCGACGGTGCACCTGGTCGTCGGCGTGCCGACCTTTGCAATGCAGGACAAGCTCGATCCGATGGCCCTCGGCCAGACGGTCGCGCAGCTATCCGAGCATTTCCGGCGCGAGATGTCCGGTCCCATGTCGAATGTCATTATGGGACAGGCGATGTCATACGGCTCACTCCTCGCCTCAGCGCCTAGCGGAGACCTTGGCCCGGAGGTGGGGCCGTCGGAACGGAAGGAGGACCTGTTCGTCTTCACCGTCGAGCACGTCACGCTCAAGAAGGGTCAGCGGATGGCCCTGTCGGTCAACGAGGTTAAGACGCCGTACAGGGACGTCTACGTGTTGAATGTCCCGGGCCTTCCCCCGCCGGAGGTCTGGAGGGAGTGGCGCAACCGGGAGCAGTTTGAGGCGGCCAGGCTGGCTGCCAGGCCCAAGGTCATGCACACCATCCGCTTGAGCAACAAGGGCAAGTGCCCCTTCACGACCGCCCCCGTCCTGATCACCCGCGATGACAAGGTCATTGCCCAGGGGATGGTGACCTACACGGCTGCCGGCGCCGACGTGGACATCGAGGTCACCGCCGCCGTGGACATCAGCGTCACCAAGACGGAGAACGAACTGAAGCGAACGCCAAGCGCGGCGGTCTGGCAGGGCCAGCAGTATGGGCGGGTGGACCTTGCCGGGACAATCAAGCTGACCAACCGTCGCGATCAGGATGTGGACCTGGAGATAACTCGCGTCGTTCTCGGCAAC
>Ga0315279_10007630_pt1 | contig 13327 bp, 5 predicted proteins | sample YL17G06_20_MG_FD_203694 | JGI IMG/M metagenome (GOLD analysis project Ga0315279, IMG submission 203694) | Sediment microbial communities from Yellowstone Lake, YNP, Wyoming, USA - YL17G06_20 | ecosystem: Environmental > Aquatic > Freshwater > Lake > Sediment | place: USA: Wyoming | collected... | reverse complement strand
GCCGATCTTCGACGCCGGCACGGTGAACGTCAACAATACCTACAATGCGGCGGCCACGTCGGTGACCGGCGCGGCGGTGAATTTCAACTCGACGGCGACGCTGACGGCCACCGGCGCGGTGTCGGTCGGTTCCGGGACTCTGAACTTCAGCAGCGCGACGACCACGGTCACAGTTCCTTCGCTGGGGATTTCCGGCGGTACGCTGACCGGAACGAACAACATCACCGTTGCCGGAACGTTGAGCCTGACGGGCGGCGTGATGAGCGGGGCGGCCACCACGACGGTTTCCTCCGGCGGCGCTCTGGCCGTGACCGGCGGCGCCCTGTCGCAACGCACTTTGGCCCTGGCGGGCGCCGGCGCCTTCACCGGCAGCGGTTCCTGCCAACTGAACGACGGCGCGATTCTCAACAACAGCGGAACGTTTGATTTCCAGGGAGACGGCGGTCTTGGTCACACGACGGGCGCGACGGCGACCGTCAACAACTCCGGCGCCTTCCGCAAGACCTCGGGCACGGGCGTCTCATCGGTCCAGGCCGCCTTCAATAACAGCGGGGCGGTGGAGACGCAGAGCGGAACGCTCGCCTTCCCCGGCGGCTTCACCCAGACGGCCGGCAGCACCAAGCTCAATGGGGGCGGCCTCAGCGGATCGGCGATCAGCATCCAGGCCGGCACGCTGCTGGGGTCCGGCGCCGTGACGGGGAATGTGACCAACGGAGGCGCGGTCAACCCCGGATTCTCGCCCGGCACGATCACCATCACCGGGAATTACACGCAGACATCGACCGGCGTGTTGAACATGGAGATTGCGTCACCGGCTTCTTTCGACGTGCTGAACGTTACCGGGCTGGCGACGCTGGATGGCACGCTGAATGTGGTCCTGCTCGGCGGATACATGCCCGCCGCCGGCGACACCTTCCAGATCCTTACATTCGGATCGAGGAGCGCCGATTTCGCCGTCAAGAACGGGCTGCAGTTGGGGGGCGGGCTGTCCTTCCTGCCTACTTACTCGCCGGCCGCGCTCACCCTGGGCGTGATCAACCCGGTGCCGGCGGCCGCGTCGATTTCGCCTACGAGCGCCATCGCCGGCGGCGCGGGCTTCACGCTGGCGGTGACCGGAACGAACTTCATCCCGACCTCGGTGGTGCGCTGGAACGGGAGCGACCGGGTGACGACGTTCGTGAGCGCCACGCAAGTGACCGCCGCGATCACCGCGGCTGACATCGCCGTGGCGGGGACGGCCCCGGTCGCGGTGTTCAACCCGGCGCCGGGCGGCGGGCTTTCCAGCCCCTTGACGTTCACCATCAATAATCCGTTGCCCGCTCCCACCACCCTCACCCCGGCCAGCGCCATCGCCGGGGGCGCGGACTTCACCATGACGGTGAACGGCACAAATTTCGTGGCCGGCTCGGTGGTGCGCTGGAATGGCGCGGACCGGGCGACGGTTTACGTCAGCGCCACCCAGGTGACCGCCTCCATTACGGCGGCCGACATTGCCATTGCGGGGACCGCGCCGGTGACGGTGTTCAACCCGACGCCGGGCGGCGGTCTTTCCAGCCCCTTGACGTTCACCATCAATAATCCGTTGCCCGCTCCCACCACCCTGACCCCGGCCAGCGCCATCGCCGGCGGCGCGGCCTTTACCTTGACCGTCGATGGGGCGAACTTCGTCAACGGCTCGGTGGTGCGCTGGAATGGTTCGGACCGAACGACCGCCTACGTCAGCGCCACGCAGGTGACCGCTTCCATTACAGCCGCCGACATCGCCCTGGCGGGGACCGCGCCGGTGACCGTGTTCAACCCGGCGCCGGGCGGCGGACTCTCCAGTCCGGTCACATTCACCATCAACAACCCGGCGCCCACCGCGGCCTCGGTTTCGCCGGCCAGCGCGATTGTCGGCGGGCCGAGTTTCACCGTCACCGTCACCGGGACGAACCTGGTTACCGGCTCGGTGGTTCGGTGGAACGGCTCGGACCGCGCGACGACTTACGTGAGCGCCACGCAGGTGACGGCCACCATTCTGGCGGCCGACATCGCGGCCACGGGGACGGGGCAAATCACGGTGTTCAACCCGGCGCCGGGCGGCGGGCTTTCCAGCCAGGTGAGCTTGGCCATTGATAATCCGCTGCCCGCGCCGGCCACGCTGTCCCCCGCCAACATCATCGCGGGCAGCGCGGCCTTCACGCTGACCGTGAATGGGACCGCCTTCGTCAGCGGTTCGGTGGTTCGCTGGAACGGCTCCGATCGCGTAACGACGTTCGTAAGCGGCACGCAACTGACCGCCGCCATACCGGCCGCCGATGTCGCGCTGGCCGGAACCGCCGCGGTCACGGTGTTCACGCCCGCTCCGGGCGGGGGGCTTTCCAGCCCGGTCACGTTCACCATCAACAACCCGGCGCCGGCGGCGGCGGCGATTTCACCGTCAACCCTCATGGCGGGCAGCGCCGCCTTTACCTTAACCGTCAACGGCATCAACTTCGTGAACGGTTCGGTCGTCCGCTGGAATGGTTCCGACCGGGTGACCACCTACGTGAGCGCGACGCAACTGACCGCCGCCATACCCGCGACCGATGTCGCGCTGGCCGGCACGCCGCCGGTCACGGTGTTCAACCCCGCGCCGGGCGGCGGCACTTCCAGCCCGCTCAGCTTCACGATTAACAATCCACTGCCGGCGCTCGCCAGCATTTCTCCGGCCGGCGTCACGGCCGGCGGCCCGGATCTTACACTGATCGTCAGCGGTACGAATTTCGTGGCCGGCTCGGTGGTCAGATGGAACGGGCTCGATCTCGTCACGACGTTTGTCAGCGGCACACAACTGACCGCGGTTATCCCCGCGGCCGACACCGCGGCGGCCGGGTCGGCGGCGGTCACGGTGTTCAACGCCGCGCCCGCCGGAGGCACGTCGGGCGCCATCACCTTCGGGATTAACAATCCGGCGCCCACCCCGTCGTCGATTTCGCCCTCCAGCACCGTGGCCGGCGGCGCCGACTTCATCCTGACCGTGAACGGGACGAACTTCGTCAGCGGCTCGGTGATTCGCTGGAACGGGTCCGACCGCGTGACCACCTTGGTCAGTGCCATCCAGTTGACGGCGGCCATTCCGGCGGCCGATATCGCGGCCACCGGAACGGCGCAGGTCACCGTGTTCAACCCGGCGCCGGGCGGCGGCCTGTCGAGTGCCTTCAGCTTCGCCATCAACAATCCCGGCCCGACGGAGGGTTCGATTTCCCCGGCCAGCGCCACCGCCGGCGGCTCGGGCTTCACCTTGACCGTCACCGGGACGAATTTCATCAGTACGTCGGTGGTGAGGTGGAACAGTACCGACCGGCCCACGACTTTGGTCAGCGCCACGCAGGTCACGGCGGCGATCCCGGCGTCCGACATCGCGTCGGCCGGCACCGCGCAGGTGACCGTGTTCAGCCCGCCGCCGGGCGGAGGCCTGTCGAGCGCGCTGGCATTCACCATCAACAACCCCGTGGCGGGGCTGCTTTCGCTCTCGCCTTCCAGTACGGTGAGCGGCGGCGGCGGCTTTACGCTGGCGGTGGCCGGGAGCGGGTTCGTCAGCGGCTCGGTGGTGCGCTGGAACGGTTCGGACCGCTCAACGACCTTCGTGAGCGCCACGCAGTTGACAGCAGCCATTTCGGCCGGCGACATCGCCGCGCCGGGGACGGCGCAGGTGACCGTCTTCAATCCGGCGCCGGGCGGCGGCGTGTCCAGCCCCGCCACCTTCACGATCCTCGGGTTGAACCCGGCCCCGTCGCTCTCCGCGCTTGCGCCTGACGGGATCGCGACCGGCCAGCCGGGCTTCACGCTGGCGGTGAACGGGAGCAATTTCGCGCCCGGCGCCGTCATTCGCTGGAACGGGGTGGATCGAACCACGACGTTCGTGAGTGTCACGCAGTTGACGGCGCCGGTCGCCGACAGCGACATCGCGACGGCAGGCAGCGCGCAAGTGACGGTGTTCAACCCGGCGCCGGGTGGTGGGCTTTCCTCTCCCCTGCCGTTCACCATCCACCCCAGCGCCAGTTACCTGGCGGGCGATGCCGCGGCGGCCGGCGGGACGCGGATCGGGCAATTCGGTGACGATCTGCTCGACAACAGCGACCTCATCTACGGCCTGCGGGCGGTGACCAGTGTCCCGGGCTTCGTGCCGCCCACTTGCTCGGATCTCTTCGACGCTATCGATTCCTCTCCCGCCGACGGCGCGTCCAGGGGCGGCGACGGCAAGCTCGACAACCTCGACCTGATCGTCACGCTGCGGCGGGTGACGGGGGCCGACACCTCGCGGCCGCGCCGCGTTTCCCGCGGGCTGGTCTGCTCCGCGGAAATTCCGCGGAGATTCGCACCGATGGCGGCGCGTCCCCAGGACGCCGTCGGCGGCATGCTCGAGTTCGGTCCGCCGGAAGCCGGGCGCGTCCCCGTCTACCTGCGGGCCGTGAGCGAGCTGAAGCTTTCCACGCTGAGCTTCTCGGCGGGCGTGGCGCAGCGGCGGCTGCGGTTCGTCGTCGGCGAAGCCGGACCGCCGTCGCTAGTGGATCAGGCGCTTGAGGGCGTGGTTGCCGTGGCGTGGCTCGACGGTTTCGATCTGGCGGCGGGCGGCCGCCTGCTGCTCGGCTACATCGAGACCGTGGATGGCGGCGACGCCGGGCCCGCGGCTCCCGCTTTCCATGGCGCGCAAGGGAACGACCGGGAAACGGGCCGCGCGATCGTTGTGGCCCTGCCCGGGGCGCGCCCGGCCAGCCGTGAGGAGTAGCACAGCACCGGCGCGGCGGTGTTTTTTCACCACCGTAACTATTTTTGTAGTGGTCTGAAAGAATTCTCTAAAACGGGGTTCGAATTTCGCGACATTGGGGGATGTCTGTAGCCAAAACTGATGGCAGGTCCGGCAATGAGCTTCAGCGAGCGATCCGCTGCACACGGGTGGCGTTGAAGCGTTTCCGCGCTTCCAGCCGCTCCTCTTCAGTCCATTTTCGCCCCTTAGCGCGACCGGAGAGCGTGTACGCGGACGCCTCCCCTTCGGTCACCTGCTGCCGGGAGCACAATGGGGAATCGCCTGTTTCGGCCTTGAGAGCCGCCAGCAGCTTGCCGTAGCAGAGTCCCGGCCCTTCTTGATACCTCAGGAGGCCGTGCCGGAAAGCGCTGTCATCGATAACGACAGTGAAGGAACGGTTGGGACTGTCCTTGACAAGGGCAAAAAAGCTATATTCGCGAGTCGCAGGCAGCACGGTGAATCCCAGGTATTGAAGCATCTCTCTACTTTACTCCTTCGGCAGGCAGAAAGATACATACTTCGCAAAAGACCCGTACGATTTAACTTATTATCAAAGCCACTGCCGTTCTGGCGGCTGAACACTGCTCGTGGCTCTCATTTCGCGCATCCGTTGGCATCCGTCCCGATTGTTTCCCCTGGCCTGTCCCAAACGTGCTATACTGTGAACGGTGTTTTGAGAAGTCGGGTTTGCTCGAATTCAATCCTCACGCCCAGTTTGCTTCCTGTCCAATTCGACTCCACCTAAATGCCGGAAACCGGCTTCCTGAGCCGGTCAAGCATTACACTCAACTACGAGGTGAAAGGCATGAAGAAGTTATATGTCGGCAATATGGGGTTCGAAACGACGGAAAGCGACCTGCGCACGCTGTTCCAGCCGCTCGGTCAGGTGGATAACATCCACGTGATCACAGATCGGGAGACGGGCCGCGCCCGTGGCTTTGCTTTCGTGGAAATGACTGATGACGGGGAAGCGGGCAAGGCGATAGAGGCGCTGAACGGAAAGGAAGTGGGCGGCCGAGCGTTGACGGTGAATGAAGCGCGTCCCAAGACGCGGTCGTCGTTCGGTGGCGACCGTGGCGATCGCGCTCAGCGTTGGTAGCAGCCAGGACCGGTTCCGGAGCACGCGAGTCCCGCTCCCGTGCTCCGCGGACCCACCGCGTAGATCGCCTTCAGGATGTCCTTGTAACCTTCCAGCAGAGTCTCCGAGTTCATTCGCGGAATGAAGTTCAGCATATCCCTGCCCCGGGAGGGCCTACAAAGACGCGAGAAAAGCGACCAGATCTTCAATCTGATCCGGGCGAAGGCACGATGTGCGACCGCGCTGGTTCCCTTGGTTGCCGCTGCCGATCGCCTCATGCAGGGTCGCATAGCGGCCGTCGTGCAGGTATGGCGCCGTCCGCCAGATTTCGATGAGAGAAGGCGTCTTGAAGAGCCGCTGACCTTCCCTGCTGCCGCTGGGGCCGTAAACGAAATCGGATGGTCCCTGAGTGCCGACGTCGTGTAGAGCGCCGTCGGTATACAGCGGCGGTGGATGGCAAGTTGCACACCCAACGGCTTCGCTGAAAAACAGCTTGCAGCCACGTTCCGCGGCCGCCGTTCCCCGGGCCGGGCCGGGCGCCGGTTGCAATGATCGCAGCCACGCGCCCACGGCGCGCTCGTCCGCTTCCTCTGGCTCGGTGAATAGGATGTGCTTCATGCCGGAATGAATCGCGTCGGAGGCCGAGGGGCGCACGGCAGCCCACATCACCGCGCCCATTTCATGCGCGTTTAACAAGCTCCGCGTGTTTTTCGGGTTGCCGATGCCGTCATTCAGCAGGTCCCAGTTGAGCCCGTCGGCGCGCCCTTCCGGGTGGCAGGAGCTGCAGCTTTGCCATTGTTGGAAGCAGAAAAAGGCGTCGTGAAACAGCAATTGGCCCCGGCCCGCATCGCTGACGGGCGGCGGCTCTCCCACCATGAGACTTTTCACGGGAGACCTGGAAGTGGCATCCAGGCGCACCAGCGTTCGAGTGAAGTATTCGGCCACCCAGACCGCGTCCTTGCCCGCCACGACGGCGCGCGGCCCTTTGCCCGGAAGTGGAACGCGCTGGCGTATGCCAAGCAGAAAGCTGAGCCGGTTGGCGGGTTCGCCGGCGGGTGCGGCCGCTATGCGCTTCAGCATGGCGTCCACATCGATGACACTCAGTTCATGGGTGCCGGCGTGCGTGACATAGAGCGTTCTTGAATCCGGGCTGACGGCCACACCCCAGGGGTTGGCTGCGCCGCAGTCCAGATCGTCCAACACCACGGTTGCGTGCAACTTCTGCCGCCCCACGTCCAGAATCGACAAGGCGTTGGTGTTCATCCACCCCTGTTCCAGTTGCGCCGTATGCACCGTATAGCGCGCCAGGAGGTGCGTGACGAAAGCCCATCGCCCATCGCCCGATATGGCTATGCCACGCAGTCCGGTAGAGCCCGACGGCAGGAGAATCGACCTGGTCACGCGGCGCGCCGCCCGGTCCACCACCACCACTCGGGCGCCCACGTGCTCTGCGGTGGCCGCTTGCTCGGGAAGCAGGCAGGCGACAAAGATCCGTCTTCCATCCGGCGATACAGCCGCCGCCACGGGCTCCCGGCACACGCGCAACTCGGCCGGTTGGCCCGCCGTGAAATGCAACGTGCCGGCGAACCGGTTGAGGCGGAAGCCGGCCGGGGCGGCGGGCAGGCGTGCTTTGCCGAGCAGTTTGCCCGTTCGCGAATCCACCTGATAGGCCTCCTCTGGCGACTCCCAGGCCACGAAGAGGCGGTCGCCCAGCGGCGAAAAGGCGAGCCAGGTGGCCAGCAGCAGGGCTGTCTTCACCGTGCCTCCGCTACCACCCGGATACCCACGTTGTAGACTGCCTGCCAGGGCTGGTAGCCCCAGCGGAACGCCGAAGTGCAGCGATGCGGGCGGTCGCTCCAGGAGCCGCCGCGCACCACCAGGCGCCCCGGCTCACCGAGGGGCGATCGGTCCGCGTAGGAGCGGTATTCCGATCGCGTCCACTCCGCCACATTGCCGTGCATGTCGTGGAGCCCCCAGGCATTGGCCAGATAGGAGCCAACCGGCGCGCTCACCATGTGACGGTCGTCAACCTGGGAAACGCGCGGCATCCAATCCTCGATGTCCGTCCGGATTTCCTGGAGCGGGCGGCGGTACACCGCGAAGCCGTCTGCCTTGGTCATCTCCACCCGCATGTCGCGCTGGTGGTCGACACGGTAACGCGCTTCCTCGGCGAATCCCCGGATCTGAAAATCGGCCATGTTCGCCCAAATCGTAAACCTGGTATTGAGCGGGCCAAAGTGCAAGGGGGTTGCCGTCCCGGCGCGCGCGGCCCATTCCCATTGCTCCTCGGTAGGCAGGCTGAACCGGAGACCGGTTTTGCCCGACAGCCATTGGCAGAACTCGACCGCCTGCCGCTCGGTCACTCGCACGGCCGGTTGCTCGGGCTTGTTGACCGGAAAGCCGCGCTCCTCCGAATTAATGTGCAGGACGTTGATGTAGCGGCTATCGTGCCGCGGGTCGAACAGAGCGTACAGCTCGTTGCTGACCTCGGTGGCCGACATCCAGAACGGCGTGCCCATGCGCACTCGATGGACCGGGCGTTCGTCGGGTGCCCCGTCAAGCGATCCCATCGCGAATTCCCCGGCCGGGATGAGAACCAATTTCAGCTTGTGTCCCTGGCCGAGATCCACCCAGCGTTCCAAGGACGTACCGGCCGCCTGCTGGCGTGCCCGCGCCTCTTCGATATCGAACGGCCAGCCGGGCACGGCGGCCGCGCTCGCCTTTTCCGGCGCCGCCTTCGGCATCACGAACTGGACGTCCAGCCGGGGCAAATCGGGCAAACGTTCGGGATCGTCTTCCAGGCCGGCGTAGAGCCGGGCGAGCTCGATCCGCCGCCTGGCGCCCTGAAACGGAATCTCGGTGACGTCACTCCACCGGCCATGGCAGGGAACGTCGAGGTCAATCCACGTGTTGAGCCGGTCCCACGCCTCCGCGTCCAAGTTCACTCCGTGGTGGCCTTTTTCGAGCATTTGGACCAGTTCGCTGGTGGAAGCATGGTATTCCGCCGCGACCGAAAGAACATAGTCGCCCTCCAGCCCGTAGCGGCGCACGTAGGGGTGCAAGGCCAGGTATGCGGGGGAGGCCGGCAACGGCGTGTTCTTGCGCTGGCCGACGCGCATCAGCGCCGCGTCATAGGCGCCATGATCCACGCGGCCCCACCATTGCGGCACAATACCCACTTTGCCGGGATGGTTCGGGAAGTGCTTTTCCGAGCGCAGATCCGGCCGGCCTTTCGCTCCGCCGTGACAGCCTACACAGTACTTGTCCAGAACCGGTTGCAGGTCGCGCTCGAAGTCGAAGCCGCGAGCCGGGCCGTAAAAAGGGGTGATCGGCGACGGTTCCCGCACGGAACCTCTGGTCAAGCGGACGGCCGGAAGCTCGGTGGGGCTCTCGTGGCAGCCGACGCAGGAGCGCAGTTCACCGGGCATGACCGTGAACCAGCTTCGCATCACCTGAAGGGCACGCCCGTTGGCGTCCAGCGGTTGCACCGCCAGCGGCGTGTTGGCCGGCGCTCGGAACATGGCCGATCCGTCGGCTTCCACGGGCACGGTGCCCAGAATGCGCATCACCTCCCACGGCCCGTCCACCCCGATCTTGTCCCAGCCGCTGAGTCCACGGTAGCCGAAATGATACGCATGCACCCGCAACTGCTTCACCGCGCCGCGCGGCACCCCTTGCAGCCCGCGGCCCGCATATACGTCGTGCAGATAAACTGCCCCGTCCTTGCGCGCCAGGTCCACTTTCTCGGCGACCACCGGCGGCCGTTGAGAGGGCTGAAGCGGAATCGGCTCCAGCAGCGCATAGCCCTTGGCCTCGTGAACCAGCACCATGTTGTCCCAGACGTCCACGAGGTAGAGACCGAACTCGGCGTCCGGCGAGGCTTTCATCGATACCAGGAAGTACTTACCGCTAAGCGGCCACGGATAGGCGAACTTGGGCCACGATGAAGCGGTCAAGTGATCGCGGATGGGGGTCTGGAAATCCTTCCCGGCTCCCGGGATTTTTTGCAGCATGCCGGCCCGGCCGGTGGCGCCGCGCGCCGGGTCGATCAGGAACAATTCGCCCATGCGGTGATCGCCGTGATAGCCGGAAACCACGCCGATGATCTTGGTGGCCTCCCCGGGTATGGGCCGCGGGAAATAGATGGCGTTGGGCCAATATGAATTGGAGCCGTAAAAAGCCCTCTGCCCGGTGCCATCCGGGTTCATTTGGAAGAGCAGGTGAGGAAACACGTGAGGCGTGTTGGTGTACTCCCAACGGCAGTAGATCACTTGCCCGGTGTTGAGCACGACCGGTTGGGAGTCCTCATCCTGATCGAAAGTGAGCTGCCGCATGCCCTTTCCATCGGCGCCGATGGAAAACAGGCAGGCCACCGTGTGAAGGCCGTTCCAACAGGGCACGGCCTGGTAGCTGGCATTGCCGGCGAAAATGATCTTGCCGTTCGGCAGGTAAGCCGCGTCGAAGTTGTCCACGTCGGTCTGGTCGTCGGGCGTCACCTGGCGGATTCCGCCGCCGCCGCTCCGCATTTCAAACACCCGGTAGCGCCCGCCCGGAGAGGAAGTGAACAGCAGCCGGTCCGCATTCCAATGCAACTCGATCTCGCCCACATACACATCGCCGCGGGGGCGGTAGAGCGTTGAAAGAATGCCATCCGGCCGCACCGGAGAGAGGACGGCGATTTCGTTGTCCCAGCCGCTGGGAGCCACGCTGGCCAAGCTGGTGTGATTCACGGGAATGGCCAGCTCCGGGCCGTAGCTTGAGAAGAAAGGCGAGTCGGCTACCCGGGCTGCCCTCGCAGGCGCCTTTTTCCATCCCCGCTTGACCAGAAGCAGCTTGTCGAAGTTCAGGAGCGGGTTGGCAAGCAGCGCCTCGCTCCGCAGGCGCTCCAACTCTCCGGCCAGTTGGATCAGCTTTCGCGCGCCGGCATCGTCCTTTGCCCCGGCGTCGGGCGCCTGGCCGCGTGCCTTTTCCAGTTCACCGAGCCGCGCCAGCCACGCAGGGCCTTTTGGATAGCGCGGCCCAAAGGTGGCCGTCAGATCCTCGATAGCGGAACGGACCGACCGGAAGTTGAAGGTGCGGACGGTGCGTACGGCCGCATCCAATTCCGAAGCCGGGGCGGGCACAGCCAGCAGGCTGGCCGCCGCCACAATACACAGCACCGTTGCGACGCTGCTGGAAGACTTAGACATGGCAGTTTTCGGTGTCATTGTACCGCCAATCCGGCCAACCTGCGCGGTTGTCCGGCCGCATTCGACCGCATCGCCGGAGCTAAAGGAGGCGGGACGCTCCAATGCGGTCCTGCGCAGCGCGCAGCCATGCCATACGCCCGCGCTTGCGAGGGCGAGAAAAGCGCGCCGACACAAGTAGTTCTCTCCTGGGAAGCCGGGGCCTGAACAACGGGCGGCAGAGCATCGATCCCTCATCAGGCCGTGCGCCGCGGATGGTCGGCAGTAGGGCTATCGCTTAAAGGCGCGTCGCCCGGTCTGAGACACTTCCCACCCTTTTCCGGTATATACCCATTGACGGCCTGTTAACCGAAGGGTTGTAGGTTCGAGTCCTACCTGAGGAGCCATTCTTCTCGGAGATTCCGCATTCTCCACTCCGCATTCCGCATTCCGGCCGCTCCCCACAGGTTGACGGGCGTTGTACCGCTGGCGCCTGCCCCGGCTTGCCGTGGGTCCCGCCGGCCGGTTCCCGTTGTACCGCTGGCGTCCCGCCGGTCGGTTCCCGTTGTACCGCTGGCGTCCCGCCGGCCGGTTCCCGTTGTACCGCTGGCGTCCCGCCGGCCGGTTCCCGTTGTACCGCTGGCGTCCCGCCGGCCGGTTCCTCTTCGGATCGCCACAACGCACCTTTCCGCAAAGGTTTACGCGCGGTTCGTTCTCTCGGCCCACCTGGGGCCTGTCACCTGACGCTTGGCACCTGTTTGGGCTCCCGTGCGGGGTCTCCGACACGCGCAGTTCAGCGGGGTGGCGCTGGCGTTCTCTGGTTACCAGGACAGTCAGTTGCCGCCGGGGCTGCGATTTGGGGGGCAAATGCTCGCGGGTCGTGAGTTGCGCGCTAGGCGCCGAGAGATCGTCATGATTACGTGAGGCCCCTTAAGCCTCCTGCTACCTCTTGGGGAAGTTCCAGGGGCCGTGGATCGAGGCGGCGAAGCTGGCTCCGCGCTGAAACCCGGAATTGGCGCCGCTGCACGAGCGCCAGTTGGCGCGCGGCAACCGCAACCGCGCGACCTTGGCCGTTGCCGCAAGCTGGTCGCCTAGCTGATGGCGGTGGACCGCTCCGGCAAACCGTTCCAGCCGCGCGGTTCGACGATGGAATCCGCGACTGTCGCGTGAGCAGCAGGTTGAGTTTCTTAAGGCACGAGGAGATCTATCGATCCGATGGCTGAAATAGAGGGGGGACCTGCGCCTTCGCCTGGTCCCCGGCCTCATCGTCTCCATGAGTCTCCGTTGGCTATTCCTTGGCGGGTTGCTCTCCAGCAGCCCGCCTCCGCTTCGCCAACAGCAACAGTATCGGGCGAGCGCACCGACGACGGCAAGACGCCGAGTGGAAGGCATACAATCTATGTGACGAGCCGTCCAACCAGTTCCGGCCGGTCCTCGCAGAACCTGGGGACTATGCGAGGGAGGGAAACTCATGATGCTTCTTACAGGCTGTTTCGAGGCCGGCCGGTCACCCAAACTTAATCTTCCGCCGGCTCGGTGGAGCCGATGCGCGCAAATAAATGTCTGGTCCCGGTTGGCCGGTGCCCCAAAGACGAAGATTAAAAAACTGGTTAGCGGCACGACACGTAAATGCAGTGCCGGGCCGATCGGGAAGAGCGATAACTCCGTTTATCCCTTGACTTCACTTATCATGAATCTCCCCGTCAGTCCTTTTTCCCGACAGGGCTGCACCAGCCAATGCGGCAGACTCGTCCGACTCCTTGATGACGTCCCCGCGACTAGTCGTCCGCGCAGCCGAGCACGCTCCGGAACGCAGGATGTATACAGTAGGAGTGCTCGGCAGGCAACCCGGCCCGCATGTTTTTCATATCGTGCTGAAACTGATAAGAGTATCGCTCTTCGTCGGCAGCGAGATGGAATCCAAGAAACCCCAACCAAAGCAGCAGATCCACAAGCCTATCTTGTTCTTCGGATCTGACTCCGGCCTGCAACAGGCAATCGTGAACCTGCCCGAGCGAGAGTGTGGTCTTTGAGCCAATGAACGCATAAGGCGCATCCGCGTACCCGGACACAACATCCTTCAGTTCTAAGCTAATATCCACCAAGGCGTTCTCTGAGCAGGACCTCTCAGCCTGAAGTATGTCCGCCTCCTGGACCCTTTCATGCCCTCTGTTGACGGCGACATCAATACGGCTCTGAGCGAGAATCTGTAAGGCCCCCGGTTTTGCGGGCTTTTTGTGACAGACGGCTCCGGGGATATTGGAGGCTCGGATTCTTGCAGAGCACGTCATCGCCAGTGTTTGCAGGCCTTTCATA
>Ga0315279_10007628_pt1 | contig 13328 bp, 8 predicted proteins | sample YL17G06_20_MG_FD_203694 | JGI IMG/M metagenome (GOLD analysis project Ga0315279, IMG submission 203694) | Sediment microbial communities from Yellowstone Lake, YNP, Wyoming, USA - YL17G06_20 | ecosystem: Environmental > Aquatic > Freshwater > Lake > Sediment | place: USA: Wyoming | collected... | reverse complement strand
TCTAGAGGATCTTGACTCGTCATTTGCTAAAAATGTAAAAGAAGGTGACATTATCTTTGCTGGGAAAAACTTTGGATGCGGTAGCTCGCGAGAACAGCCAACAGTAGGACTAAAAGCAGTTGGAATGGCGGCTATCGTTGCAGAAAGTTTTGCCCGTATTTTTTACCGTTCATCGATCAATCAAGGTTTGCTTCTCATCGAGTGTCCTGATGCAGTAAAGGCTTATCGTGAGGGCGATAGTGTATCTCTTGACGTCGAAAACGGCAAAATTATCGTTGGTGGGAAATCTTATTCATTTCCAAAACTTCCCAAAGAAATACTTGCCATACGCGATGCGGGTGGATTGCTTGCCTATACACGTACTAAACTGAAAAATAAGAAATGATTTTTTCATCAATCTTTAACGTTATAAACTGGATGTTTTCCTTCTAAATGTTCTTTTGAAATTTTTTGGTAAGTTTCTGCATTAGAACGAGCCATCTCAGCAAATTTTTTATCCTGTCTAATTACTTTTCCAGGAACACCCAATACCAAACTATTTTCAGGAACCTTCATGTCTGTTGTAATAAGTGCATTGGCGCCAACAATTGAACCTCTTTCAATTTTTGCTCCATTTAGTATCGTTGCATTTATGCCGATTAGGCAATCATCTCCAATAGTTGCTCCGTGTATTACTGCTGCATGTCCAAGTGAAACATTTTTGCCTATCTTCACACTATGCTCTTTATCACAATGTATTACACAGCAATCCTGAACATTTGATCCATCGTCTATTTTGATAGAATTTTCATCGCCACGGATAACTGCATATGGAAAAACACCGCAGTTTTTACCTATTGTCACGTCACCGATTATTACAGCGGTTTTTGCGACGAAACTTGATTTGTGTATTTCTGTTTTCATATTATTCACTCAGTTTTCTGGTAAGCTTGAATTTGTTTTATAATTTGTGTTTGCATTTTCAAAATAAATAAACTTATACAACTTATTTATTTTATAAATAAATAGAAAATTAGAAATACAACATGACAAATATAAATTACGACCTAGGGAGCTGTGGAGGCTGTTCTAAGAGGGAGATGAAATATCATATGTCAAAGTTCATCAGAATTTGCAATAGGAAGATTTTCATTTTATTTATAACCTTCATACTGTTTTTCAGTGTTTTAAATATCTCAACTATTGTACGTGCCGATTCCAAGCCGGATCTTATAATAGATTCTTTGAACTGTCCTGAAAATATAAATGAAGGGGACAATGTAAAAATCATAGTTAAAATAAAAAATATCGGTACAAAAAACATCTCGGTTAGTACGATCATAGGATTAGGATTGTATATAGATGGCGTACTTGTAACAACCAACATTACTTCAAAAGGTTTGGCTGTAGGTGCATCCCGTTTTGTTAATTTTAGTTGGATTGCCACGCTGGGCGTGCAAACCCAGCGACTTATAAGAGCGTTTGTGGATTATCAAGGAACAATTCTAGAAAGCAATGAAGACAATAATATCTGGGACAAATTCATCAATGTTTATGAAAGACCTACCGAACTAAAAATTATTAATTTCTTAGTTCCTGCAGTACTGCGCGTAAATGAAACGGTTGATATCTATGCAAATATAACAAACAACGGTAAAGACACGCACAACACTATTTCCGCAAAATTAAGTACAGATAAAGAAGGAGCTATTCAAACCAAAACAAAAGAAAATGGCTTGGATAAAGGCAAAACGTACAATTTTTCATTCAAATGGACTCCGCGTTATTTCGGAAATCAAAATATAAATGTAACCATAACTCACGGGGGCAAAATCCACGATTATCGTCAAATAACAAAGTTTGTGGATGTGGCTCAGTTGAAATGGTGGAATGCCAGTTGGCATTACAGACATTTCGTAGTTGTGAAAGGTAGAGGCAACGTGTCTTTATCACTTAATTTCACAAAATTTTTGAATGACTTGAACGTATTTTCTCAAAAATTTGAAAATGATACTATAAGAATTATCGAGTACCTCACCAATGGAAGTATTGTTCGCCAGATAAATCTCTATAAGTTTAACGAGAGCCTCGATTTTAATTCTACAAACAACGCTACAGGAACTCTCTTATGGAATGTATCGGGCTCTTCGACTGAAAAATATTATTGCATTTATTTTGATGTAAAAAGTAATCCTGGAGCTAGAACGGCTCTAAATGAGACAACTATGATTAAATCCGGCAGTGCCAGTCTGAATTATTCCGGCTTTGTTGGAGGATGGTGGGCTGAGATTGTCCAGCCGATTAATGGTAGTTATTGTCTTGTTAATACATCCATAAACATCACAGCACTTACCACTGCTAGAGCTGAAAATGTTACAGCACATATCTTTTGGACTTTAGATGAAAGTCATAACTTTACACTATATCTAGTTAGCACTGGAGACAATATTAATTGGGGTTACAAGAATTTTTACTTCGACAAACAAGGCCTCTGGAAGATTAGAATTACTGGCAGAGATAAAGCTGGATACGAATCTACGGTAGATGAGCATAATTTTTATGTTGGAAAACCAGATCTCAAAGTTGTAGATATTAGCCTTACTACAGATTGGACGCCCACGTCTCCAAATGTTTACAAAAATGACACTGTAAATGTAACTGCTACCATCAGAAGTTATAATGCTACCATAGGTAATGTAAATATATCTGTTTATATATATGATACTAGCAGCAATCTATCGGTCTACAATTCTAACATCAACAGTGTAACTGTGATAAAAGACAAAGAAAATAAGTTTAGTTTTTCTCCAAAATGGTACGCCAGTAAAATGGGAAAATACAGGGCAGTTGTAACAGTAGACCCCACGAACAAAATCGACGAATCAAATGAATCAAACAATCAACTTACAAAAGATATAACTGTGTATGGGTGGCCTGATCTAGCAGTTTTAAGTGTTATTCTTCCCTCAGATTCTATTGTAGAAATGAACACCGTAAAAATAGATGCTGTTATTGCCAACAAGGGATACGCAAATGCCACTGACTATGAGGTAAGACTTTACATTGAACCAAACCAGACAGGAAACATGAAATATGACGAGGCATACAAAAGATACAGTACATTAGTCAGTGTTACTATGAATACAAGCAAGCAAATTAGTTTGGTCTGGAACTCAGCCCAGTCTGGTGATTGGATGGTGGGAGTTAAGATTATTACAACTGAAACAAAAAGAGATACGAATATGTTAAACAACCAGCTGCCGTCCAACAAAACATTAAAAGTTGCATCAATAGAGCGAAATCCACCTGTAATATCAAAAATTACTGTTTTACCTAAACCACAAGAGCAAGGCGGATCCGTTACTATCTCTGCGGATATCACTGATGATTCCGGACTGAGTTCGGTTATCATCGAGATAACTAATCCAAAAGGTAGTACTGTTTACAATGGAAGTATGACAAGAATCAGTGGAAATACGTTTAGTTTAGTTTTTAGAGATACACTTACTGTTGGGGTCTATAGGTTTAATATTACTGCTGTTGACATATCAATTCACGCAAATAAGGCCAAAGCGTCCGGTAATTTTACTATAAATATAGATTCCACGCCGCCAGTTATATCTTATTTTGATGCCAGACCACACGCCCAGTTGCAAGATGAATATGTAACTATAGAATGCATAGCGACAGACAACATTGGCATAGAAACCGTTGAAGTTACCATTACACATCCTGACGGAAGCAAAGAAGAGAAAAGTATGACATTTTCATCTGATGGCAAATATGTGTACAGTAAAACATACGCTGAACTAGGAAAATATAGTTTCCGCATTGTAGTAAAAGATAAGGCTGGTAACGAAGTTACGACAGATTACAAAACGTTTTGGATTACTCAAGATGTAAATGATAGTGATAACGATGGCATGCCTGATTCGTGGGAGGAAAAATACGATCTAAATCCTGAAGACCCATCTGATGCAACTGGAAATATAGATGGAGACGAGTACAATAACCTTAAAGAATATCAGATAGGTACAAACCCTGCTAAGGATATATTCCTAGAAAATGCCGGTTACCGAGTTAAGGAAAACGGTGGTTTCCTTGCCGCATCTCTAGTTCTATTCATTGTAATAGTTCTAATGTCGATTTATGGCAAAAGGAGGAGATTGAAATGAAGTGGAGTGGGGGTCCAGGGGCATTTAACCTAATGATTTTACTTGGATTTTGGCTGCTGTTTTTTTCTATATTTGGAGTAATATTTAACAAAGATTGGGTTCTGCCAATTCTAGCATTATTTGGACTTTTGTTTATCCTGACTATAATAGTTATTTTAAAATCAAAAAAACCATCTGTGGATGAAACAACTGAAGAATTTGAAAAAACTCTTGAAGGCGGATTATATCATTTTAAATGTCCAAATTGTAGCGGAATTTTTGCCATTAAAAAATCAAAACAAAACAACAAAAAATATTTTAAAATGACATGTCCGGATTGCGGAAAAGTAGCTACTGTATCTCCATTAGCAACATGTGTGGAAGAAGAGATACCTGAGAAGAAATCGGTTAATGTGAATTTTAAATGTGCAAACTGTGGGGAAGGCGTTACCATCTGGGCTGAAGGTGCTGATCTTTATCAAGATGTGCACGTATATTCGTGTCCGTATTGTGGTATAGAAAAAGCCCTGGATAAAGTCTAAACTCTGTGTCTAATTTTTACAGCTTCACCATGGGTTGATTCGTTCATTTCAGATCCATTCATCATTGCTACGCCTACCGCACATAGTTTTTTGTTTTTTAGTACGAGCGCTTCATCACCTATTCTAATTGATTCGTCTGCATCTTTTATTCCTGGTGCAAAGACGGATCCTATTAATTCGAAATCATCGTATATGTTCACCCAGTGATATTTGGATTCAAATATTTTGTTAGCACCGTCCAATGTTAATGAGATTAGCCCTCTCTGCTGTATAATCATGCCTAGTTGTTTATTGTTATACATTATCTTTAGTTCAGGATATCTTCCTTTTATGTTGCAATCCGCGAGTAGTTTTTTTGCTGTTTCTCTGCCAAATTGATATGACGCAAGCGATTCAAAGTCTTCTTTCGTTCTTGTCTTTGTATTTATTCTATCGTAATGGTCTGTTGTTTTTTCTAAAACACTCGACAGCTTTTTCAATGATTCTTCGGAAGTTGGATTGTCATCAACACACGTATTTATCGGATTCTTTAAAAGATCCGCTATGAACTTTCTGACCACCGTAGGCAGGTGTATGATGACTTTTTCATAGGTGTTAAGTTCTAAATATTGTTTTAATAATCCTCGAATCATCTTTTTTTCGTCTTCATCCCAAACGCCTGTCACTGGAATGTCGTATGCAGCGGCAGGGTAGGTTAACTCCAATTCTCTAGGCACAACGCCCAATGGTGATGTGATTATTACCTCATGAACAATATACGGATTTTTCAAGCCGTATAGACTTTCTCTAAATAGTTTATGGGACTTTGAAAATGAATAGGGTTTTTTTGCAGAACAAGGAAGAAATAGAAGTACTTTGGTAGATTTTGGTTTACGATATCTATCTATAATGCGTTCTTGGAATCGTCTTATCTCAGGTCTATATAATGATTCTTTTGTCGTAGCAATAAGTTGGCTGCTACGTATCAGTGGTGTTCTTTTTTCTAAAAAATCATAGTGATCAAAGTCAAGATTTCTTAGCATTGCTGTCAGTCCAGGGTTTACCCTTATTCTTGTTTCAACAAGCTCACGCAAACAACCTGCGGCAATTGCGTTTCTCACTTGCTTTATCTCACTTTGTATGGCATAGTAGTTGTGGTCTAGTATTTGTTGAAATTTCATCTCAGATGGTTTTCCTTGAAATTTGTTGCAAGATGGGCAGCTGCATGGTATTTCTTCCATCTCATTGATGCTATGCCACCCTGTCGAGAATAGTAAAAAATTGTTTCTAGCAGCCCGAATGGCAGCAGTTGAATCAAAAAGATCTATTCCTAAATATGTAAGCAGAGCAAAACTAGATGGGTCTCCTACACACGGGAGATATATCACTTTTTGATAGCCCACTTTCTCTCTTAGTTCGACGATGAAATCTACAAATTTTGAATGCTGCTGAAAAAGTTGAGATGAATTTGCAACAACAAAAAGAGAGGCAGGGTTGTCTTTCAATGCATCGTCTATGATTTCTTTGTTGGCAGGGATAATATAACAATCTGCTTTCTTTTTTTTGTAGAGTTTTATTGCAGAAGCGTGTACATCTTTAGGTAAATCTTTTGGGTAAAACAAGTAGTTAGAAATTTGAAGATTATTCTCATCTTTAATTTGAGAAGATAAAAACATACTTCCTAAGATTTCTAACGTTGGTTTTTTTGTTTTTAGATCTTTGTTTGTTATAACAAAATCTGCAAAAATTGGTGATTTAAATCTAGATGTATTTACGAATAATATATTTGGTGTAGTAACTCTTTTATCTTCTATAACGAGTTCGCCGATTCTCGCAGGTCCGTCTCTTTTATTTACACTAAATTGCATTATTACCGAATATACGCTTCTATTTAAAGAAAGTTTAGTAAGTACTTTTATATCATCTGTTAAGGAAGCTTTGCACATAAACTATCTAAGATACACGTTTTGGTATTGTTCAAAATATTTATATACACAATAATATATTTGCGTTCTATAATTTTTAAATTGGGGGAAGAAAGAAATGGAAACTATAAAGAAAACCTTAGTTGTTTTTGGAGCTGTTGTAATCGCAATGCTGATGGTGTCAACTGCAACTGCAGTACCGCAGGTACAGAGCAAGCCAGTAATGGACAAAATCGAACAAACAGAAAAGGCAAATAATCTTCCGTTCAATCAAGATGCGCTAAATAAACTACTCTCAGGAAATGTGAACGAAGCTGATCTAAATAGCATTGCAGAACAATTAAATAATTTCTTGGTAGAACAAGGAATCAGCGAAGTTAACCTACAAGAACAGATGAATACAAATACATTTACTCTTAGTGATTTTATAGATTATTTTACAAGCATGGAGTTTGCAAACTTATTCATGAACAGTGACATACAAAATCTTTTAAACAGTCAGAATTACAACAGTTTTTACAACAATGATTCAGTTCAAACTTATCTTAACAGCGATGAATTTGCTGCATTTATGAACACTGATATAGCCCAACAGTTCCTGGCCAACATAAATGGTGGTGGCAGCTCAAACCCACAGAGCCAAGAAACATCTTCGGTTGTTAATCAAGTCAATACAGTTGTTGTTGGACAGAAAGCATCTGCAACATCAAACAATGCCGCAGTAGAACAAACATCAATTAACAATGTTGCAACAGGGCAAAATGTTGTTGCCGGAGTGGAAAGCACAACGACTGTTGGCACAACACCTTCTTTACAAATTGGTGCAACATCCACTGACAAATTTAATCTATTTGCTGGATTGTTCTTAGGAATATTCGCTTATATATTGGGGGGACCAGAACCTGGACTGTTCTTCTTTATATTTGAGGCATTACTAATAATAGCTGTAGTTTTTGCTCTTACTCTAGGTGTGAGTATTGTTCTAGGTTTTTTCCTGGCTCCAATCGCCCTCGTTTTGGGTGTTATCGCTCTTGTTGTACTCGCTGTACTTGCCATTATTGCCATACCTCTTCTTATCATTCTTTTGCCGTTTATTATCATATGGTTGATACTCTACTGGCTTACTGGTTAATACTCCTTAGAGGTAATACACTACTAAACTAAAACTTCATTGCTCTGCTTGCATGAATAAAATAATTGTATCAATCATCACAATGGTCTTGCTAACCTCATCACTTGCGGTTAGCATAAGTGCTCTTGGGATAGAAACCAAAGTATCTGAGGAACTGAAGCCTATTTCAATCAGCGAAGGAACTTCGTTTGATGGATATACGCTTTTAAACCCATGGCTAAGTAAAAATACTTATTTAATTAATAACACAGGTAAAGTTGTTCATAAGTGGAATGACACCTACGCATTAAGCTTACCAGCATATCTACTAGAAAATGGAAATCTTCTTCGTACTTCGGCCATATATTCTACATCCTTCAAGTTAGCCGCGGGTTGTGGGGGGCGTGTCGAGATGGTTGATTGGAATGGCTCTCTTCTCTGGACTTTCACATATGTGGGCGACACGTATTGTTTACATAATGATATATGCCCGTTGCCAAATGGAAACATATTGATGATTGTCTGGGAGAAAAAAACTTTAGATGAAGCTATTGCCGCTGGCTGTGATCCTAATAATCTTGGCTTGCTAGCATATGGGGGGTTATGTATAGATTCTATTATTGAAGTTGAACCAACCCCTCCAAGTGGCGGCAATATCGTTTGGGAATGGCATGTCTGGGATCATTTGATACAGGATTTTGATTCATCTAAAAACAATTATGGTGTGGTAGCAGATCACCCTGAGTTACTCGATATAAATCTTGAAGGAAGAATCTTTGATGTAACCCACATCAACTCCATTGATTATAATGAAACCCGTGATCAGTTATTAATAACCTTACGCCACGTAAGTGAGATTTGGGTCATTGACCATAGCACCACTACTGAAGAAGCTGCAGGACACACCGGGGGAAATTACGGTAAAGGCGGCGATATTCTTTATCGCTGGGGCAATCCACAGGCTTATGATGCTGGAACGGCAAGTGATAAGAAACTCTTCGGGCCTCATGATGCTCGATGGGTTGAATTAGGATGTCCTGGTGAAGGCCATATCACAATTTTTAATAACGGTTGGAAACGTCCAGGTGGAAGATATTCATCTATTGAAGAAATTGTACCGCCCATAGATAACGCGGGTGATTATTATTTAAAAGATGGTTCTGCGTATGGGCCCGAAGAGCTAATATGGAGTTATTCTTCCGATATTTACTCGGATCAAATGTCTGGTGCGCAACGACTTCCAAATGGCAATACATTTGCTTGTTTCGGTTTACAAGGTCGCTTATTAGAATTAAACCCTGCAAAAGAGATCGTATGGGAATATACCAATCCCTATCCAGTTCCTATTCCTCTGTATAACGCAGTGTTTAAAACCCAGTGTTATCCAAAAGATTATTCTGGCATCGGAGACCTCTCGGCCAATATGAATAGCGCAACATCAGAATTAGAAAACACAGCCACGTCTACACCCGCAATCGAACCTAACCTTAACCAAATACTTCAACCAGTAGTAAAGACATTTAGTCAACAAAGCAATCAATTACTTCATAGTCTAATAATGCGTCAACAAATGACAAGCAGATAAATACTGCAATCTTATCTTTTTTATTTTTACAAATATTTATATATCACCTTACAGTTTAAAATATTTGAACTAAGGGAGGAAAGAAAAATGAAAAATAGTATTTTTGGGAAGGGTTTGGCTGTTGTCGTAGTTGTTTTATTTATTGGCGCAAGTGTAGTATCAGCTTTCAATGCAAATCTTTCTAATACTCCTACGCCCATGAATCGAGGTAATACTTTGTATGTTGGTGGTTCTGGACCTGGAAATTATAGCAGTATTCAGGTTGCAATAAACGCCGCATCTGATGGTGATACTGTTTTCGTCTACGATGACTCATCACCATATTATGAGTATGTGAATATTAACAAGATAATTACTCTGATTGGTGAGGATAAAAACACGACAGTGATTGATGGTAGTAATAAATTCAGTGTTATCAAAATATCCGTTGATGGAATTGTTCTTACTGGTTTTACTATACAAAACAGCGAACGCGAAGGAATAGTTATTCAATCGAATGGAAATCAAATCCTTGACAATATAGTAAAGAACATTGGAGAAGGTATGGTTCCTGGAAGTGGTATTTATCTGGGTGAATATAGTAACAATGTAATCAGAAATAATGAGATAATTTACAATGATGGATATGGAATAGAAATACATTCTTCGTTTGATGAGGCATATAACAATTTATTTACCAAGAATTTCATAGCCCATAATCTCGAAGTTGGAATATATGATGATGATAGAGATGAAGGTACAATAGTTAGTTGGAATATTATCGCAGATAATGGCGACCCCAACTATTATTATGGGCATTGTGGCGTATATAAACATGGTTGGTATAGCATTTATCACCACAACGACTTTCTTTTCAACTACGAACATGTCGATTTATCGATGAACGGCCATGGTAACACCTGGGATGACGGTTCTGCAGGTAACTTTTGGGATGACTGGGAACGAAATCCAGGTTATCCAAATACTTATATTATAATGAATGCGTCTCCATGGAATCCAGATGAAATCGATTATCATCCAAGTGCTACACCTTACAGCAACAGACTTGCTGTAGGTTTATCACCGAAACATTATTTCGCCTCAGTTGGTGAACCTATTAATTTTATTGCAAACACAAGTATTAATCCAGATGCTGTTTCATGGTATTGGGATTTTGGCGATGGGACAACATCTGATGAGGCATGTCCAACACATCAATATAACTCGACCGGTTTCTACCATATTAGCGTAACGATAACCGATAATCAAAGTAGAAGCGACACATCGTACTCTGATGTACGTATTGGAATAGCGCCAAATACACCGACCATAACAGGTCCGACGAAGGTAAAATCTGGGGTATTAAACAATTATACGATTGTTACTACTGACCCTGATGGAGACGATGTCTATTATTTTATCTCTTATGTAGAATGGTTTGGGGAAATGCCTTTCATTTTTGAATATACAATTGGTCCGTATAAATCTGGAGAAGAGGCAATCACTGGAATCAAGTGGAATGGTAGACAAAGTATCGAACTTCGAGTCAAAGCAATAGATGGTGCTGGGTTGGAGAGCGACTGGGCGACATTAGATATAACTGTACCTAGGGTGTATTCATTCAATTCATTGTTCTTAAAATTTTTAGAGCGATTCCCAAACGTATACAGCAACCAAGCCAATCAAATTCAATCGAATAGCCAACAAAACAGTCAAAGTCCACAAAGTAACCCATCACCACAAAATAAACAGAGTAATCCTAGCAACCAACAAAGCAATCAATTACTTTATACTATCGCCGTTAAAACGACATCTAACAGATAAACACTTCTAACTCCCTTCTTCTTTTTTTCTTTTAATTTTTAATGTCTAAAGTATCTCTGCCCTGAGAAAACCATTGCTATGCCAAGCTCATCAGCAGCCAGAATAACCTCATCATCACGAATGCTACCACCCGGCTGAATAACAGCTTTTACGCCTGCCTTTGCAGCAACATCTACAGCATCCCTAAACGGGAAGAAAGCGTCGCTTGCCATTATCGACCCTTTAATATTATCTTTGCCCTTCTGCGTCGCAATCCAAGTTGCATCCACACGAGATGTCTGTCCACCACCGATACCAACAGTGCGAGTATCTTTAACAAACACAACTGAATTTGATTTAATGTGCTTAACACACTTTACTGCAAATTCCATTGATTCAAGGTCTTTGTCAGTCGGCTTATTTTTTGTAACAATCTTCCATGTCTTTTTGTCAGCAAGCCAAACGTCTCGCTCTTGTGCAAGATATCCTCCTACAACACTGCGAACGTCAATTCCTTTTCTATCAACTTTTTTATCTAAATTTTTCACTTCAAGAAGTCTTAGATTTTTCTTTTCTTCAAAAATAGCTAATGCTTCTTTACTAAACGTTGGTGAAATAACTACTTCAAGGAAATAATTGGAAAGCTCTTTTGCCACGTCTTTTTCAACCTCTCTATTGAATACTACAATACCTCCAAAAGGTGAATAGGTATCTGTAGCATAGGCATCTTTCCAGGCTTGCAATGGATCCAAGGAACTTGCTATCCCACATGGTGTTGCATGTTTTACAATAACACACGTCGGCTGGGAAAATTCTTTAATACATTCTATCGCGCAGTTAGAGTCTAAAATGTTGTTAAACGATAGTTCTTTGCCATGGAGTTGTTTGGCATTTGCTACGCAGGGCTCTTCAATTGGGGGAAGTGCTTTATAAAATGCGCCCTTTTGATGGGGGTTCTCACCGTATCTCATCTCCTGGATTTTTCTCATTGTAAACGTGTAGTTCTCAGGTAAAATCTCGTCACTCCATCTTTTCCTAAGATACTGTGATATTATTGCATCGTACTGAGCCGTGTGAGAATAAGCCTCCAGTGCTAGCTTTTTTCTAAACTCTAAATCTATTTCTTTTTTTGATTTCAGAGCACTGAGGATTTCATCGTATTGTTTTGGATTTGTTACCACAAGTACATCTTCGTAGTTCTTTGCAGCAGCTCTTATGAGCGTAGGGCCACCGATATCAATGTTTTCTATAACCTCCTCAATACTAACCTTTGGTTTTTGTATGGTTTCTTCAAAAGGATACAGATTACAAACCACTATATCTATGCGCTCTATGTTTTGTTTTTTAAGTGCGTCCATATGTTCTTTTTTGTCTCTTCTTGCAAGAATACCAGCATGAATAACTGGGTGAAGGGTTTTCACCCGTCCATCAAGCATTTCAGGAAAACCAGTAACATCCGATACTTCCTTGATTTTAACGCCTGCTTTACTTAAAACATTAGAAGTACCACCAGTTGATAAAATCTCTACGCCTAGTGTAGATAACCCTTTAGCAAAATCAATAACACCGGTTTTATCTGAAACGCTAATTAGAGCTCGCGTAATTGTCATTACTCTTACCCAATAAGCATAGAAAAGAAGCTCATAAACGTTTGGGTTTTTTGCGTGATTCCTCTAGCTCTACGGCCTCTTTAAGGCTTAGTTCACCCTTTAGAACCCGTAACGCGGTCTTTTCAGAAATTGTTAACCTGCCATCCGCAAGCTGCCTACTTCTTTCTTGTACATTTCGTATGTCCCCTCTCGTCGGCTCCAAAGGAAGTCTGCTCTGTACCTTTCCACCAGACAACATCGCTATTGCAGCAGCAGCCTCGCTGTCCCTTTCAGGTCTAATTACCTGTTGCGAAGCTGTTGTTTTAGTCTCATCAACAATCTCTATAGGAACTCCAAGAGGAATCAAAGAATTTATTATTCTATTTCTTGTGATTATCGATCCATGCCCAATGCGTATAAAAGTTTCAGTTGCAGGAAATTCTCTTAGAAATCGTTTTACAAAGCTTGCAACTTTTTCTGGCGTTTCAACAATCATTTTTTGCAATAAAATATCGTCTCCAACCACTGCTATGCCAGTATGATCGCCAGGGTCTATGCCGATATAAATCCTTGAGTATAACTCTTTTCCGATGAGCATTTGTTGAGCAAGATCAACAGCATGATCAATGGTATCGTAGACATCGGCTGCTATTACATTTTGGGACTTTATGTCATGCAGTTC
>Ga0315279_10007626_pt1 | contig 13330 bp, 15 predicted proteins | sample YL17G06_20_MG_FD_203694 | JGI IMG/M metagenome (GOLD analysis project Ga0315279, IMG submission 203694) | Sediment microbial communities from Yellowstone Lake, YNP, Wyoming, USA - YL17G06_20 | ecosystem: Environmental > Aquatic > Freshwater > Lake > Sediment | place: USA: Wyoming | collected... | reverse complement strand
GAACTGATTCATCCCATACGTGAATCGAGTCTCGGAGCGAAGCGAGGGCTGAGAGAAGTGATAAGCAGATTGGCAAGAAAGGCAAATCCAATAAACGTTGGATCGTTGGTAGTAAGTTATGTTTTCTGCTCAATCACCTCGGATTGATCCCAGCCTTCGCTGGGACTTCTTGGGATTGTGATACTGCCAATGTTTATGATGGTTCAGCTTTTCAACTCACGTTCCGTCGTGCAACGGAAGAACAGAATCACGTTCCGCCGTGTAACGGAAGAACAGAATCACGTTCCGCCGTGTAACGGAAGAACAGAATCACGTTCCGCCGTGCAACGGAAGAACAGAGTGGTGAATGGAACTCTAGGATGCTTATTGAAACAGTATTATCAATGCTAACTAATGTTTGTAATTTCAAGCATTCTCATCATAAGGTATGGGAATACTTTGAAACGAAGCTAGGATTCACAATTGTATTCCCGACTCAGCGGAGCTGAGAATGGCTTTATTCAACATATTGGTTCAATGGCATGGTACCTGATGAAAATGGTTTTGTCCATCTATCAATCGCTGAATTCAGCCTATAAACTAGCACCAAAGGTTACTAGACACGCCATACTTGATTTTTCACATCAATGCTATTATAAGGAGAACAATCATGCCAGATAAGAAAATAAAAGCAATAATGGTTTCAAAGACTCATTGGGATAGAGAACATTCAAGACCTTTTGAGCAGTTCAGATGGCATTTAGTTTATAACGTAATTGATAAACTTTTCGATATTTTTGAGACAATTCCTGATTACAAAAGCTATATGTTTGATGGTCAGTCTATGGGCATATTGGATTACCTTGAGATCCGTCCTGAAATGGAGGAGCGCGTAAAGAAATACGTTAAAGAAGGTAAGCTTGTATTGGGACCTTTTGTTGTAGGACCTGATGAATTCATACCAAGTGGTGAATCTCTTGTCAGAAACTTGCTCGAAGGGCATAAAATTGCCAACAAATACGGCGGAGTCATGAAAGTTGGATATAATCCCGACGCCTTCGGACATATATCGCAATTACCACAAATCCTAAAAGGTTTTGCCATTAATGCTGTTGTTTTCTCTCGTGGTGTAGGTGAAGATGTTGGTAGACCCGGTACTGACTTTATCTGGGAGTCTCCCGATGGCTCATCCGTGCTTGCTGTTTACGTCAACTATGGCAATGCGACACATCTGCCAACGGACCTTGAGTCAGCAAAGAGCAGGATTAAGCAGACAGTAGATAGTATGATGCCCAAAGATTCTCCTTACGTGTTGCTAATCAATGGGTCAGACGGTTCGGTGCCTGAACCCCATATTCCAGAAATAATTAAATACACTAATGATAACCTTGAAGATATTGAAGTATCTCACAGCACGCTTCAGGAATATGTTGACCTTGTTAGATCAAATTCTGATATTCTGAAAAGATATAAGGGTGAGCTTCGGTGGGGAAGATATAATATTATACTTAGCGGGGTATATTCCTCTCGAACGTATCTAAAGCAAGCAAACGCAAAAACACAGACATTACTGGAAAAGTATGCGGAACCTTATTCTGCATTTGCTTATGTTGTTGCTGGCGACGACTATCCTGCGCCATTCCTTGAAAGAGCATGGAGACTGCTATTACAGAACCATTTCCATGATACAATCTGTGCGTGTTCTCAGGATAAAGTCTACCACGACGCCATGTTAAGGTATGCACATAGTCAGCAAATATCTGAGAAACTATTAGAACGAAGCTTTAAGACTATTACAAGAGAGATCAATACAAATTCTGATATACAAAACGCAAATGCGATTGTAGTATTCAATCCTTTGAATCACAAACGCACCGAAGTTGCGACTAAAAAGCTTTACGTTCCTATTGAGGCTGATGGAAGGCTACAGGATTACGTTGTTAAAGATTCCGATGGCAAGATCATTCCATTCCAGATCAGAAATCGCAATATCCGTGAGAGTTTTCAGCCTACATTCTGGGAAAGGCAGTATCCTTATGGCAAACGGCTTAGTGAATTTGATTTGTTGTTTATTGTGGATTCAGTGCCTTCAAGCGGTTACAAAACTTACTATCTCTGCTCAGAGTCAGGAACAAGTCCAAAAACTGACCTGAAAGTTGGCGAGAACGATATGGAGAACAGCTATTTGAAAGTTAAAATCAACTCCAATGGCACTGTTGATCTCAAAGACAAACTATCAGGTAACGTTTTCACAGGATTGCATTTCTTTGAGGATGTAGATAGCGCCTGCGGTGAGTATAATCATCATACATCACAAAATCCGCAAGTAATAAACAGCTTGAGTTACAATGCAAGGATAACAAAAGTTGAAAATGGTCCTGTAAGTAGTACTTTTAAGATTGATCTTGATATGCTTTTACCAGAGGGTCTAAGGGATGATTTGCAGGGCAGAAGCGAAAAATTAGTTTTATGCCCAATAACAACCTACGTCACTCTTAACGCTGAAAGTAAAAAACTAGATTTCAGAACGGTAATTCAAAACAACGCAAAAGATCATAGGTTAAGAGTCAGATTCCCGACTGGAATATCAACAGATCACGTCAATGCGGAAGGACAGTTCCACGTTGTAAAGCGTGACATCAAGCTTCCAGACGCAGATGGCTGGGCAGAGAAACCCGTTCCTGAGAATCCAAACCAGACTTTTGTGAGCGTCTCTGATGTCGCAAAGGGATTCACTATGATCAATCGTGGATTGGTTGAGTATTTTGCTGAAGAAGCAAATAACGAAATTACATTGTCATTGACTTTGTTACGGAGTGTCGGATGGATCGGAAGGGAATTTTTCGTTACAGCAACATACAAGATACCGACTCCAGATGCGCAATGCTTAGGTACAAATGAGTTTGAATACTCAATCTATCCTCATACTGGAACGTGGGAATCAGCAAAGGCATGGCAACTTGCTCATGGATTCAACGCACCGTTGGAAGTTATTGAAACTTCATTACATTCAGGAAAGCTACCAAACTTATTTAGCTTATTCTCAGTTGATAACGAAGAATTGGTAGTATCTGCAATTAAAAAAGCTGAGAATGACGATGCCTTGATAATCAGAATGTATAACGTTTCAGATAAGCAAATCACTGGAAAGCTGACAGCCTTCCGTCCTATTGCGAAAGCGATGTTAGTAAACATGCTTGAAGAACCTTATGAGGATATAAGCGTTTCAGGCGATAGCTTGACTTTTCCCGTTAGAGGGCATCAGATCTTTACTATAAGTCTGAAATTCTAGTATTTTGGCGGATTAACGGATATAACGGATTTTCACAAATTAGTGTTAATCCGTCTATATCCGTAATAATCTAATTGAATCTCTTACTTCATTAATCGCAATATCCATTCAAACGGATGATCATACTCAACTATCAGCCATAAATTGTTTCTCCATTCTCTTTTGCTTCATTTATTATCAAGGAACGGTTTCCATTCCATTCATCGTCAGAATAAAAGAGTAAATCAAATGGTTTTTTTACTTTTCTCACCAATTCTCTACCAATTCCTGTTACTAATTCAACTCTTTCAAATATACTTTTATCTCTAAAATCTTTGGAAACAATTATTATATCAATGTCACTATCTTTTCTCTGGGTGCTTCTTGCATACGAACCAAATATAATTATTTTCTGAACATCAATTCCCTTTCTCTGAAGCAATCCTTCTAGGATATTACTAATATTTGATTTCATAATTTCTGTTTCAGACATAATAATAACTCCTTTGAGTTGCTTAAAAAGGTTTTGGTTTAGTGGCGTTTGTCAAACGTCACTAAACTATATCATTTGTTATATCATTGCCCAAGCCTGATTTAATGCTCTCTTAGCGTTGACAATCACGATCTCGCTTGATTCACCTGCCATAGGTTTCACTTCAAAACTCATGAATGGCTGACGTTCACCGTTCAGGAATCCTATATCAATAAAAGCTTTCAGGAAGTCAGCGAGTTCCCACACGTCATTTTCTCCACCTTCAACGCCAAAGCGAGGATGAGCATCACCATAAGCAGGATGTCCTTCTCTCATGACGCAGTTGCCAACGTGCAGATGAACAACGTGATCTTTAACGTACCAAGCACATTCTTCTGACGTTTCTTCAAGAAGTGGTAAATGCGATAGGTCAACCATCAGACCAAAATTCCTGCGATTAACAGCATCGGCAAATTCAGAAGCAAGATCAGAAGGTCCTATAAGTGCCTTTTTGTCAATTTCTTTGTCAAAAGTCTCAATGGCAATACCCATGTCTTTAGTTTCTGCATAATCACAGAGTTCCCTTGTTGTTTTTACGAGTGCATCAAGCGCTGAATCTCGCAAGTCATCCCCGGGGTCTTTCCCACTTAAAAACGCCATACGATTTGCGCCCATGTAATTTGCCTCATCAATACACTGTTTCAGCACTTCGACAGCCTTCTTGCGTTCAGCTTCGTCAAGTGAGTTAGGATTTAAAGGGGTAGACAAAACGACAGGCTGTGCGCCATATCCGACTGCAAGTCCGCTACAGACAAGAATATCTTTAGCTTTTGCCCTGATTTCAGGATCATTGATCTTTGTTATCTCTATGGCTGTGAAAAAGTCATCCTCAGCTATCTTTGTGATAGTCTCAAGGATTGGACCTTCACCCTTCATTGTCGTGGGATAAGCCATAAAGTGAATTATACCAACCTTAAAATACTTGTAAAATGATTCTTTCATTATATTTCCTCCAGTTTATTCTTATATATCGCAAAATTTATATGCCGATATTAGATATAAGTATTTTTCGTTCATTATTCCTCATTCTCTTCTATACTTTCCTCTTCCATATTGCTACCAAGTAGAGCGTTTTTTGCAATAATTCTTGTTATAGGGTCGTCACTTTCAGCAAGTGATTTTAACTTCCATCTTGTTTCCGGTCTCATGCCCGGACCTGCATGGGTAGCTAATACCTTAGCAGCATTACGCCAGTATTCTACTGTTCCATAAGATGCCATACCTACTTCTGCCTTTTTTGTTTCATGACGGCTTCTCCAATCATCTTTGTCTCTCATTTTATCTCCTTTCAGATACTTCTGACTTGTGAATGCATTTAGAAATATCAATTCAATACACCTCGTCATGTGTCCCTATTGCCATTAAATTAATCTCTTCTTCATTTGTCTCCAAATTTCTGACAAACTCAAAGAGAATGCGATTATTATAATCAACACTACAAGCCCATGTATCCGATGATTTGCCTTTTAACTTATGAGTATGCAATGCTGAATGGAATGGATTATCAGCAAGCAATTCAAATGTGTATTGTAATTTTGGTCGGAGTTCCGGTTTATGCTTGATAATCTGCTTAAAGTCTCGTTCAAATGCTCTATCCCAAACAAGAGTTCTCATTCGTCCAAAACCTTCATCAAATCGGCTACTGTGCCACGCCTAACCTCACCCTTGCGATAAGATTCTCTGGCTTCCGCAATTCTTTCTTCTAATTTGGAGCGTTTTTGATCGATTATACGTTTATGGATAATCTCCAAAAGCAGTTCTTGCTCATCAAGCGATAATTCCTCAATCGAATCAATCAATTCCTGAAACTTAGAGGTTGCTGTCATTGTTGCACCCATAATATTTCTCCTTGTATAAAATCATCAATAGTTGTCATTCATCCAAATCTCTCATGAAATCATCCACGGTTCCCTGACGAAAATCTCCTCTTTCATAAGCCTTTCGTGATTCTGATATTTCCTTTAGCAATTTGGCACGACGATGTTTCCTTAGTCGTTTTCCTACTTTATCCAATAGAATTTCCTGATCATCATAAGATAAGGATTTAACCACATCAATTGCTTCTTGTAGACTGTAAGACTTGTCTTTCTTCATAATATTTCCAATATGATTGCAGTTTTGGGCATGTTCAACATGCCCCTACAAAGCAATTACTATCTACCTACATTTTCACTGGTATCTTCTTCAATCGGGAATATTTCGGCAAATCTCCACCGATCAATGGTCGGGCATATTCAAGGAACGCATCAGTCACGTAGTTACCTTCTGCATTGATGAACTCATCTGGAACTTTCTTTGTACCAAGAGCAACTTTTTCAAGCTCAATTAGTCCAGTTGTGCATTTGTATTCTTTACCTGATTCCCTCACCAAGTTTACCATGTAATCAGTCTTTCCGTCAACCGCATACTTTACCGCCATCTTGCCAACTTCATAAGCTTCCGCAAGATCGGTACTCGATGCGCAGACCATTGACACCCTCTGGATAGTGCCGGGTTTGTCCCATCTAGCTTTTATTTTCAGACCATTAGCAATCAGGTCGCAGAGATATAAAGCTACTCCACCAAGCTGTCTGTGACCGAACTTGTCGGTATCAAGCGTCCTTGATGATGCTGTAATGTATTCACCATTTTTATCCACAAGACCTTCGCAGACAGTTATGACAGCATATCCGAGCTTTTTGTAAACTTTATCAACATCAGATAGGAAATTCTCTTCCTCAAAAGGCTTTTCTGGAAGATAGATCAAGTGTGGTGCATCATCCTCATTTTCCTTTGCCATAGCAGTCGCCGCAGTGATCCAGCCTGTGTTGCGTCCCATCGTCTCTATAACTTTTACATTGTCAACTATGCCTATCGCTTCAGTATCCAGACCAGCATCACGGGTGGCAATTGCAAGCCAGCGTGCAACACTCCCATAACCGGGGCAATGATCAATCTCCGGGAGATCGTTATCAACCGTCTTGGGGATACCAATGGCACGCATCTCGTAACCGTTTTCTTTTGCTATTGAGCTAATTTTCTTCGCTGTATCTTGAGAATCGTTACCACCTGCGTAGAAGAAATATCTGATATTGTATTTCTTAAGTACCTCTAGTATTCTGTCATACTCGTTTGGAGATACTTTATACCTGCATGAAGACAGAGCGGCGGATGGTGTATGCCTTAATCCTTCAATCGCTTCTGGATCCTGTTTCCCAAGATCAATAAAATCCTCTTTTATCACACCCATGATGCCATGTACCATACCAAGCACACCTGTTATCTCGTCGTGTTTAGATGCTTCTTGCACCACACCTGCTAGGCTACTATTAATAACAGCAGTCGGTCCGCCCGATTGTCCAATTATTACGTTTCCTTTAAGTTTTGCCATTTTTTAACACCTCTCAGTTAATCATCTGTATATTATCTTGACTTTAAACCGCCCCATGTAGCTGATAGTTTACCACTGAAATCTACTGATAGCATATCTTTTGGGGATTCGTAGATAATGATATTATCTACCCATGTGGAACCAGCGTCAGTGCCTAATCCACCTACAGTTCCCTTTTTATACGTTCCATCTTTAGCTTCTATTGCTGGTTTGATATTATCAAAAGGTGTATTGTCATTTCGTTCTTTTATTTTAACGACATGACGATCACCTTGCATCGTCTGCTGATACCTATACCACGTATTAAGTTTAATAGGAAATTCAGCTTGAGCCAACTGAGCCCAGTTGCCGTTTGAGTAGTTATAGAACATAATAGTCTTACCGTCACTTCTGGGGGTAAAATGGAAAAAGTTTGATCCATCTTTTATTCGGTAAGCATTACCGGGATTACCAGCGCTATCCCAACGCCAATCCCATTCCCAATACCAGTCAGTCCAATCCTCACTTCCTTCAACTTTTGGAACATAAAGCGCAAACATGAATATTTTTACCGTTTTATCACTTTTCCCATCCGGGTCATCCACCACTTCGATTTCAGCATTTGCTCTGTTCAACGGGGAATCTATGACTTCGAGATTTGCAGGTTCTTTACCGATAGTGTCTTTGTCGAAGTTTTCTTCAAAAAGAATCTTACTAAAAGCTGGCAAAGGGACACCCAACAGGATGACTAAAATAAACACAGGAAAATATTTTTTCCAAAACATTTTTGTCCTCCTTTGAAGAAGCCATTGTGCTACTCATATATTATACACTATGATAGGAATATCTACCATCTAAGCAGGCTTGATAAACTTCATAAGCCAGTCCATGTCTTTACCTCTATTAGTCATAAGGTAATCAACTGCCTGATCTAGCGAGAATCCCTGATGGACGACTCCGCTTATAGCAAGGGCAACAGCACGGGGATCATCTTTACCGGGGTGATGAACGTTCCTTCCAACTAGCGCACCTCTTATATTTTTGCCAGCTTTCATGCCCTGAACAAACTCGTTTATAGTTGGAGTAGGATCACCTTTGGACTCACCACCAAGCATCAGCATCGGACAGGTAGAAGCCCTTGCTACAAGTTCGTAATTCTCGCAATATGGTATCTTAAGCCACGTATAAAGCGATGTTTCGCCGAGTCCAGAAGCGACACTGACGACTTTTATTAGATCATTAGCATTCTTTTGGTTCTTATACCCTTGATCAGCACCAGATACAAACAAAGGTTCAACGAATGCTGGTATACCGTTTTTACTGCATTGATTTATGGCTTCTGCGCAATACATTATCGTCTTGCCAGAGTCAGGTGAATTCACATCCAATCTGAACATGATCTTTGCACCGTCAAGTCGTAAATCCTTTATGCTATCAACAGTGAAGGCTGTAAACCTATCGTCCATCTCAAAGACAACTCCTGCAAGACCACCCCTATTCATACAGCCTAGAATAACTTTCTCATCAAGAAAACTGGGACCTCCGCCTTTCTTTACGAGGTAGTTGATGATAAACATATCCTCGATAATGTCCGGTGTTCCCATGAATCCATCGAATTCAGGGCTAGTTATGACACGCAATGCCCTACTTAGATATGAGAGCCTGTCACCCATTATTAATGGTTCATCACCAGATTTTATGACCATACGTGCAGGATGATCAAGTGCTAGTATGGTTAGTTTGCCATCTTTTCCTGTGATGTGTTCACGCTTCTTTCTTGCTGTTGCTTCATTCTTAACTACGTCAGGTGAATTCACACGAACGTCAGTTATCATGTCAAAGATATATCTTGGTAAAAATTCCTCTGCCTTAAATTCGTAATTGCCTATGGAATATGCCATTTTTTTGTTCTCCTTTCAATATTGAGTTTCTCCCTTGAAAAACTAATCTTTACCCATAAGTCTATAAACCCTTATAAATAGAGGGTTTGTAAATCCCCCTTGAAAAGGGGGGAAGGGGGGATTTTAAACTTATAGACCTGCAATAATCGGTTCACACGCTCTGAGCCATGAATGTGCAGGGTCGTCCTTTGGTTTAAGTATACGCTTTTCACCAGCAAGTATCCATAAATAATAAAGCTGATAGCCCGGACCTCCTGCAACAGGATGATAGCCCTTCGGTATTGAAGCAACACAGTTATTCTTGATAATGTAAGCATCATTAACAGATAGATCGTCAGTATATATCCTCTGAATGCCGAATCCCTGTTGTGGTTCTACTTTGAAGAAATATAGTTCCTCCTGATCGCTTTCCTCTGGTAGATTGTCGAAGTCATGACGGTGTGGAGGATAGCTTGACCAGTTCCCCGGTGGGTTAAAAGTCTCACCAACCACAAGCTTACTGGCTTTAATCCTCGTGTCAATAATGTCATGAACGTATCGCTTCCAATTATGCTGTCCGACTGTTCTTATGACAACATCATCAGGCGTGACGAGAACAGGCTTTGTTTTCAGATTCGTGTCAGCAGGAGCTTTGCAGATAGCGATCTCTGCCTGTTCTATACCATTAATCACGTAATCTTTATCAGGTGGAACGTATACACCATAAGCTTTCCCTCCAAATACGCTAGTTCTACTGCCAATAGTGGAATAAATGCTTGTATCAACAATAATATCGCATTTGCCACCGAGAACGATGATAGCAACTTCATCATTTCCACTATTTCCTAAAAAGCTTTTGTCTTTATTCAATCTCAAGATGCCAAAAGTTATGAAATTTAGTCCACAATCGCCACGCTTAACAATCTCAACGTAACCATCCGAAGGTTCGTATTCTAATAGAAATCCCATAATTGTAAAATCTCCTTAATGTTATTAATATTACCGAATTATTGATAATTAAATAGCCTTGAAACTTGATTATCTTGCTTGATTATGCTATGATAAGGTTTATAACCTTTCTATTTATTATACCACAAATATAATTTCAATATAAGTAACCATTAATGGATAAAGAAGCTAAATGAAATTTACGGAATATTTTCTTCATACACTGCAACGACCTGACCGTGCTAGAATTAAGCTGGAATGGATTCAAGAAACTATTGAAAATCCGATATGCACAGAAATTCAGTCTGATGGCAGAATAAGAAAATGGAGAAAGGTTGAAGAACAAAGCAAGTTTCTGCGAGTAATACTGTTGGAAGATGGTGAAACCGTTCATAATGCCTTCTTTGACCGAAATTTTAAAGAGGAATAAAAATGAGAATTAAATATTTTTTGGATACTGATACAGCCCTTATGGAATTCTCTGATGAAGAGATTGTAGAGACAAAAGAGATAAACGAAAATATCTACATTGACCTTGATAAAGATGGCAACCTTGTTAGTATGACCATTGAGCATGCAAAAAAACAAGCCAATCTAGCAGAATTATCTTATCTTCAGATGGAAAAAAGAATTGCTTGATTGATTTTCAGTAGGATGGGTTCATGGTTTTTTATTTTGTTATTGATTAGTGTTTACGATAGATAATACCTGTTGAATTAAATGGTATAATCAATGAGTCAAAACCATGAACCCATCCTACGAACTACGAACTTACTTGATTTTTTTTGATAAGAAAAATTTCGTTAGTTCATTAAGAATCAGTGATATTTTGGGCTTGACGATTGTTAATTTTTGGGTTATCATAAGATATATGATATGTGCCGGTGTGGTGAAACAGGTAGACGCACTGGACTCAAAATCCAGCGGACCGGAAGGTCCATGTCGGTTCGATTCCGATCACCGGCACCAATCCAAACCCTTGATTCTATTAGATTTGTAGTAGACTTACATCCTTCAAGTCAGCCTTAACCAATATCTTCTTCAGGCTTTCATTGCTTCCCCACTTGATTTGGCTTCCCCGATATGTAAATACACAATCGTTCTGAATACCAAGCTTGAGATAAAGTTGCTTATGAGCTTTAAGCACTTCATACAGAACAGGTGTTAGCTGGAGCACCCTTGGCTTGTAGTTCTTCGTATGCCAGTCATCATTTGCTGATGCACCCTCTGTTCCAGTATTGCCATTGGTATTATAATCAGTTCCATTAAGTCTGTCAATAATACGAGTTTTTCAGTTAATGTTATCAGGCATATAAAAGCCGACTAAATAAAGTTTCAAATATATCTGTTACTGTATAACTGAAAAACTCGTATTATTAATTGGATTACAAGAAAATAGTAAACCAGAACGTAGCTTTTCCGTCTAAATATTTTAGTAGGAGGTGTAGGATTAATGATTGATTCCGAAGAAAAATTGTTGATTAATACGTTATTAAAATCTGGTGCATTGACTGAAGAAGAACTCAATGATGGAATAAGCTATCAGGAAGAGAACGGCGGTTCCATCATAGACTCGCTTTTGGAGAAGGAACATATATCCAGAGTTGATCTTGAGATGCTATCTCGATCCAAAGAGATAGGTGTTCCATATATGAGGTTGAATAACCTGCAACAAGATGAGAAAGCAACTTCTCTTATGCCAGCCAATTTTGCTCTGGATAGAAAAGTAGTGCCGATAGTCTTTGAAAATAGCTTTCTTTACGTTGCCATGACTGACCCTTTTGACGTCAGCCTGATTGATGATATTCGACTCATAACTGAATCAGAGGTACAACCTGTCCTTTCGACAGAAGACGATATTCACGATGCCATAAGAAGGTTCTATGGTAAATCCGCTGAAGATATACTTCGTGGGCAGTTTGATACTCCAGTAGGAATTACAAAGACAGATGAGATCGAAGTTATCGAGGATTTCGGGCTTGATGCAGATACACTTGCACAAACTCCCACAGTTATTAACTATGTGTATCAGCTTATTATAGAAGCTGTACGTGAGAAAGTGACGGATATTCATATAGAACCTATGGAGAAGATTGTCAGGATAAGATTCCGAATGGATGGTATCCTTCAGGAAAGACCTGTTCCACCCAAGAATATAGAAAGGGCGATCATCTCAAGAGTAAAGATCATGTCCGATATGAATATTGCTGAACGGCGCAGACCTCAAGATGGTAGTATACAGCTTAGAATAGCTACACTTGGCAACAGAGATATTGACATCCGTGTCTCTACTGTTCCGACGTTCTGGGGCGAAAGCGTTGCAATGCGTATACTCGATAAAACAGTAGTTTCTTTTGGTCTTAAAGAATTGGGTATGCTTGAGGATAATCTTGAGCAGTTTTCAAGAATCTTACGAAGGCCTCACGGCATAATACTAACCACTGGACCTACTGGAAGTGGAAAGACTACGACATTATATGCCTGTCTTAAAGAAATGAATACTTCAGAAGTAAAAATCATAACGGTTGAAGACCCTATCGAATACGATCTAGCAGGGATAAATCAAATCAAAGTTGATGAACAGGTTGGCGTAACTTTTGCTAACACCTTACGCCACATACTTCGTCAAGACCCCGACAAGATAATGGTAGGAGAAATACGTGACGGTGAGACTGCTTTAATGGCGATCCATGCGGCACTTACAGGCCACATCGTTTTGAGTTCACTTCATACTAATGATGCCCCCGGTGCTATTACAAGACTTATAGACCTTGGCGTGCAACCATATCTCGTTGCTTCGAGTCTTGAAGGTATTGCCGCTCAAAGACTTGTGCGAAAGGTATGTAGAAGATGCCGAACTTTCTTTAAGCCTGATGCAGAGATTCTAAGAGAGATGGGAGTTGACCCGGACACAATTGATAAGGACCTTGTGATTCCAAAAGCTGTCGGTTGTCCAGAATGTCGCAACAGAGGATATTCGGGTCGTATTGCGCTGTTTGAAGTCGTAATAATGAATGATGAACTCAGGGACATGGCTTATAAACAAATACCAAGCAATGAACTCAAGAAGGTTGCACGGAAAAACGGTATGAGGACACTCAGAGAGGACGGTTGGCTGAAAGTAACTCTAGGAACTACAACTATTGAAGAAGTCCGAAGGTCAACCGCAGAGGAAGAATATACTAATTTTTAAGGATGAAAGCTGAAAAACGATGGTTCTTTGGTAATTTACGGGGATAATATTGTAGATTCTCTCATGAAAGTCAAGGGAAGAATTATGAGTGAATCCATATCATTAGTTAAAAACTCAATATTAATCGTATAAAGTGCTATGTATCAATTAACGGACATATCCAAAACGAGAAAAATCA
>Ga0315279_10007625_pt1 | contig 13332 bp, 13 predicted proteins | sample YL17G06_20_MG_FD_203694 | JGI IMG/M metagenome (GOLD analysis project Ga0315279, IMG submission 203694) | Sediment microbial communities from Yellowstone Lake, YNP, Wyoming, USA - YL17G06_20 | ecosystem: Environmental > Aquatic > Freshwater > Lake > Sediment | place: USA: Wyoming | collected... | reverse complement strand
CTGGTTCAATGGTCGGTTTTTGGAGCGGTGGGCCTCTCCGGCGGTGCTTGATAAGCTGCGCATAGCCTTCGCTCGCTACGAGGAGCAGGATGTTTGGCGGGCGCTGCGGGTGAGTATGGAATTATTTGACGAAGTTGCGAGGGGAACCGCCAGGCGTTGGAGGTACGATTATCCTGCCGAGAACGTGGATAAGGTGATGAGGTGGGTGGAGACTTCTCTTAGGTGCAACGCACCTTAAAGGTGCGTTGCACCTGTTTACTTGCGTTTGGAGTAATATCACATGCCATATCCCCGTCCCGAATACCTCCCTGGCCTGTTCTACCATTTTTACAATCGTGGCGCCAGCCATTCCACAATATTCAAAGAACCACAAAATTACCTTTTCGTCCTACGTAAAATAAAACACTAAACCCAAGTTTTCCAACTAAAACCCATTGCCTACTGTTTGATGCCCAACCATTACCACATCTTAGTCCGCCAGGATGGTGCGTATTCTGCTGGTCTCTTGCCTCAGCGCGTTTTCAATAGCTATTCTAAAGCTTATAACAAACTTTATGGACATTCGGGTACTCTATTCGAAGATAACTACAAGGTCAAAACGGTGCTAAAAAACTCACATCTACTGCACCTGTGCCGTTATATTCATGCCAATCCGGTTAAAGACGGCATGGTGGCCGACCCGGCGGATTGGCCATACTCAAACTACCTGGAGTGGATTGGGCAGCGTGATGGTACTCTCTACGACCCCGCATTTGTAGGCGAAAACTTCCCTTCGCCGGCAGCTTACCATGCTTTTATTTTCGAAGACCTACGCGGGCGCGACTTACCAGAGGAAATTAGGAAGTATATTGAAGTTTATGGTGTATAAAAAAACGCTGGTGAACGCCGAAATGCAGACAGAAGGATCATAGACCGCGGGTATAATCAACTCATCAATCCAACACATATATCAGCAGTGGTATTTTTGTACCTGATCCGGATCATAAAGAAAGTGTAACTTACCCGTAGGGGTGACTCGAGGCGGGCCTGCTGCTCCAATATAAGTAGGCTGAAGCCGCCACTATGTGCCTCTTTTTTGGTAGTGGCGGCTTTTCCCGTTCTCATTGACACAAGCAGCTAAAGCTGATCGGCTGGTGTGTAGCCGCCATGACAAACCTGTTCGTATATTGATTACCGATGACATCCAGCGCACAGCCACTCTCCGACCACGAGCCCATTTACCGGCGAAATTTCCCCTTTTTTCTGCTCGATAGCATTTTATTTAATCTGGCGATGGGCATTATTGGCCCCACCACGCTGATTCCCGATTTCATCCGCCACCTGACTAGTTCGGAAATCCTGATAGGACTTTCCTCCAGCCTGTTTGATGTAGGCTGGATGCTGCCACAGCTGGTCATCGCCCGTTACATCGTTCTTTCCGAGCGCAAGAAGTGGTGGTTTGTGGGGCCCAATATCCCCGTGCGATTCGTGATCCTTGGCTTCGCCGTCATTACCGTGATGCTGGGCAAAGATAGACCGGAAGCCATCCTGCTCGCTTTTCTCATCTGTTATGGGATTGCGGCAGTTGGGGATGGGCTGGTGAGTGTGCCGTGGGGGGTTTTGGCAGGCACGAGCCTGGATAACAGATGGCGCGCCCGTGTGTTTGGGCTGACGGTTGCTGGTTCGGGGGTGATTATGTTGGGTGCATCCCCACTGATTGGGATTGCCCTCAGCAGCGCAGGTCCAGCTTTTCCCAACAACTATGCCCTGATCTTCGCTGCAGCAGGGCTGTTGTTTGCGCTCTCCATATTGCCAGTAATATTCGTTCATGAGCTGCCGGGTGGCAAAGCGGTGGAAAAGATTCTATCGCTGGGTGAATTCCTGCCCAGCCTCGGAAAGATCCTGCGCACGGATATCCCTTTCCGATCGATGGTACTCACGCGCATGCTGACCAGCCTGTTTGCGATGGCGAGCCCTTTTTATATCGGTTTTGCTACGGTACAGCTTGGGCTGTCGAGTACTGTGGCTGTGCCTACCCTGCTGGCGATGCAGACTCTTGGCAGCATCGGCGGGGCGTTGATTTATACCTGGCTGGGAGCGCGCAGCAATTTGATGTATATCCGGCTGGCATTGGGGATGGCTGCCTTTTTGCCGGTCAGCGCGCTGCTTGCTACCGTGCTCGGACCGCTGCCGCTGTATCTTGGTTTTCTGGTGTCGGGGATCACGGTGGGCAACCTATTCCTGAGTTTTTATAATTGGACCCTTACTTATGCCACGCCAGACCAACGCCCACTCTACACAGGTTTATTCAACACGGTAGTGGCGGTGACGACGCTGATTGCTCCGTTCGTCGGCGGAACGATTGCACAGAAGATCGGCTATGAGGCATTATTCGTCGTGGCGCTGGTGATGGTGTTGGGTGCATTGTTCGTTACGCTGCGCTACCTCAAGGTATAAACATTTTTTCTGCGAAAATTCCAAACATGACATACCCCGAATCTCATTTTCGGTGCATGTTATGAAAAAATCTACCCCCACCCCTGCTCCTCCCCCAAAGTCGGGGGAGGGGAAATAACGGAAAAACAGATTTCGGACGGGCTATGCCCGTCCGAAATCTGTTTTTCCGGTTAATATCCCCCTTCCGAGCGCCGCAGGCGCATGGGAGGGGGACACAGGGGGTGGGTTCTCAGGATGACGCATTCCGAATATTAAATTTGGGATGAGTCATGTTACTATTTTCGGACATCTTACGAGTTTGCCTCACGGCTTTTTCGGTTTCTTGTTTTCCTTTTTATCACCAGTCAACTGCTTCTTGATATTGCCCCAGCCCATGCCTGAGGACTTCATGGCGAAGATTTGATCGACCGGCGTGCCAGTCTGCGCGCTCAGGCTGTAGGCCAGGTCGATCTCACCAAAGCCAAAGCCCTGGCAGAACCAGCCCATGATCTCCTCATAAGGCACCCCATAAAGTTCGGCCAGTTTCTGGCCTTTTGGTTGAGGGTTGGCGCCCGTGCAGTCGGTGACTTGCGTGGCAGCCGGGGTCGGTGTGATCGTGGGGGTTGGTGTGATGGTGGGGGTGAGTGTAGGCGTGGGGGTCAACGTGACGGTAGGCGTGATGGTCGCAGTGGGAGTCAGGGTCGCGGTGGGTGTGATAGTTGCGCTCGCAGTCGCCGTGGGCGTGAGCAGGACTCGGCGCTTGATCTCACCCCATCCCAGCCCTATCCGGCGCAGATAGAAGATATCTGCCACGGTATGCCCCGTATCCCGGCTCAGCCCGTACGCCAGGTCGATCTCGCCAAAACCAAATCCCTGGCAGAACCAGCTCATGATTTCTTCGTAAGGCACACCATATTCCTGTGCTAAGGTTTCAGCCTTCGGCTGGCGCTCATTCCCGGTGCAGTTGACCACCGTCGCCACGGGTGTGAGCGTACCGGTGGGAGTATCGGTGGACGTAGGCCTCGACCCGTCCTCTACTTCCAACCGATCGATCTCCAGCGCCAGCCAGCGATTATCTTTTAATAGGGTATAGATTACCTTCACCGTGTCGCCCACCGCTATATGGCTATCCATCTCGGTCACTTCGTTCACCAGCACGGAAACGCCGTTGATCAGCCAGTTTTCAGTGCCGATCTGCTCGACAATGCCTGTGAACTCAAACTCTTCCCCCTCTTCGCTGGAAGGTTCAATGCTGTCCGCCACCCATCGATCAGCGATAATACGCCCCTGCACCAGGAGGTTATCACCAATTTGTGGATTGCCGGTGATCATGGTCTCATCCATCACCTGGAAAGATACTCCTGGAAATACCCACTGGTCGCCATCGATCGAGGCCAACTGGTCATTGAGGGCGAACCGGTAGGATGGGGCTGCAGGGGCTTCGTTGGAGCGCGAGAGGGTCGCCTGCCCGGCAGCCACAGACACCTTCCGCTCTGCGTTGCTGACAGTTACCTCTCCCTTATCCACTGCGAACAGGGCCTGCTCTCCTAAAACCGTCACGCTGAAAGTAGTCCCTTGAACCGCAGCTGCGCCGGCAGGCGTATCCACTACGAATGTACTGCTACTCCCGCTTAGAGGGACCACACTATGGCTGGTTTTACCAGATAGTTGATCCATCTCGACCTGCAGCCCACTCGAACGGCTTCCACCCAGGTGCTTAAATACCAGCTCGGAATTTGAGCTAACGGTTGTACGGCTGCCTTCAAAAAATACCAGTGTGGCGGTTGACCCTGATCCCACGCGCAACCGCTGCCCGTTTTGAACTTTATCTCCGTCACCTGCGGGTTGCCAGCTGCCTACAGGGGAGGCCACTTCGACCTGCCCGCTCACATCTGCCAGCGTGGCGGTCTGGGAGGAATTCGAGCCCCTCGACCACAAGCCAACCCCGACCAGCGCAATGACCGCAAAGATGCACAAAAAAGTCGCACCAGCCAGGCCGGCTGCGAAAATCCACTTGAACGAGCTGCTGCGTGGGCGACTCGTCTGAGCGCGCGACTGCTCTTTAGCTGCGGACAGGATCTTGTGCTGCAAAATCCTGCTATGCTCCGGCGATGGCTGAGGATGGGGCGTTTCTCGCACCTCAGCAGCCAGGGCGATCAGAGGTTTCAGCTCTTCGGCACTGGCTGGTAAATCCTGCAGTGCAGCTTCAGGTGCAGCGCCTTTCTCAAGCGCAGCCAATTTCTGTTGTAACAACTCATCCATTTCAGACATAGGACGCCTCCATATCGTTCAAACTATCTCTCAGGGCGGATAACCCGCGCCGCTGCAACCCTTTCACCGCGTCTTCGCTTTTATGCAGGGTGTGCGCCACTTCAGAAATAGGCAAACCCACCACAAAACGCAGCAACACCACGTCCCGTTGATCCTCATTCAACCTTGCAAACGCCTGGCGTAAATGCTCTTGGCTCAGATGATGCTCAGCCCTCGCGTCCGGCCCGGGATCATGAGCAGCCAGGTGTTCGGCAAGGGGAAGTTGAGGATGGTTGTTGGTACGGCGGTAATGATCCGTCGCCAGGTTGTGAGCAATCTGGAACAGCCAGGCCTGAAAGGGTGCAGCCGATCCTTGCAAGCGATATTGACCTAAATTGCGGATCATGCGTATAAACACCTCCGAAGTCAGGTCTTCGGCTATCTGGCGGTCGCCTACCCGGTAGTACAGGTAACGGAAAATGCCTGCGTGGTAATGCTCGTACAGGGCTGTTACCTGTTCGGGACGACCGGCCTGGGCGCCAAGAATCGTGTTCGTATCAACAGGGTTCAGCATAGCAGTTACGGGTTCTGATAGTTAAAACGAATAAGGCTCCTAAAAGAGTCGTAGATAATTCCCGGGAAACATCATCCCCCTTTTAAATATTTCTCACGGTTGGCAGAACGGGCTACCTTCCCGCTGCTGGTTTTTAAAAGCCAGCCGCGCTCGACGAGCTGCACGTTTCGCAGAGCAATATCCGAGCCGCGCGTGACACGCTGACGCACCTCATTCGCCAGCATTTCGCGGTCGACGGTCTCATTTTCCACCTCTGCCACGATAACCACATCCTCGGTTCCGGCATCCTCGTTGAACACCCCGAAAGCCGCCACCCGGCCGGGATGAATGCCCTCCACCTCGCTTGCCAGGGCTTCCAAATCCTGAGGGTAGACATTCTTCCCGCCCACGATGATCAAATCCTTCTTACGCCCAGTCACATACACTTCCCCACCAGCCATATAACCCAGATCGCCGGTCAGGTACCAGCCATTGTGGAAAGCTTTAGCGGTGGCATCCGGCCGGCGGTAATACTCGTTGAGCATGCAATCGCTGAGCAGGACGATCTCCCCGACCCGGCGCTCAGGCAGCTCACGATGCTTTTCATCCAATACCCGTACCTGCGTGTTGTCGATCGGCCGCCCGCAAGACAGCATTCTGATGCTCGGCTGACCAACCACTGCCGGGCGGGCAATACGCTCAACCAGGTACGAACGCTGATCCACCTTGTCCACCGTTACCGGGCCGCCGACACCACCCTGAGTGACGGCGAACACGTTTTCCGCCATGGCGTAGCAAGTAGTCAATGCCCCCGGGCGCAGGCCGAAGGAACGGAAGCGTTCCAGGAACATCTGATGGCTGCGCCACACCATCGGCTCGGAGCAATTGCTGATCGACCGCCAGCTCGATAGGTCCACACCTTCCAAATCGCGGTCGCGGATCTTCTGGGCGCAGAAGTTGTAGGCGAAATTCGGCAGCCACGACAAGGTGCCGCGGTACTTCGAGACGGCTTGCAGCAAGCGGTAGGGTGCGCGCACCCAATCAAACGGGGACAGAAGCACGAGCGGGATCCCCTCCAGAACAGGCATGAGGAACCCGGCGATCAATCCCATGTCGTGATACAAAGGCAGCCACGAAACGACCACATCGTCGGCGTTGAGCTGCAAAGCCGACCCGTAACTTTTCAGTTGGTTAAAGACGGCCACATGCGAGAGCGCTACACCCTTTTGCAGGCCGGTGGTGCCCGAAGAGTGCTGCAGCAGGACGACATCCTCCGGCTGGCGCCCAAATCCACCCAGGGAATGGAAATCGATCGCCGGGACCGTGCCCACTTCGGACGAGATGATCACCTGGCGCACCGGTGAACTCGCGATTGCCTGCCGGACTTCGTCCACAAATTCCGGATACGTTACCACTACAGCAGGAGCCGTGATCTCAAAAAGGGCCGCCAGCGAGTGCCGGTACTGCTCGGGAGATAATTTCTCGGTCAGGAAAGGCATGATCGAGGGGATCGCCCCGTGCAGAACGGCTCCCAGGAAAGCCTGCAGCAGCGGCTCGCCATGCTGTAAAATCAGGATAACCGCCTCGCCCGGCTGGATACCGGCCACAGCCAGGGCATGGGCATACCCGGCCGCGCCGTGCAGCAGGTCGCGGGTGGTCACAGGCCGGTCGTCCTGACGGGCGTACAGCATGTGAACGGCCACCCGATCAGGAGCCTGCTCGTAAAGCTGCTGGAGACGCTCGGTAAAGGTTCTCACCACGGTTATTGCCTCTGCTGGATCAGCGCGACGAGCTGGCTCAGGGTGTCGAAAGTGTCGGCATTCAGCTCGGTATCATCAATGTGTACCCCGAAGGTGTCTTCGATGAACAACGCCAGGTCCACCAAATGAAATGAGTCGATCAACCCGTTGGATATTATTTTTTCTTCGGGAGCGATGAGGCGCTTGGGTTGTTTCAAGATTTCAGTGGCAATATATTGGGATAGAGTGGATTGGATATCAGAACTCATAAGGATCCTTTTATTCGGTAAATTTCGTCAATGGTCCATTAGCCCCCTCCAGACCGCATCGATAACCTGTAGAGCGGTCAGGTTGCGCAGGGTATAGCCCGTTTGCCCATTCAAGGAAACATCGAAGAAAAAGTTATTGCCGTGAGTCAGGTGGAAACCATCCTCGATCAGCCCATGACCGCTCAACGGCTGCACTGCGGCCCAGAAATTCCACAAGGGGATATCGTACTCCCAGGCCAATTGCGCAATGATGGTGTTGATGCGGTCCCCGCCTTCGAGGTTATCGGCCTTGGTGGCGATCACCGGCAGGATGCCCTGTTCGATGGAGTATTCGATCACCTGGCGCATATATTTACCGTACTTCTCCGGCTCGCCTGACCAGGCCTCTTCCATGCTGATGATGGCGAAGCTGGGATTATTCAGGCGGAACTCGCAGGCCAGCGGGCTCTCGCCCTGGCCGCAAAAATTCGCATCAGCCCGCAAGGGAGAGAGCACCGCGGCCACGTTCATACCGCCCTTCACGGCCAGGCTTTCGCGGGCGAACGACCCCATGAACCAGTCGATGGCTGGCTGCAGCGAGGCGAATTCACCCAGGCGGTACAGGTCAGGGCTTTCAAAATGGGACAGGAAATAGGTGGTGATGTTCTGACAGTCACCGACCTTCGAAAAGTGATGGGGGTTGCGGCCCAGAGCCTGCCCCTGGAGGTAGATGGCTTTCGCCTTCTGGCTGATGGCTGGTACCACAGGCCAGGTTTTCCACTCCTCGGGTGCCGGCGACGGGCGCGGGGTGGCAGAGACGTCCGGTTGGGGCGAATCCGTTGGTACAGATTGGGTATCCCACGGGGTGGGTGTAGCCGCAGGGAGCAGGGGTGAGGGGATAGAGGTTGTTTCCGGCATATTGGGAAGTGCGGGCGAAGAGGCACTGGTCAGCGAAGGCGTGTGTGTAGGCACCCTCTGGGTGTGCTGCGCCGTCCCGCTGATACTTACCCGCGTTGACGGGGTACTGTGCTGTGCGGCACCAGCCTGCGAGGGGCTGCAGCCCACAAGCAGCCAGGCTGCCAGGAATAGGAATACGGATACCTTCATCCTTATCTCTCGTCGATTAACGGCAAAATCATTCTAGCAATCTGTCCCGCAAGCAGGTTTTCGCCCGTTGGGGTGAGGTGAATGGCGCTGTTAGTAAATTCACTTGCTGGCACCAGGTCCCATAAGTCCAGGTACAACCAGTCATTCGCTTCAGCGCGTAAGCGCATTTCTTGGCGGTACTGGTCGAATATCCAACGGGGGTAGTAGAAATTATAGCGGATATCACTGTTCTGCCCGTCACTGAGATAGATGGGCTCGTTGACGATCATCACAGGAATATCGCCCACCAGCTTTACACCCGCCTCCAGCACATCGAAAGCCAGATCGCTTTCATTCAACGTTGGTGGTCCCAGCCCATAAAAATCCTCTTCAGCTGTCAAATTTCTCTGCGGGGGATCGTACTTTTCTGGGTAAACCTGGTCCACCCCGGTAGCAGCCCACAGCACCCCGTACAGCTGCAGCCGGAACCAGTCGGCTACGGCGCGCCGCTGCCCGATGAGGGTCTGCTCCCAGCGGGTAAGGTTAACAAATTCCGGGCTATCTGCATCTAGCCGGAGATTATTCACTCCGATCAGCTCACGAACTTCCTGAGGGTTATGTTGGACGATGGGAGAAGCCAGCTGCTTGCTGGCGGGGAACGATTCGAGCGTCACCAGCCAGAGGATCAGATCCGGCTGGTAGCGCAGGGCGCGGCTGAGCATCAGCAGGTCTTTGGTCAGCGACATGGTCGGGTACCCGAGATTGAAAACACGCACCTCTTTTCCGGAAGGGGCAACCAGCCCGCGGGCGTTGAGCAGGGTGCTGAGCGTCTCCTCCGGGTGCAGCAGGAATCCCCAGGTAGAAGAATCACCAATCAGCACCACGCGGAACTCGTCCGCCGGTTTCCGACCGCTGGCGATCTCGTGTGAGGCGAACATGGCATCCAGGTTGAACAGGCTGAGATTATAAGCCAGGTCGGGGCGATCGCCATACGGCAGGCGCAGGCGGCCCGGAAACAGCCCGTTATATGTCGAAAGCCGTCCCAGCGCAGGCAAAGGGTTCATGAAAGCAAACAATATATCGATGATGATAAACATCACCAGCGCCTTGATGATTATATTTCGAATGAAACGAGGATCTTTCATAACACCTTTCATCCTCCGAATAACTTCACCAATGCCTTCCATGATAATTCCATGGAAGGCAGGGCAAACCACACCCAGCCGAGAACCACATAATGAAATGTGATCAGTATCCCGGCAATGGCCAGCAAACGCTGCAGCCATCGCTGCCACCGCGGCTGCGTTGCCAGCCCAGCCAAACGAGCGCGGGTTGCCTCCGTCCACCGGCCGTGGATGAACAACCCCACCCCATGCCATAACCCCCAGGCGGCAAAATTCCAGGTGATCCCATGCCACAGGCCGATCAGCAGCATCGTGCTGAGCTGACCGGTCAACACCACCAGCCAGAGCGGGTACTTGCGCTGACTGGAGCGCATCGCACGCGTCAGCGGGTTGAAAAAGTAAGCACGGAACCACTGCGCCAGCGTGATATGCCAACTGTTCCAGAAAGTGGTCAGGTTGGACTTGAGGTAAGGGCGTTCGAAGTTCTCGGGCAGGTTGAAGCCCATCAGCTTGCCTAGCCCGATAGCGATGTCGGTGTAACCGGAAAAATCGAAATAAATGCGCAGGGCATAGGCATACAGCAGCACCCACAGCCACAGGCCGGATTTTACCTGCTCCACATGGGCCGCATTGAGGGCGATCAACGCCAGGCTGTCGGCGAGGGCAAACTTCTTGAAGATTCCCAGGAGAATCCGCTGCCCGCCGGATGAAATATCCAGCGGCTCGAGCTTGCGCAAATCCTGCGTGAAGCGCTGCACGCGGTCGATGGGCCCGGCAGTGAATGCCGGGAAGAAGATGATATAGGTAATAAACTCGGAAAGGGAAAGGGCAGGAAGCCTGCCAGCCAGCCTGTCGCGCAGGGTGTGAATCAGACGAAAAGCAATATACGAAAAACCCAGCCAGCGGATATCGAGGGCGGACGCCAGCCGCGTGGACTGCCCGGAAAGAGCTCGCAGCCCGGCCGCGGCCGCCTGTGCCAGGGGTTCCGTTTTTAATACAATGAACATGCCGATGAGCAGTAGCGTGGCAAGCTGCGGGATGCTGTGGCGGTAAGGTGAAGCTTTAGCCAGGCCAAAGGCTGCCAGGCCGATGATCCCGACCGCGGCGATGATTTTCCAAAGGTCCGGCGGTCGGGTGGGAATAATGCAGCAAGCCTCATCGGGCAGGTAGCGCATCAACCCGATCAGCAGCACGATCCCGGCGAGGACGGCCGCCGCCCACCAGTTTTCGCCCTTTTCGCCTTCTTCGTTATTTTCGCGCTCTACGAGGTCTTTCCCTTTTTCGCGTGTTTCGTTCCTTTCGTGTATTTCGTGCCCTGAGCGTGTCGCCGCCCACACCAGCACCGCCAGCCCAAGCGTCGCCGTTGGCAGCCAAAAATCCAGGTAGCGCACCGGCATGGAGGGCTGCATCCAATAAATTGCCAGCCCACTGCCAGCCAGCAAAAGCCAACGGATGAGCTTGAGCCGCTGAACGACCTGTATCCGCACTGGCCCACGGCGCAGCAGCGCCACTAATAAGGCAAAAACCACGAAGATCAAGATTTGCGATAAAGTCATGGGAGATCAGCGGTTAGGGATCAGGGATCAGCGATAAGGGTAGGGGCAGGTCCGCGGGTACAAAACACCCGTCAACGCTCATACAGGCGGTAGGGGCAGGTCCACGACCTGCCCATGGCAAAGGCAATTAAAAGCCCTGGTAGATCCACTGGGGCGATTGGCCTGCCGTCAGAACGACCAGCGCGATCAAGATCAGGCACAGCAGCAGGGCGTACAGGTTTTCGCGTGAAAGCAGCCGGCGTATCATTTGTAACCACACATGCGCCACTCGCCGCCCTCCTGCACCACACGGTAGGTGCGGTCGGCCAGGTCGATCTCCTGCTTCTCGCCGTTGTAATCCAGCACAAGCTTGCCCGTGCAGGAGACCAGGGTGGCATCGCCGTCCTCACCCGCGGTTTTGCACTGGACATTTTCGGCTGTGGCGGGATTGATGGCGAAGGTATCCGCGTCGAGCTGTGCCTGCTCCTCCCAGGCAGTGCAGGAGAGGTTCACAGCCTGGTTGGCGTCTTTTGCCACCAGGGCCTTGAAATAATCCCCGACTACACTGGATGCGCTGCTGCCCTGGCTCTTCTGGCAGGCGACGATCATTAACGCCAGCAAGATCAGCAGCACAAAATAACGAGACGTAATTTTCATGAAATTAACTCCTGATAGAATTTCTCTGCCCGCCTCATTCCCTGTTCATATTCAGCCTTTTCAGCCACCAGGCGCTGGTTATAAACCGCGGCGGAGGCCCGCAAAACCGGGTTTTCCAGCGCCTGCACGATCGCCCCTGCCAGGGCGTGGGGATCATCCGGGGTGGTGAGCAGGCCATTGACCCCGGGGGTGATCCATTCGCGCAGGGATTCGATATCTCCCGCCACCGGGAAGCAGCCGCAGGCCATCGCCTCCAGCAAGGTATTGGGCGTGCCGTCGTGCGTGGTGGGCGAGACGACCACCTGTGCCTGGCGAAAGAGATCAGCCAACTGCGGGCGGGTCTGGCGGGGCAATAAGCTCACGGATGCGGAAATGCCCAGCTCTGCCACCCAGCGCTCCGCCTGCGCCTCGCCTGCCATCGTCGGGCAGGTGAAACGCGCCCGCGGGAAATGGGCTAAAACCGTTGGGATGGCACGGAAGAAGGCCTCATTGCAGACATAAGAGCGGAAGCCGCGCGGGTTGATAATGGTGAAATTTTGCGGTTCCTCCGCAGGATGCTCAGCGGGGTGGAAAAGATCCAGGTGAATACCCCCATTGCCCGGCAGCACCAGCGCCGGTTTCCTGCGGTCGAAACCCCACTCCCCCGCCAGGCGCTGATCGCGCTGGCAGTCGGTGTGCAGGGCATCGGCGCGCTGCAAAGTCCGGCGGGTGAGGCGCATCATCCAGGGATTGGCGCGGGCATGCAGGGTAAAATCATTGCCCCACACCGAGATCAGCACCGGAGTCCGTAGGACCGGAGGCTGCCTGGAAGTCTCTGACCGGCCTGGCAGCGCCTGCGTGACCAGCATCCCCTCGTACGGAATACGCATGGCGTGGACCAAGTCAGGCTGCAGGCTGGCAACGACTGTCCTTAGCCGCCGCACAGCTCGCGGCAGGGTGAGCGGTCCAAGCCACTGGCGAAGCGCCGTGCGCACCTTCACCGGCACGATACGGCGCAGCAGCTGGCTTTTTCGTGCCTGGCGCGGCTCCCCCAATTCGCCCGCTATTTCCCCGAACGCCGCGGGGACGATCGTCAAGGAGGCCAGGGGCAGGTCGATCCGGCATGGGTAAGTCGAAACCCAATGCACCTCATGCCCTACCTGCACGAAATGGGCAGCCCAATTCAGTGCGATTGGCGAGCGTCCATCGGCAATGAAGAGCAGCCTCATCTACTTGCCCAGTCTTCCCCTCTCAATTTCTGCGACACTCTCCTCCAGCTTCTTGAACAGCGGGGCAGGTGGGTTGAGCTTTTGGCCAGGCTGGAGCTGGCTGGGCTGCCATTTACCGGTAGCCGGGGAGGGATTGTAGCGCAGAACATTATGTTCACCCAGGGCATCAGTCTGTTTTTCGGTGAACTGCTCGCCAAACAGGGGTGCAGTGTAACCCAGGAAGTGATGCAGCTTCTCGCAAGTGAAGGGCAGGAAAGGAGCGAACAGCACATTGAGGGTATCAATGGCTTTGAGGGCGGTGAAAATGGTGGTGCCGGCAGCAGTCTTATCGGTCTTGATCTCGAACCACGGCCCGGCGGTATCCAGGTATTTGTTGACTTCCGAGGCCAGACGCATGGCCTCGCCCAGGGCGGCGCGCAGCCGGACGGCATCGAGCTGCACTCCCACGGAGGTCACACCCGTTTCAATCTTGGACAGGATTTCTCGGTCGGCAGGACGAAGCTCACCGGGCGTGGGA
>Ga0315279_10007624_pt1 | contig 13333 bp, 7 predicted proteins | sample YL17G06_20_MG_FD_203694 | JGI IMG/M metagenome (GOLD analysis project Ga0315279, IMG submission 203694) | Sediment microbial communities from Yellowstone Lake, YNP, Wyoming, USA - YL17G06_20 | ecosystem: Environmental > Aquatic > Freshwater > Lake > Sediment | place: USA: Wyoming | collected... | reverse complement strand
CGCTACCGTTACGGTCACCAACACGGCAACGAACACTTCCGTGAACACCCAAAGCGGCGCGGACGGCGCATATATGGTGCCGTTCCTGATTCCGGGCCCTTACCGCGTGACGGCGGAAGCGGCCGGATTTAAGAAGGCCGTGCGCGACGGAATCGAAGTCCGCGTGCAGGATCGCCTGACGGTGGATCTCATGCTGCAGGTGGGAGCGACCAGCGAATCTGTCGAAGTCACCGCCAGCGCGCCGCTGCTGGAGGCCAACTCCGCCACCATGGGACAGGTGATCGACAACCGGCAGGTGATCAGCATGCCGCTGAACGGGCGCAGCTCCTACCTTTTGGCGCGCCTGGCGCCCGGCGTGTTGCCCACCGACACCCGGACCTTCACGCGGCCCTTCGATAATGGGGCCATCACCAACTCCTCGCTCAGCGGGAACCGCGGCAAAGCCAACGAAGTGCTGCTCGACGGCATCAGCAACGTTGGCGCCGACAACACCATCACCTTTACGCCCTCCATCGACGCCACCCAGGAATTCAAGGTCCAGACCAACACCTATGACGCGGAATTCGGCCGGTCGGCGGGCGGTGTTGTCAACGTCACCGTGAAGTCCGGCACCAACCAGGTGCACGGCTCGCTTTTCGATTTCCTCCGCAACAACGAGCTGGATGCCAACAACTTTTTCAGCAACCGCGTCGGCTCGAAGAAGGCGCCGCTGCGTTACAACCAGTTCGGCACGTCGCTCGGCGGTCCCCTGTACCTGCCCAAGGTTTACAACGGCAAGGACCGCACGTTTTTCTTCTTCAACTACGAAGCCATCCGGCAGTTCGACGGCCGGTCCAACGTGGGCGCCGTGCCCACGCTCCAGCAGCGCGACGGCGACTTTTCCGCGACCTACGCGGCGGCCAACCAGCCCATCCAGATTTACGACCCGTTCAGCACGCGTGCCGACCCCGCGCGACCCGGCTCGTACCTGCGCGACCAGTTCGCGGGCAATCGCATTCCTACCAGCCGCTGGGACCCGGTCGCCAAAGCGGCGCTGCAGTACTTCCCGCTGCCGAACGCGCCCGGCAACCCGCTGACCGGCGCCGAAAACCGGTTCTACTCCGGCGGCAGTCCCGACGGCTACGACGCGGTGATCACGCGCCTTGATCACCAGATCAGCAGCGCGCAGAGGATTTTCGGCCGGTTCTCCTGGAGCCAGCGCCCGCGCGGAGACGACAACTGGTTCGGTAACATTGCGGACTCCAACTTCACGAGCGCCAACCGTTCCAGCCGGGGCGCGGCGCTCGACTACGTCAACACGCTCAGCCCGCGCTGGCTGCTGAACCTGCGCTGGGGCTTCAGCCGCTACGCCGATCCTACGCGCAGCCCGGCGGAAGGTTTCGACATCGCCACCCTCGGTTTCCCGGCGTCTTTCCGCGACCAGACGGTCTTCCGGATGTACCCGCGGTTCGAAATCTCGGGTCTGATGAATATGGGCCGCGACGGGGGATCGAATAACACCGAAGATACCCAGACCTTTCAGGCCAGCCTGACGCACATCCGCGGCGCCCACACGCTCAAGCTCGGCGGCGATTTCCGTGTCATCCGCCAGAACCAGTTCAGCGCCGGATACGGCAGCGGCCGCTTCGCCTTCACCCGCGCCTACACCCAAGGGCCAGACCCGCTTCGCTCCACCACCACCGGCGGCAACGCCCTGGCTTCCTTCCTCCTCGGGACCCCTAACAGCGGGTCGGTGGAAAAGGCCGTCGCGCTCTCTTTCCAGAATCTCTACGGCGCGGCCTTCGCCCAGGATGACATCAGGCTCTCCCGCAAGCTCACTGTGAATGTGGGGCTCCGCTGGGAACTCGAAGGCGCTCGCACCGAACGGTACAACCGGATGACCCGTGGATTCGCCTTCGGTCAATCCAGCCCGCTGCAGGTGCCGGGACTGAAGCTCCAGGGCGGCTTGCTTTACGCCGGCACCGGCGGCCAGCCGCGCGGCCAGGCAGACACCCGGAGCACGTTCGCCCCGCGTTCCGGCTTCGCTTACAGCCTGACTTCGAAGACCGTGCTGCGCGGGGGGTACGGTATCTTCTGGTCCGGAACCACGGATATCGGCGCGGGCACCAACGCCGCGCCCGGCTTCAGCGCCACCACGACGTTCGTCTCCAGTCTCGACAACATGACGCCGCTGAACACGCTGCGCAATCCCTTCCCGGATCCGCTGCTTAATCCCATCGGCTCCTCGCAGGGACTGGCGACGCTGGTCGGCCAGAGCGTTTCGTTCACGAACACCGCCCGCAGAATCCCGTATACGCAGCAGTACAGCTTGGGCATTCAGCGCCAGATCGGAGCGGGCGCGCTGATCGAAGCGGCCTATGTCGGCAATCGCGGCATCGCCCTCGCCAACAGCACCGTGGCGCTCAATCAACTCCCCGACAACCTGCTGGCCATGGGTTCCGCGCTCCTCGATCAGGTCACCAACCCCTTCTACGGGATCATTTCAAGCGGCGGGCTGGCATCCCGGACGGTGGCGCGCGGCCGGTTGCTGGTGCCCTACGTTCAGTATACGGGCGTCGGGGTCCTCAGCCCGACCATCGGAAGCTCCACCTACCACGCCCTGCAACTTAAAGTGGAAAAGCGATTCAGCCGGGGTTTCTCGCTCCTCGCCTCTTACACCAACGCGAAGATCATCGACGATGTCGGCAGTCCGCAGAATAACAACAACCTTCGCGCGGAGCGCGCCATCTCCACGCTGGACCGCCCCCAGCGCCTGGTCATCAGCGAAGTTTGGGAACTGCCCATCGGCAAGGGCCGCGCGCTGGGAGGGTCGGTGCCCAGGATTGCAGATCTGGTGATCGGGGGATGGCAATTGAACTGCGTGGCGATACTCCAGAGCGGCCAGATCCTCAACATTACCTCCTCCACCAACACCACCAACTCGCTGGGGGGCGGCCAGCGTCCGAACAGCACGGGAAAGTCGGCCAAACTGTCGCCCGACAGCACCGACGCCATGCTGAGCCGCTATTTCGATACTTCCGTGTTCACGCAACCGGCGCCGTTCACGTTCGGCAACTTGGCCCGCACGCTGCCCGACGTCCGGGGGCCGGGCATCAACAATTTCGACATGTCTCTGGTCAAGGGTTTCCCGATCCGTGAGCGGCTGAAGGCGCAGTTTCGCTTCGAGTTCTTCAATCTCTGGAACCGGACGCAATTCGCGAATCCCGGCACGAGCCAAGGCAACGCGCAGTTCGGCGTGATCAGCAACATTTCGAACGACGCCAATCCCGCGCGCCAGGTGCAGTTGGCCCTGAAGATCGTGTTCTGACAGAGCCATCAACCCGGACCATCCCGCAGGGCGGGACGGAACCCATCCGCAGATTACGCCGATTTCGCAGATTACGCAGATTAAGATCCAATTCTGGAATCTGTGAAATCTGCGTAATCTGCGGATGGGTTCCGGCTCGGCTGGTCCGCGTTAATCTGCGTTCATTTGCATCCCAGTGAGGCCGGGGAAATCGTGCGGCATCTCGTCTTCGGTCATGCAGCGATTGTCTCCCTGCGAGCAACGCTTCAGAGTAGCTCTAAAAGCTGATCGACCGAAATGCCGGCGTAGCGGAGGATCGAGCGGAGGGTACCCTTGTCTAATTCCTTGTGATCGGGAACCGAGACCTGGGCAAACGGTTGTTCGCGGCGAAGAATCATATGGCTGCCTTCCTGCCTCTTGAATATGAAGCCAGCACGGAGCAAGGCGGCCATGCACTGACGACCGGAAATGCGGGGCAGCTTGCTCACACTGCTACCAGTAGGGCGTCAAATCGTTCATCCGGCACCGGCAAACCGTCCTGTCGCAGGGACTCGACGTAGCCGCGAATTGCCTCCTTGATGTTTTCGAGTGCTTCCTCTTTCGACTTGCCTTGGGTAACGCAGCCGGGCAGGCTGGGGCACTCGACCACCCAATAGCCGTCCTCTCCGGGATGCAGCAGCACCTGCCTCATTTGCATTGCCTCTGCGCTGAATATAGCACGGTTTAGGCTGGCGCCCGTTTCCCCGCCGCGAAATCTCACGGCGCAAGCGTTGACTCCGCCGCCGGCTTTGCGCCGACGTTCGGGTTTGGAATCCCACACTCGATGCTCGGCACGGCCTTGCTATAATCCACCCATGCCCCTCTCTTGGAACGAAATTCGCCATCGCGCTATCGCCTTTTCAAAGGAATGGACGGGCGTCAAGAGCGAGCGAGCAGAAAAGCAAACTTTCTGGAACGAATTCTTCAATGTCTTCGGTATCCGCCGTCGCGTCGTAGCGAGCTTTGAAGAACCGGTGAAGAAGATCTCTGGCGACTACGGCTACATTGATTTGTTCTGGCCTGGCGTGGTGCTCGTCGAGCACAAGAGTTTTGGCAAAGACCTCGGGAAGGCGGAGTCGCAGGCGTTCCGCTACATTCAGGACCTCGCGCGCGAAGGGCGCACAAATGAAATTCCCCGCTACGTCATCGTTTCCGACTTCGCCCGCATCGCCCTGCACGATCTCGAGCCCGAAGACCAGCGCGGCTCGCCGCTCTTCGACAACCGGCGCGTGGCCACCATGGAATTTCCGCTGGCCGAGTTTCACCAGCTCATCCATGCCTTCGCATTCATCCCTGGCTACAAGCAGCACAAGTTCGAGGAACAAGACCCGATCAACATTCAGGCGGTCGAGATCATGGGGCACCTGCATGACGCGCTTGAGACAGGGGGGTACACAGGCCATCAACTCGAACGCTTCCTTGTGCGCGTCCTCTTTTGCCTCTTCGCCGAAGACACGGGCATCTTCGAGCCGGAATCGTTCAAGCTCTACCTGCTGAACCGCACCGCCGCAGACGGCTCCGACCTCGGCTTGCACCTCGCGCATCTCTTCGACGTTCTGAATACGCCGCTGGACAGGCGCCAGAAGAACCTCGACGAAAGTCTTGCTGCCTTCCCCTACGTCAACGGCGACCTCTTCGCCGAGAACCTCCGTTTCGCCGACTTCAACCGCGACATGCGTGACGCCCTGCTGGCATGCACGCACTTCGACTGGTCGCGCATCTCACCGGCGATTTTCGGTTCGCTCTTTCAGGCTGTCATGGAGGCAAAAGAGCGGCGGCAAATAGGCGGGCATTACACCAACGAGCGCGACATCCTCAAAGTCATTTGCTCGCTTTTTCTGGACGACCTGCGCGCGGAATTCGAGCGTGCCAAAAGCAGCAAAGCCCAACTCAGGCGTTTCCACCGAAAACTCGCGGCACTCCGCTTCCTCGATCCGGCGTGCGGCTGCGGAAATTTCCTCGTCATCACCTACCGGGAGCTTCGTTCGCTAGAAATAGAAATTCTCAAGTTACTCCCCGAGGCTCAGCAGGAACTCGACATCCAGCGTCTTTCTCTAATGGACGTGGACGCCTACTATGGAATCGAAATCAGCGAATGGCCCGTGCGCATCGCCGAAGTCGCCATGTGGCTGATGGATCACCAGATGAACATCCGCCTCTCCGAAGCCTTCGGCCACTACTTCGCGCGCCTCCCGCTAAAGAAGGCTCCCATCATTGTCTGCGGGAACGCGCTGCGCCTCGACTGGAAGAAAATCCTCCCGCCCGCAAAATGCAGCTTCGTCCTCGGCAATCCGCCGTTTGTGGGCGGGAAATTCCAAACCGACAAACAACGCGCGGATATGGACCTCGTTGCTCGCGACGTTAAGAACGGTGGTTTGCTCGATTACGTCACAGGATGGTATTTCAAGGCGGCAGAGTACATCCAAGGCACGCGCATCGTTGTCGGTTTCGTATCCACGAACTCAATCAGCCAAGGGGAGCAAGCCGGCGCGGTGTGGAATCCGTTCTTTCAACACTTCGGGCTCAAGATTCACTTCGCACACCGCACGTTCGCGTGGGAAAGCGAAGCGCGCGGCAAGGCCCACGTTCATGTTGTCATCATCGGTTTCGCCGCGTTCGAAACGACGGGCAAGCACATCTACGACTATGACCCTGACGCGGAACATCCCGTTGTCAGCTCTGTAAACAACATCAGTCCCTATTTGATAGAGGGATTGGATAAAGCCATTACAAATCGAGCTACGCCTATAAGTGATGTGCCTGAAATCCGTTTCGGAAACCAGCCGATAGACGGTGGAAATCTGCTGCTTGATCCGAAAGAAAAAGCCGAGCTTTTGGCGAAGTCTCCGAATGCGAGGAAATATCTTCGCCGGTTTGTTGGCGCTCAAGAATTCATCAACGGGGAGGATCGTTGGTGTCTTTGGTTGCGTGGCGCTTCTCCAGCCGAACTGCGGGCGGTGCCTGAAATCATGCGCCGCGTGGAAGCTGTCCGCGAGTTCCGCCTTGCAAGCAAACGCCCCGCGACACAAGAGCTTGCCGCTACTCCAATGGAGTTCGCGTTCGTCAGTCATCCTGAAAAAGATTACCTGTTGATCCCATCCGTTTCCTCTGAACGCCGATTCTATATTCCAATCGGCTTCATGCCTCGCGATGTCATCGCGAGCAACCTTTGCCTCATAATTCCCGAAGCCACGCTCTTCCACTTCGGCGTCCTCTCCTCTGTGATGCACATGGCGTGGATGCGCCAAGTGTGCGGCCGTTTGGAATCGCGCTACCGCTACTCAAACAAACTCGTTTACAACAATTTCCCGTGGCCCGGAGCGCCGAGCGCCAAAGAGCGCGCCGCGGTGGAAGCCGCCGCGCAAGCGGTGTTGAACGCGCGCAAGAAATTTCCCGACGCGACGCTGGCCGACCTTTACGACCCGCTGGCGATGCCGAAAGATCTGGTCAAAGCCCATGCCGGCCTCGACCGCGCCGTTGACCTCTGCTACCGGCCGCAGCCTTTTGAAAACGACCGCCAACGCGTCGAACATCTCTTCGCCCTCTACGAAAAACTGACCGCGCCTCTTATTGCCACCCCCAAGAAAGGGCGACGAAAAACCTAGCAGGACCGGCGGCGTTCACATTGGGGGGGCCAACTGGGTCCAAATCACAGTCTGCTGACCGTCGGCGGCACATAAAATTTCTATAGCTGTTTGAAATTTACTGTTGACATTTATATTTCCGTGTGATAAAAACATCGCGGCATGGAATGGCAAAGCACAAGGCGGGCAGGAACAAATCGGGACCTGATTGGCTCGTTCTCCTGCTTTTCACCTGTATTAACAGGTGGTGGCCCGCAAAGGCGGATGCCCTTGCGAATCAGCGCGTTGCAGAAAAAGAGACTCAGGGGGTACTCTTTTCCCTGCCCGCAAGCGCTGGCAACGAAAAGACTTGCAATGCACCTGTTATGTGAAGATAAAGGAGTCCTGAGGCTGGAGGCTGGAGGCTGGAGGCTGGAGGCTGGAGGCTGAAGGCGGAAGGCGGAAGGCAGAAGGCGGAAGGCAGAAGGCAGAAGGCAGAAGGCAGAAGGCGGAAAGCGAAAAGCGGAAGGCGGAAGGCAGAAGGCAGAAGGCGGAAGGCAGAGGAGTGATTCAGACCAATGTCGAAGATTATCGCCAGCGCGGCCATACGCGGCGCACATGCTTGCATGGAGCGCGCGGAAACCGTGTTGGCCGAGGCTATCGGGCGCCATGGGCGTGACGAACGACGAGGCGGCCGAGCAGCTTGCGCGCGATCTGCAGGAGCGCAACATCCTGGTCTTCATGGGCTCGCATTCGAACGGCGAGACCATGGCCGCGCGGCGACGAGGTCTCTCTTGCATTTACGCCGACGGGGCGGATAATGAAGTTGAGGTTTGCCATGTCTCTCGAACAGGCCATTCTGGAAGTTGTCCGGGCGCTACCGGCCGAGAAGCAACAAGAGATACTGACCCAGGCCACCCGACTCCGTGACCAAGCATCCAAGAGGAAGCCGTTCAAGAGTGTAAAGGGCCTGTGGGCCGACTTGGGCGTTTCGCTCTCCGCGGACGAGATCGAGGAAAACCAGCGCGAGATGTGGAAGAACTTCCCGCGGGAAGACATCTAATGCCGGCCGTTGCGGTTGATAGCCACGCCATCGTTTGGGTTTGGGCCGGCCCTTCCTCGCATCCCTCCGGGATGCGTCGGTTTGGTTGGTTCCTGTTCCGGGGGTGTCGCTCGGCAAAACCAGCCTCGCGTTACCCCCGGCTAATCTGCTGCCATCCCTCCGGGATGGCCTTTCGGGCCGGCTGGATTGTCCGAGGCCAGCCAGGGGCGCATCCCGAAGGGATGAGGGCATATTAGCCGGGGGTAGAGGCCGCGCTTTTCAGCGGCCGACACCCCCGGAAAACGAATCCCCTAAAACTCATGCACCCCGGCAGGGGTGCGAGGAAATTTTTCCGGACCGCTTCAAGAAATACCTGTAAAGAATGTCTATAGCTCTTTGAAAATTTTTGTTGACATTGATATTTCTATTATGATAAAAAGCGGCACTCGGGGAACTTTGCCCGTGGAATGGAGGCGCAAAGGCAACCGTGGGGTGACGGGGCGGCAGGGACAAATCGGGACCTGATTGGCTCGTTCTCCTGCTTCTCACCTGTATTAACAGGTGGCGGCCCGCAAAGGCACATGTCCTTGCGAATCAGTGCGTTGCAGAAAAAGAGACTCATGAGTACTCAGTTTCTGGCCCGCAAGCGCCTGCAAAGAATAGACTTGCACTGCACCTGTTATGTGAAGATAAAGGTGTCTTTAAGACCTGAGACCTGAGACCTGAGACCGAAAGCGGAAGGCGGAAGGCAGAAGGCGGAAGGCAGTAGGCAGAAGGCGGAAGGCAGTAGGCAGAAGGCGGAAGGCAGAAGGCGGAAGGCAGTAGGCAGAAGGCGGAAGGCAGTAGCCAGTAGGCAGTAGGCAGTAGGCAGGAGGCAGGAAGCAGTAGGCAGGAGGCATTTGAGCAATGTCGAAGATCATCGCCAGCGCGGCCATACGCGGCGCACATGCTTGCATGGAGCGGGCGGAAACCATGTTGGCCGAGGCTATCGAGCGCCATGGGCGTGACGCCGCCATCGGCTTCCCGGGCACCGCGTATGCTTTGCCGGTGATTCTGTCGCTGGTGGGCAAGCGGGTGGAGAAACTAGGCGACCTGGAGGAAGCGCTCGAGGAGGCGCGTGGCTGGCTTCCCGCCGTCCCCAGCGAACACGTCTGGCTTCCCTACCTGGGCGCGGCGCTCGATGCCGGAGCGGCGACGCTGGTGGCCCACGAAGCGGTGGAGTCCATGAAGCCGCTGGCCGGCATCCCGCTCGCTTTTGATTTCTGGCTGGGTCCCACTCCCGACAGCATTCTCCGGGAGCAGGGGATCAAGCTGGTAGATGGGCGCATGCCCGGCTTCGCGGCCTGCGTGGGCGCTCTGCCGAACGAGGAGGCCGCCGAACAGCTTGCGCGCGACCTGCAGGAGCGCAACATCCTGGTCTTCATGGGCTCGCATACGAACGGCCAGACCATGGCCGCGCAACTCCACCGCCGCGGTGTGGAGATGAACTGGGAGACGTTCCTGGTTCCTTACGGGCCCGAGACCTCGTCCATCGTTCACGCCCTCGGCTTTGCCTGCCGCTCGGCGCTCACCTTCGGGGGCTTGAAGCCGGGCGGGCTGAAGGAATCCCGGGAAATTCTTCTGTACAACAAGCGCCGCGTGTTCGCCTTCGTACTGGCGCTGGGCGAGGTGGACGACGAAAAGTACGCCACCGCGGCCGGCGCCATCAACTTCGGCTTCCCAGTGATCGCCGATACCGACATACCCGAGATCCTGCCCAGCGGCATCTGCACCTACGAGCACGTGGTCGCCAACGTCGCTCACCGCGACATGCCGGCGCGGGCGGTCGAGGTGCGCGGAGTGAAAATCCGCACCGTGGAAATTCCGATCCCCGTCCGCCACGGCCCGGCGTTCGAAGGCGAACGAGTCCGCAAGGAAGACCTGGCCATCGAGTTCGGCGGCAAGTATACCCGGGCCTTCGAGTATCTCGTCAGCCGTCCGATGGACCAGGTCCAGGACGGCCTGATCCGTGTGGCCGGCCCGGAGGTACACGACGTTCCGGAGGCGGCGCGCCTGCCGCTGGCCATTTTTGTCGAGGTGGCCGGGCGCAAGATGCAGGCCGAGTTCGAATCCATCCTGGAACGGCACATCCATTCGTTTCTGTCGGAGCCCATGGGCGTGATGCACCTGGGCCAGCGAGACACGGTGTGGCTGCGCATCTCGAAGAAGGCGCGCGATGCCGGTTTCCGCATCGAGCATCTGGGGACGGTGCTGCTGCACAAGCTCAAGAACGACTTCCCGGCCATCGTGGACAAGGTGCAGGTCACGCTGTTTACCAACGCCCAGGATGTAGACACACTCTACCCCGCGGCCGCGGCCGCTTATCGCCAGCGGGACCAGCGCATGGGCGCGCTGACCGACGAGGCGGTGGACACTTTTTACTCCTGCGCGCTGTGCCAGAGCTACGCGCCCAACCACATCTGCATCATCACTCCCGAGCGGCTGGGCCTTTGCGGCGCTTACAACTGGCTGGACGGAAAGGCCGCCTACGAGATCAACCCGCACGGCGGCAATCTTCCGGTCAAGAAGGGCGAAGTGATCGATCCGGTGCTGGGCCAGTGGAAGGGCATCAACGACTTCATCAGCCGCGCCTCCAACGGCGCCTTTCCCCGCTTCTCCGCCTACTCGATGATCACCGACCCGATGACATCGTGCGGTTGCTTCGAGTGCGTGGCCTGCGTTCTGCCGGGGACGGGCGGCATCATGATCGTCGATCGCGAGTACCAGGGGCAGACCCCGGTGGGCATGAGTTTCTCCTCGCTGGCGGAGATGGTCGGCGGCGGGCAGCAGACGCCCGGCTTCATCGGCATCGGCACTCTCTATGTGATCTCCAAGAAATTCATGACCGCCGACGGGGGGCTGGCGCGCCTGGTTTGGACAACGACCCGAGTCAAGCAGCGTTTGGGAGACCTGTTGAGGCGGCGTGGCCAAGAGATTGGCCAGCCGGAGCTCCTTGATAAGATCGCCGACGAAACGATCTGCACTGAACTGGAACCGCTCATCGAGCATCTGGCCGCCGTGGAGCATCCGGCTTTGGCGATGGGCGAAATGATCTAAGGAGTTTTAGCCGCAGATTTCGCAGATTACACAGATGATAATCTGTGCAATCTGCGGAATCTGCGGCTAAGGCATTTTTGATGGCACTGGATTTGAAACCGAAAAAATGGCTGGGCGCAGTCCGCACGGTGACGCTCGGCGCCGGAAGCCGGAAGACGCTGGCGGTGGGAGGGGGCAATGCCCTTCCGCTGCACACCTTCGAGGGGAACTTCCCCCACCGGCCGCTTCTGGCTCTGGAGGTTACCGATACCGTGCCGGGCCGCTGGCCGAAGGCGGCGGTTGAGCCGTGGCAAGATGTGCTGGGCCAGCCGGGCGCGGCCGCGCGGCGTGCCATCGAGGACTACGGCGCTGACCTGGTGATGCTCCACCTGGCCGGAACCCATCCCGACCGCGGCAACCGCTCTCCGGACGATGCGCTGGCCGACGTGCGCGCCGTGCTCGACGCCGTTCCCGTTCCCCTCATCGTCAAGGGACCGGGCGCCGGCAGGAAGCAGAATGACGTGCTGGCGTGGGTGGCGGAAGCCTGCGGCGGAGAGGGCCTGGTGCTTCACTCCGCTTGCCAGGAGGATTACAGGACCCTGGCAGCCGTCGCCGTGGCTTACGGTCACGTGCTGGTTGCCGAGAGCCCCATCGACTTGAACATCGCCAAGCAAATGAACATCCTCCTGTCGGACGCCAACGTCGATTTGAATCGCATTCTGATCGATCCGCTGACCGGCGGGCTGGGCTACGGCCTGGAGTACACTTACTCGGTGATGCAGAGAATCCGGCTGGCGGCTCTCGGCGGCGATCCGATGCTGAACGCACCCGTCATCTGCCTGGTCGGTGAAGAAGCCTGGAAGGCCAAGGAAGCCGGCGTGCCGCGCCACAAGGAGCCGCTGTGGGGAGATGAGCGCCAGCGGGGAATCAACTGGGAAGTGGCCACCGCGCTGCCGCTGCTGGAAGCGGGAGCCGAGGTTCTGGTTCTGCGTCATCCGGAAGCGCTGGCCCGGCTGCGCAAGCAGCTCGATTGCTGGTGCGGGGAAGGCAATTAAGAATTAAGAAGTAAGAATTAAGAGTTGAGAGCTTGCGGTTTCACTCTTCACTCTTAATTCTTAATTCTTAATTCTTAATTCGTATGACCGGTCTGCAAATTTTCAAGCTGCTTCCTAATACGAATTGCCGCAAGTGTGGCTATCTCACGTGCCTGGCTTTCGCCATGAAGCTCGCCGCCGGCAAGGAATCGCTCGACAAATGCCCGGATGCATCCGAAGAGGCGCGCGCCGCGCTGGGCGCGGCATCGTCTCCTCCGATCAGCGGCGTGACGGTGGGCCGCGGCTCGCGCGCCATCACCGTGGGTGAAGAAACGGTTTTCTTCCGGCACGAAAAAACGTTTGTGCGACGCCCGGGGCTGTTCGCCTTATTGGACGCGAAGGGGCTGTCCGCTGGTGAACTGGACGCCCGGCTCGACAAGTGGCGCGACACCCGCATGGAGCGGGCGGGAGAGACGTTTCAGATCGACGGAGTAGCGGTCGCGGAGGTTCCCGGTTCGCCGGACGTTGGAGTCAAGGCCGCGGTCGCAGCCGCGGAGCGCGGCCTGCCGGTGGCCGTCCTGGCGGCCACCGCGGAAGGCGCGGCGGCGATGGCGGAAAAGATCAAGGACCAGCGACCGTTGCTGGCGCCGCCGGCCCATGCCCCGGATGGCCTCTATGCCAACCTGGCCGCCAGGCTGGCGATCCCGCTGGTGGTTTCCGCGCCCAACCTGCCCGGGCTGGCGGCCGCCGCCGTGGCCGCCGCGCACGCCGGCGTGGCCGATATTCTGCTGGAGCCTCCCGGCGCCGACCTGCGCGCGCTGCACCACAGCCTGACCGCCATCCGACGAGGCGCACTCGACCGGATTCACCCCGGCCTGGGCCACCCGGTTTTCCTGCGCGTCGGCGCCGGCGAGTTTGAGAAAGCTGTGCTGGGCATCACCAAGTTCGCCTCGCTGCTCGTGCTCCCAGGGGATGGGGGAGAAAACTGGCTGCCTCTCTGGACGTTGCGCCAGAACATCTATACCGACCCGCAGAAGCCCCTGCAAGTGCAGCCCGGCCTCTACTCCATCGGCGAGCCCCACGCCGGGTCTCCGCTGCTGGTGACCAGCAACTTCTCTCTGACCTACTTCATGGTAGCCACAGAGGTGGAAGCGACGGGGCTGGCCTGTCACCTCGCCGTCGTCGATGCGGAGGGGTTGAGCGTGCTGACGGCCTGGTCGGCGGGCAAGTTCTCCGGCGAGCGCGTGGCCAAAAACTTGCAACAGATGGAGGCTGCCGCGCGGGTCAAGCATCG
>Ga0315279_10007623_pt1 | contig 13334 bp, 10 predicted proteins | sample YL17G06_20_MG_FD_203694 | JGI IMG/M metagenome (GOLD analysis project Ga0315279, IMG submission 203694) | Sediment microbial communities from Yellowstone Lake, YNP, Wyoming, USA - YL17G06_20 | ecosystem: Environmental > Aquatic > Freshwater > Lake > Sediment | place: USA: Wyoming | collected... | reverse complement strand
TAAAGTTAATGGAACAAGGAGCATTTCAGAATTTTTGTCTCAATTATTTACCCCTTTATAATACAATTTATAAAAATCTTGAAAGACATGGCGGGACCGTGGAAGGGAAAACCCGAAAAGGAATACCAGATTTAATCATAACATTCAATACGGGTGAACAAATAGCAGTTGAGTGTAGTGTGGAAAAAAATTACTGGAAAATATATAAAAATCGAAAAGATTTGTCCGCTTTAAAACCATGTAAAGATATAGATCGATGTCTTAATGAATTAAGTAACATATCTGAAATAGTGCTGTGCTCAAACCAGGAAATACCTACTGATTCAGCTGATTCTAAAACAAAAATTATGCAATATGCAAATGGAAAAACAAATGCAAAAATCACCCTTCTATGTTGTACAGACATTGAAATCTTTTTGTTGAATAATATTGAAGATCCAAATTTTCGAAAACTATTTGAAAAACATCTTCACAATGTTCATGAATGGATAATTTTTTATAAGGGAGCACAGCGGGATAAACTTTCCTTGGAATTACTTGCGGAAGAAACATTGTCAATCGAAGTAGCAAAAAGAATTGCAGAGGAAGCAACAGACAAACTTTTCAGTTTCGAAGATGCAAAAATATATGCCTTATGTATAATCGAGGAATTTAATTCAAGGTTTGAGAGAAAATCGCTCCCATCAACCGGTCTAGTTGTCAGGAATATGCAATTACCCGATAATCTCAGGGATCCAAACGGAATTATCCAATCTGTATTAGGGGTTCCAAAGATAGGAAAAACTTCACTAGTCGCAGCATGTGCTGTGGATTTGGAAAAAAGAGGAACATTAATTCATTGGTTCAATTGTTCTATCGAAGAAAATGAGATGCATATATTTGTAAAAGAAATCGAGAAGATGATTTGGTCTAATTTTCTACCTAAACAAAAAGTAAATGAGTTAATGAGCGGTACTACTAAAATAGAAACTTTAGAGTTTGTATATAATAAAAAAAACCCCACATTAATAGTGCTGGATGATGCAGGATATCTTAATGCCAATGCATTAAAATACCTTGATACTATTTTAGCAAAACTCAAATCACTAAAGATTTTATCTCAAATAGGAGTGATATTCATAAGCAATAAGAGACTAAAAAACTATTGCCCATCAATATCGTTTGAATTTTCAATTCCTGCGTGGAACCACGAGGATCTCGAAAAATTGTTGTCTATACACCTGCAAGGAGTTAAACATTACAATGACAGTGGTTATATGCGACAATTAATGATAAGAAGTGCAGGACATCCATTAATTGCATTAGCATTAGCCAAAAAATATCTATCAACAAGTCAATTATTAATGTCTGTTTTAAAAACTCCATCTCTTGAAGATGAAGATCTGACAACAGAAGTAAAAAATCTACTCTTTCGAGATATTTTATCTGATGATCAAGATGCTTTATATTATGTACTCAGACTTTCTCTTCTAACCTCTGGGGCAAATGATGAAATCATAAATATAATAAAAAATAAAGTCAAACCTACAATTGGTAAGCCATTTGCTCTTATTTTAGATAAACTATCTGGGACTATAATAGATGGTGATGAACAACAAGGTTACAGCATTTCATTTATTTATAAAGAAATTGCTAAATCCGTGATGTCTAGTTCGGAAAAACAAGAATTCTATAGTATAATGAGTTCAGAATTGTTAACCTCTAAAGGTTCAGCTCTTAATGTAGAGAATGTAATTAACGGAATATTTTATGCTATTTTTGCTAATAAATTCGCAGATGCTTTCTATTGGGTTGCAACTCTACTATATTCAGCAATACGTCAAAAACTACCTATTGCACAAAAACATATGTTAATAGAACGTCTCGAATTAGTTACAATAATAAAACAACCCGATGATCCGAAATTGTTATTTATATATTTTACAGTATTAAATGGAATGGCAATTGTATATACTCAAATAGGTGAAACAAAGAAAGCGCTAGAATTGTTAGACAAAATAAAAATGCCTTCTATTAAATGTGATAATAAGCAATATATGGAAAACATTACGATAATGAATGAAACAGCAAAAATGTATAAGTCTTCTTTACTCGCTGTAAATAATCCAGAAGAATCTATAAAAGTGATATCGAATATTGATTTTGAACAGGCAAGAAAATTACCTTTCATTTCAAATAACATTTATGAATTCATAAAAATATTGTTAAATGTTATATCCATTAAAAGCATTCCCGAGAATTTTCTTAACAAAATCATTGAAGGTACTAATGAGGGTGACTCGGAAGGAAATGCAAATTTAATAAATATTGCATTAAATTTAGGTGCAAAGGCATTTAAAGAAAAAATAAATCCCATAGAAATAATAACATCTTTATCAGTAAATAGTCCTGTTTCTGAAATTATGATTAGTGCATTTAAAGCACAATATGCTTTAGAAAATAAAGATTCACAAATTGCCATCGACTTAGTACAACAAACTATTACTTCAGCTCAAAATAATAATCTTAAAAGTAAAATGATAGAAAGTATGTTACTTCTATTACAAGGTGATGCTTTTTATCAATTAGACAATAAAGAAAGTGCCAAAATCTCCTATCTGAATTGTATAAAAACACTGGAAAGCCATACTGAATCCTTTGAATATGCATGGATTAATTATAGATTAGGATTATTATCTGTAGATCCGGTAAATGCGGAAATGTATTTTACCAAATCTAGTACAACCTTCAAATTGATAAACTATGAAGAGTATTATGCGAGAAGTGAGGGAGAACGAGGAGTAACGTTAATACAATTAGATCGTTTCATTGACTTTATTAGAATGGCTGAATTGCTAATTAAAGAATATTTCATAAATAATAAACTAAAATATGCACCAACTGTAACTATACTCATATCGCATCTTGCGAGATTGGTCTATACTTTGGAAAATAAAGCTATCCCTAAAATAGAGGAAGTAGAGGAGAAAATGATCTGTCCAGAATTCATTCGAGGTACCTATGCATCGGTATTAAATGTTGCTAAACCTCAAGTTGGATTAATACTTGCTTATTATTACTTAGGGAAAAATTATTCTCTACTAGGTTATATTGATAAAGCGATAGAATCATTTCATGCTATACTCTCATTTGAAACTATATCGCAACTAGATGGTAGTTCCACTCTTTTAGCTTCATATGAACTCCTTAATTTAACCGTTCCCAATGGTAATAAAGGCATAATAAAAGAGGCTATGATTAAATGCTTATCTCTTAATGCAAATCAAATAGAAAAATTACCAAATCGGGATATCAGAGATTTTATATTATTTTGTGTTTTCTCTAAACTTGATAAAACAATTCAAACACTAAATAATGAACAACAGAAAATATTCATAGAGTTGTTAGATGAAATTGAAAAAGAAATCTTCAATATAAAAACAGAATATTCTAATTGGTTGCTGGCTGCAATTATTCTAAGAAAGGCAAAAATTAGAGAAGGTAGTGATATGGGAACAGACATTAAATACAGCCTGTGGATTCAAGCTTATGATTATGGTATAAAAGCAGACAATAACGATGTCATTGGTCAGTCGGGCAACTTATTAGGCTTCATTTATATCGATAAATACCCAATTAAATTGATAGCAGAAACACAAATTAAAGTACTTAAAAGTATTTCATTGAAGGAAGGAACCACCAATTTTATCGAGAAATGGGCACAATATTTATTCCTTTTTTGGAGTAAATATGAGTGGCGAAGATTATCAGATAGCGACTATCTAGCTAAACAAGTCTTGTTAGATAACGCCAAGGAATTAAATAGAATAAGGTTATATTCAGAGAATGCTGGTCCAATAATGATACTTCTACTCGCCAGTTTAGTTGAATTCAAGGGCGACGCCACTGAATGGGCAGTAAAGAGAATAAAGGATCTAAACATAATATCAACAATTCCAGATAATCAAAAGAATAGAATGGCGATCTACCTTAAGTAACTCCTTAAACAATTGTTATATCAAATCAGAAAATTGAACGCCAAAATAAAAATCGAATTTGTAATTATTGTTTTAATAATTTGGTGAAAAGATTACGAATTGTATTGACAATTCGAACTCTAGAAGAAATGTTGCAAAGTCATAGCGTCTCGATGATAAATGATAGCCACTCTAGGTTTTTACAACCGGCTTTTCTTGTCGGTCATTTATACTTTTCCATCTCAATTACATTTATTTTCTTTGCACAATCCTTTCACAGACGTGATTCATAGCCATATAATATCACAATTTTTCAGTAAATAATAGCTAAAGCTGTGGTCTTGCAAACCGCAGCTCAAAATTATTGCCAACGTCCTTCTTCCTTGATAAAATTTCCCATATAAGTATAATTAATCATGGCAATCATACAATCGAAGAAATCATTCAGTGTAAAATTTCGTTTTGCAAAACATCTTATATTGCTACCCGTATATTTGAATGAAAGGGGACCCTGTAGTTTTATTCTGGATACCGGTGCTGGTCGAACCACGCTCTCGAAACATGCTGCCGATCGCTTTCGATTAAGGACCAGGCCAACCAAATCATGGGCCTTGGGGGCTGGTGGTAGAGTGAAAATGGAATCGACAACGGTTAATTGTCTCCAACTGGACGGGATAAAGTGTGTTGATCATAAAATGTATGTTATTGATAAATCATTAATTGCTAAAGCATTAAAACGACAAATTTTTGGCGTTATCGGTTATGATTTACTCCATAGGTATGCTTTTACGATTAATTATAAGAAGAAGACCATTGTTTTCAAACCAATCACTTAAATTGATCGCAGCAGCTCTTTTAGAATACCATGGAACAATATAACGTATTTCCCAATCCCCCTATCGTTAACCGGGGAGTTATTTCCAAAAAATTCCGCGGTCTGGGTATCACAACATTCTGGAATGCCTGTGAATACGTTCACCGTCTTCCCTATGGTTACAATTCGATCCGAGATGACATTATGATCTTGTTCAAAGAAGGTTTCGGGACCTGCTCGACCAAGCATGCTGTTATTGCTGTTCTGGCTGAGGAACTGGCGATCTCAGTTGTCCGGATGCTCGGAATCTACGCTATGAAAGAAGATCTCGTCACCGGTACGGATCGCATTCTAGTTAAGTTCAAACTTCCATATGTACCGATGATCCACTGTTTTCTTGCCTATGGTTTTCATTTGGTGGACATGACGGAGGGCAACGACAATGGTAAGAACCATCCGATTAAGGAATTTTTATACACCAAGAATGTTGTTCCGAATTTATCCGAGAAAAGCGAGTATCTTATTTACCGGTATGCGCTGGTAAATCATATCCTTCCCCGGGAAGAGATGCAGGGTATTGAGATTTCGGATATCTTAAAAGCCCGAACCGAAGGTGTCGCGCTTTTAAAATCCAAAGTTAACCATAATCCGGGTACGTTACCTCAAGGCTAAGCGGACGAATTAAGTAAAGGAGATTGACGATATGAAACGGAAGAAAAAGCACACAGTTTTGGCCGGCTTTTCCATCGCGCCGGTCGGCGTTGGCGACAAACTCAGCAAATACGTGGCTGGCGTTTTGAAAATCGTCATCCGGTCGGGTCTGGACTACCGGCTGGGCCCCATGCAGACCTGCGTGGAGGGGGACTTCGACCGGGTCATCAAGGTGATCATGGCCTGCCATAAGCACATGATTAAGCAGGCGCCCCGGGTTCTGACCCATATCACGATCGACGACCGCCGGGGGCGGACCGGCCGGATAACCGGGAAGATCAAGGACGTGGAAAAGGTTCTGGGCCGGAAACTTAAGTAAAAAAAACGGTTAATTAAGCGATCTGGTTTGGATAATATGAAAATTTAATTTATCGGTATTTTTATTTTCCAGATATAATTTTATCCACTGCTTCCCATTTTGATAGACCTTCTTTCTTCATTAATACTCGGGCTTGCAATAAAATGTTCACTGATTCTTCTTTTTTGTTTAATCCATACCGGACAATCATCTCATAAATCACATCATGCAATAATTCCAGGGCATCCCAATCCGTTAAGGTCGAATCCCGCTGCTGTAATACCTCGATTTCTTTGCGGATTTCTTTGGCTTCCTCGGTTACACGCCCTACGGACGGTGTCCTCGTTCCTTCAACGATGTCATAAAGATATTCGGGGCCGATCCGTGGCCATACATCTGGATCATTGCCATATTTTTCGTATGATAAATCTTCCCCTTTAGGAAGTGTAAGAAGATCGATCATTTTACCCGCCAAGTGAACACCCCATTCGTTTCTGCTGTACGGATCTAAAAGATGAGCATGAGCGTTAATAAATACAATTAAATGGGGTGAAACAACTTTTATTAAAATGGAGGATGTTGATGAACCACCCTTCTTCAATGACGGCCCTGTTTGTATCAGATTTCCGCTTAACAACCCTGCACCTTTCAATAATTGAAATGTAACACGGTATTCCGGGATGTTTGTGTTAGGTGTTTCCAGATAAAAAGTAATCTTAACTTGATCGCCAACTACTGGTTTGTCCGGGTTTAATTTAACTTTAGCATTGCAACAATAACCACCTAATATGATAGGCTCACGTGGTGGCGAAGTCACTATTATTGGATCTAATATTGTATTTATTGTGTCATCGGCATGGGTTATTTTAAATCCCAAGGTCATAACAACGATTATAAAAAATATATGGTTTTTATTCAACATTTTACGTATCCAATATATTATAGTCTGTTCTTTTTTTATGTCAACATATGGTGACGTCCGAATTCGACGATTTTGCGAAAGCAGAAGAATATTTTCAATCCATCCACGACGATATTTTTCTAAGCGAACTTGATGGCTGATATCGGGACAAATCAGTTTGATATTAAAACCTGCTAGATACATTACTCGATCAGCGCGGATGCAGATTGTAAAAGCCCAGGGGGGCTATAAACCCTTTTTCCATTATCTTAAAGGACCTTAAGCCCATTGGTGATCTATTGTCATTCTGCCCTTGACGTATAGGATATTATTTGTATTATATTACATGGAGGAACGTATTTCGGTAATCCAAACCATCGGTTATCAGAATCTGAAATTTATTGATTTTATAAAAATCCTACAGGAGCGCGGCGTTCGTTTGGTGATCGATGTCCGTAATAATCCATTCTCTTTCAAAAAAGGATTTTCAAAAAAATGGTTATCGACCCATTTGCCCGAGTATAATATCGAATATATCAATATTCCCGAATTGGGAATACCGTCCAAAGACCGCAAAGAATTGACCGGTTCGTCGTTGTGGAATAAATATAAGGAGTTGTTAATTATGAACGCAGTCCAGTTACAGAAGGCAGCGGATATTATTCAGAAACAGGCTGCGGTTTTAATGTGTTTTGAAGCCCATCCCGCCGAATGTCACCGATCCCGACTGGCGGAAAAATTAAATGAGATAACCGGATTACCGGTAACGCATTATAATCAGGTGTCTAATACTTGGAGCGAATGCAGAAAAGAATTCTCATCGCCGTAAAAACCTACCCGACTTTAACTCTTCAACATCAAGAAATTGTTTGTACCGCTGGTTTCCTTGAAGATGGTTCTTGGATCAGGCTTTATCCCATCCGATTCCGGCATATTAAAACTCGCTTCAAGAAATATCAATGGATAGACGTAACGGTTACCAAGCATCCTCGGGATTCAAGACCGGAAACCTATATGTTGACCGGCCCGATCCGACTTGGAGCAATAATCAGACCAACCAATGGCTGGCGGGAGAGAAAAAGGATCGTGCTGTCCCGAGGTTTTACTGATCTATGTACCCTTGGCGATGCGGAAATGAGCGATATATCGCTGGCGATTGTAAAACCGGCAAGGGTAGTTGATTTCTTCTGGGAAGCGACCGCGCGGGAATGGGAGAGTAAACAGATCGCATTCATGAAGCAGAACCAATTATTTGAAGAACGGGCCAAACCGTTGGAAAAAATCCCGTTTTATTTTAGGTATCATTTTTTCTGTCCCAAACCGAATTGTCGGGGGCATAAACTAATGATCGAAGACTGGGAAACGATGCAATTGTTTAGGAAAATGAGAGATGAGCACGGCGAAACCGAAGGGCTTAATAAAGTCAGGCAGAAGTTTTTTGACATAATCTGTGCCGGCAATCGGGACACATATTTCTTCGTTGGAACGCATTATCGCTGGCAAACGTGGATGATCCTGGGCGTATTCTATCCGCCTAGATCAGCAGATTAATGCACTGATAACTAATTCCTCGGTTTATTCCGTTGTATTTCTGAACCAAACAGACAAAATAGACCAGAAAGACTAAAAAGACAAATCCGTTAAGCCCAGGGTGGCTTTAAAACCTTTTCCCATATCCCTTAAAGGAGGCTTTTATGGCTACAATCGACGAAGAGAATTGTCCGGCCTGTCTGGCGGACCGGAGCCGGGCCGTGATCATGACCATCAAGGTGACGATTACCGGGCTCCTGTACATGTGCCCGGAATGTAATAAGTCCTTTACCGCGGGTGAGTTGGAAGCAATATACGGCTGGGCAAAGGAGAGATACCATGGGGATTAATGAGAAGATTCCGATCGACATCACCTTCCCAACCCGGGTCGCTATGGAATTGCATAAACGTGGGATTAAGGAATGCGATCCGCAGCAACTCAAGGTTGAGATGTACTACACGGTCCTGATTACGCACAAGCATGGAAAGAAAGCGATCTACGAGTTTGGCATCAAGATTAGCCGGTTCGGCCTGTTTGGATTCTGCTCCATTTACGGCAAGGATTCACCCCTGACCGAGCTCTTCAAATTACCCTGCAATGAACTGCCGACAATCTTTGGTTTGGACACAAAACTGTCCATGAAGAGCGATGGGCTGGAGTTAACCAAGAGACTGATGCCGGGTCTACCCAAACCCAAGATCCCAGCCAGCGACTTCCGCCGCATCGTGAACGAACTCGAACACTGGATCAAGAACCTGCAGTCTTATTTAAAAACTTAAGCCTGCTTGGTCCTTAGACCGACATGCATGCTGTACCCGCGGAGGCGGAGCCCCGCCTCCGCGGTGTTTTTAATAAGATGCAAAATAGACCCTATAGAATTCGCGATATCAGCGGGAAACGATAGAAGGATCATTCTTGCTAACCGCTAAGGTAGGCAATTACCAATACTACAAGCCCGTTTAACACCCGATTAACGGCATTTAACCGCGTTTAACGAAATCGGATGCTATAAGATGGCTCTTTTTTTCAACAACCCCTGTATCCCTCTCTAAAGCGGGAATGGTCAATTTTAAATGAGAAACAGGGGGTCAAAATAAATGAGAATTTACAGAAGCATTAGAATTGTTACGCTTATCTAAAAAAATCCCCCCATAGGTTTTCCTATGGGGGGTGCAAAATCATCAACCTTCGTTTCCGCAATTATTTTAATCTTATTTAATAGAAAGTCAAGCCCTTGGTGAGGATAAAGAGAATCCCCGGTACTAGACCGACGCCGGGTATATGAAATTACTCCGGTTCATGAATATTGCTTATCACCCATTTTTAACCTGGCACAAATGTTTCCTAAGCAGAGTCAAGAGCATTTCCCCCTTTACAATTCATGAGCGCCTAATATAATATTCACCGGGAGAGCAGCCTCCAAACTATGAGGAGTTATCCCGAGTGATCGGGAAAGACTGCCTCGAATTAAACTCATAGGCGCTCTCCCGATTGTTTTTAGTGAGAAACCGTTCGACAACCAGCGCCCGTCCTTGCTTCAAATCGATGTTTTTACCTTCGAAATCGTGTACCACGTAGCCGAGCTGTGCCGTATCCTGGCGATTATCACCGGTGCCTAAGCCGGTGCGTTTCATGACACTATAAGTCCGGCCCGCAAGATTACTGGCGACCGCACAGATCGCCTGGTTATGATGGCGGCCTCTGGCTTTCAGCCGGTGATACAACGAGGCGGCCTCTGGATCATAGCGCCGGGCCGTCTCCGCCGCCAGGCAATAGCTCTTTTTGAGAATCCGCTGGCTTGTCTTGGTGATCGCCAATCCCTTGATGTCGGACAGGGCACTCTGTTTCTTGCGCGGCACAAGCCCGCAGAACGCTTTGTACGCACGGATATTGGCGAAGCGGGTCGGATTACCGGTAACTCCCAGAATACTCGGCGCAATCACCGGGCCAATCCCGGGGATACTCCGCAACACCTTACCCGGATCCAACTGCACGTACAACGCCTCAATCTTGCCGTCCAGATACTGCACTTTTTGCTCCTCGTATTCCATCAGGTCAAGCTCGATGTTGATCTCTTCCTGGAATTGTTCGGGTGCAAAGGGCAACAGATCTTTGGCCCGGGCGGCACTGAAAATATTAACGGCGGACTGGGCCGCGGCATAGATCTTTTCGGCTAATAGAGGCCCTGGCGTACCGAAGGCATGACGGTCCAAGAATGTCGCCAGCCGTTTCACGCCCAGCTTCACAACCAAAAAGGGGTCCGCATAACGACGCAGAAAGGCACGACAGCATCGGGTATACTTATGCGCCCCAAAACAATCCATCAACAACGGGCTGACCGCGGTAAAATACGCTTGAATCCGCACCTTGCGGGCCGAGATCGACCGCATAATCCGCTCCCGCTGCCGGCAATAACGGGTTAACGCTTCGGTCGCCGAACCGGGTAAGGTCAAAGGATACACACCCTCAGGATCGATGATCGGCAGCTTGGCTAAAGCCTGGGCGTCAATCCGATCGCTCTTGGTGTGTCGTCTTAAGAATTTCCTCAAATCATGCACTTTCTGCGGCTTGATCAGGTACACGACATAGCCCCGGGCCATAAGATAAGCACTCAAAGGCTTCCACACCCCCGAGGTCGGTTCCATAACAAAAACCATTTCACCGCCAAAACCCGCCGCCGCTTTTTCCACCAACAACGCATAACCGATATCGGTGTGATCGAACGCAAACGACTTACCCACAAAGTCCATCCGCTGGGCATCATACACGGCGGCACGGTGCAAACCCGTCACCGCCAAATCAATCCCCACAATCCGCTTGGCCATTTTCCTACCTCCTCGTTAACCTCAAATAACGCACGCAAGAAGGAGGCAATGCTCCCGCTCTCTACAGACCCGATATAATCGTCCCACCATTATTGTGCTTCTTTCGGGGCTCCGTTGGACACGGACCGCCAATTACCTAAATCGGGGCGCTCTGTAGAAAAGGAGATAACAGAATTTGTGCAGAGGCAGTCTCCCTCAAGATCTTCCTGAGGTAACTCCATCAGTGGCACGGATCGTATCCTCCTTCTCCACTCCACGATTATACCCGACGGCAAGCATCCTTTAAAGAACCAAATTTCACTCAACTCTATTATACAATCTGGCACAATGCGATTTAGGAATGTCCTAATTCCCGATTTTTCAGTTGATCTTAAGGCCGAGCAACGGAGGGATAATCCTCTTCACCACATAACCATGCTTATGTAATTTTGTTATATTTCAGCATGAATCGGATTTTTTAAATTGAACCTGCCACCCGGCCAGAAAGACTTCCCGGTAATCCGCCGGAATTCCAAGAAAATAAAAATAATGCAGGCCTCTCGCCAATGCCGCGCAATGCGCCAAAATCCATACCCTCTCCCTAAAAAATGGTCCTGGTTGGGACCAAAATGGGACCAAGTTAAAGAGAGGCTGGCGTAAACCAGCCTCTCTTTTTATCCCTGTTTATGGTTTCCTTTTCATCAATCTGTTATTGCAATGGTCGCACCACTACTTCATCGTAGTCGGTCACGATCGCATCCGTCTCTACCACGCCTATACCGATGCCGCCGTTGAGGAATGGATTGCTGTTATCCTTGTAACTGATGCGGAGCGTATCGTTTAAGTAGCACTTCAGGCTGTCCTGAACATCAACCCTGAGCCTATACCACGCATTCTTGGCGATGCTCGCCGGGTAGTTCGCCAGCAAGGTCCAAGTGCCGTTGACTCTCTTGTGCAGGTTAAGACCGGAATTGTTATAAATACTCAAGCGGTAATAATTCAAGGTATCCTGGACCCGGAAAAAGAGCCCGGACCGCAGGTTGGAACTTATATCACTGCCGATGATCCTGGTCCACATCTGGTATCGGCAGCCGGTCCAGTCGCAATCCTCGGCCACCACGGCGAAATGCGAGTTGCCACTGCCCCGGACATAAAATGGAAATTCCGGCGGGCATAACCAGGTTCCTTTCAGGGTATCCCAAAGGGTATCTATATGCCCGCTGGAGAAATAATCCTTAAACAATGTGTCCGGCCATGTTAACGGGCGAACCACGACCTGGTCGTAGTAATTAGTCATATTATCCTCGTTCACGCCGATGCCGATACCGCCATGGGCATATCCCGCATTATTAAGTGAAATCACTTGCTCGCCATCGAGGAAACAACGAATCCAGGAACCCTGGATTTTAACCGCAAGGTTATACCAAACGTTTTTCTTGGATTGAAATCCATATTTGCTCAGGAAAGTCCAGCTGTTATTGTTATCGCGGCGGTAAAGGCAAAGCGCGGATTCATCGCCCTTGATGCCGAAGCGGTAGAATTGGGTGTCATTCTGCGTCCGAAAGTAAAGATAGGATTTAAGATACGGGATGCCGGGATCGGCGCTGCCGGTCATCCGAGTGTTGACTTGAAATTGATAATTGGTCCAACCGGCATTGCCGGCCGCGACCGTGGCAAAATGAGAGGAATAATTACCATTGCCCTTGGCCTGATCGTTCTCGATTGACCACGAATGCGGAGTGGACGATGTATCCCATTGCCCGTCCATGGTTGCACGATTGAATTCGTCAAAAAAGATATCACCCGGCGTCGGTTCCATGGCCCGGCTGACCGGTCGAATGATACTGCCCACGGTATCGCCGCTGCAAATACCGTATATCCAGAGGGTTCCCGCGATATCATTAAGCTTGACCTGGAGTTGCAGGTCTTTGCGTTCATGAGCATTCAAGGTAACCGGATTTGTACCCGAGATTGTTATCACGCCGTGACCTGCAGTCAATTCCGCGGTTAATGTAACGGTCATGGCATAAGGGGTGTTATTCACCAGGGGCAAGGGAAAAGTATCCATGGGCGGGTGTTTTATAAATAGCGTCGGGATTTGAAAGTTTAATCGGTCGAAAATCCATGCCGTTAACAGGGTCGAATCATCGGGCTGCGGCAGGGTATCGATGACCCAGAAGGAATCCTCTTTCAAGGTTGCTGATTTTGGAACCAGAAATCCGTATTGGATCTCATAAACAGAATCATGAGCCAGTGAAAAATTATAACCCTGATTGCCGAACGGCGTTTTCAACAATAACCGGTATTGTTTGGTGGACG
>Ga0315279_10007622_pt1 | contig 13334 bp, 13 predicted proteins | sample YL17G06_20_MG_FD_203694 | JGI IMG/M metagenome (GOLD analysis project Ga0315279, IMG submission 203694) | Sediment microbial communities from Yellowstone Lake, YNP, Wyoming, USA - YL17G06_20 | ecosystem: Environmental > Aquatic > Freshwater > Lake > Sediment | place: USA: Wyoming | collected... | reverse complement strand
AACAGTGTCAGATGGAACCAATAAACCACCGAGGCTTTCAACTATAAACTGGTTTACAGGAGGCTCCGGAAGCAATGGCTCATGCTTAGTTTCAGCCTCTACTGTTTCTTTAGGCTCTTCCATCACGGTTTCTTCAACAGGCTCTTCCATAAGCTCAGGCTTTTCAAGTTCCTCATCCATTGGAATCTTAAGTTGATGCTTTGTTTCGGTTAAAGGTGAATTGCTTTTGAGGGGAGTAGGGCAGATTTTCTCCAGCAACCGTAGAACAGTTGGAATCAGGACTCGGGTTACAGTGTTCACATAGTTCATATCTGCTTTTCTTGAAGTAACTGTGACGAAGTAAAGATCATTCAGCCAAGAAACATTTACTCTACCATTACTGCCCTCAATGCTTATGCATTCAACACCGCCTATGGCATCGGCCTTTTCAAATATACCGTCAAAAGCATCTACAACATGCACCATCGTCTTTTCGGAAGTGTTTTCGTCTCCAACTATTATTTCGCCGTCTTCCCTGAACATGAAGGTGTTAGTTATGTCTGGGCACACGTTTCGAATTTCGTTTAAGGCATTTTTTAGGGCAAAGGTGTAGACTTCATTATCCATAACTTTCACTTCCACACGATGTTATTTTAGGATATTTTGAAGAGTATACGCTCAGGGACGCCGTCGTTTTCTACGACTAGATACCTTAGACCTTCAGTGTCCCCAAGCTGATCCAGCCATTTCAATGCTTCTCGGGTCTTCTGCAAAACCAAAAGCCTTTCCTGATGACTTCGTACAACCTCTTCTATTGCTGTTAATTCGTGGAATGGGTTGGCATCCAACACTATGCTTAGGTTGCCTATTGTGATTTCGCCAAGGCTTTCGGTTGAAGCCTTCTTGCCCGCCAGTTTCATGACAACTTCACGGATTTTCTTGGATTTTTCAGCTAGGGCTCTGATATCGTCTAATCGGCGCAGATACTCGCCTAACATGCTTTTTGTTTCGGATATTCCTTTTTCTAGGATTTCAGCTATTTCTTCTGCGGAAGCGTATTCTTTTATTTGTACTACCATTTTTTGGCACCTCCAAATAGGAAACAATAGAGGAAATGGAGAGGCTTCGCTTACCCTACCCCCAATCTCAACAGAGACGGCTTATCACACTTTATCTTGTCCGCCAGTGAAATGATCTGTAAACTTGTAGCCACTCGATGTTACCACTGAAATATCGTAGGATGTCCCATTTGTAAATACAAAGACTACGGCGAGGTTTTTAATAGATGCTGCTGCTTTGAGCGCCAGTGGTAGGCTGCCAGGTTGTGTCACGCCTGTTGTCTTGTAATTAACCTGAATCTGAGTTATTGTCACATCTTTAGTTCCCGCATTAGTTATGTTTAAGGTGAAACCAGCGTTGAGGGGTGTCCAAGCTAATTGTGAGATCGTGAGTTGTTCTGTTCCCATGAAGCTGAATGTTAATGCTCCCATCCACGCGGCCACAGCAATGCTAACGGCAACTGTTACTGCAATAAGTATGATTGATGCAACTACGGGGCTTAGGGCTTTCTTACTCTTCAATATTTTCATTTTTCTTTTTATCCCTCCTTTTTGGAGTTATTGAGTATGTTAGAGGAGACAGGGCATTTAAGTCTTACGATTTAATACACCATATTAATCATTTGTAAAACAAAACTACAAAAAACCAGAAACAAACCCTTAGCCTAACATCTAAAAAACCATCAAAAAGGAAACTGTACAACAGCGGCGCTACATTACGCTTAAAGGCTTAAACGCCTAATTTGTCAAAAAATTCCAGTAAGAGCCTAGCGACTTTTTCGCCGAACTTTGTTTTTACATAGTACTTCTTTAGGGGGTCTATGCGTTCGCTTTTAGCCAAGCCCAATTCTTTAATCTCAATCATCCTAGCCCTAAAAGTGCCATCGCTGAGGGTTAAACCATTACCACGCATAAACTCTTTCGCTTCCTTCCATTTACCACGATTCATGTGAAGCAGGAAAATGCAGTCTATGGCGTGATCCTTTTCAAGCATAGCCTTGATAGCCGCAAATTTAGGTTCTGTTAGAATGCGTTTAATCTTCTCCTCTTCTCCACTTTTAGTCATACACATTCAACCTACTGTTTCTGCTTTCTGATTATAGCTGAATCCCTTTAAAAGATTTAACCTATATTACGATTTATGACTTATTATTTCGTTATATGTATTAATGACGTGGCTTTATTTGCGCTTGCGGAAGTATGTCAAACCGTCTTTTTGTAAGATAAATTCGTAGCCTATTTCAAGTAAACCTTTGATTTCCTCTTCGGTCTTTGCTACTTTGACGTGAAACTCGTCATCCATGCTGTTTTGAAATAAGGCTTGTTCGATTTGGATGTACATCATTGTGCTTTTTATGTCTTGGTGGCCAAGTATTTGTTGGACATGGATTATGTCTTTGGTTTTGTGGTATTCCGTAGTTCCCTTAAAGTGTCTGAAAGTATGAAGGTGTATTTTGAGTAGTCGTGGATTTCCCATTTTTCTTGCTATGGTTCTTCGCTGCAGAAAGAAGTTTGATTTTATCGCAGAATTTTTTGTTTTACTTTGGTTTGACCCGCATTCTTTCAACTTTTTTGGGTTGCACAAAGAAGTCGCGAATGCATGGTTCGCAGACATAAAGATACAGTTTATAGTCGGATGGAAGTTTCTCAAAGTCCTTCTTCTCAAGAGGCTCTTTGTCGGTTTCACTTATGACTTTGAAGTATTTTGCTCGAGTCAATTCAAGGTAACTGTGATACTTTTCTTTTGTTCTTATGAATCTTTCAAAGAAGCATCCACAGATTGCACATTTGACGATTTGAAAGCTGTTTAGAAACTCTATCATTTCCGCATGCTTTTTTGGGTTCTCTGGATTAGGGTCGTGTATTCGTTTGGGTTTTTTCTTTCCTTTTTCGAGACTTAGTAGGCCGATATTTCTTCGCTCAGCTATCTGTTTATGCTTCTCTGTTATGGGAGCGGTAGTAGCAAGATAGCATTTATGAGCGTACTGGTGATAGTTATCGGTATCCCTAAAATCCTGATCAGATATAGTGGGTCTATCCCTTACTTCTACAGCGACTATCTCAATTTGGTCTTCATATTTACTCCCTACATTCTTAACCCCCGCAACATCGGCTCTTCTATTTCGCGGACCTATATCCTGGTAGTAATTGGGTTTATTTCGGACTGTTATGTTTCCGCCACAATAGTATCCTTGAGCTTCTAGCCACTCTCTAACAACGGTATAGTAACGCTCTTCACCCAAGATTTAACACCAATTTAGATTACATCAAGACAGGTTTAAAGAATATTGCTCAATAAAGAGAGATACTAGTGGTTACATTGGTTGAATAACGTTGTCGATATTTCTTCTTCTACGGAGCTCCATGCTTCTCGCATAAAGCTTGTCAGTGCCCAGCCTTTGCCCCTTCTCTCTGCTGCTTTTTGACCGATTAGGCGGTCTAGCTTCTTGTTCGTGAGTCAGATTAATATGCCTTAACCTGCTTAGAGGCACGTTCGACCATATTTGGCTTATACGTGGCAACATTATGATATAGCTTCGTAACATAAAACGTAACCATGCCCGATTCATGAAATACTTCTTCCCCCATCAACTGTTTGGAAAAAAGGAAGCCTACAGAAAAGAAATAAGAAAAGCCACTCTTGAAAGACTTGCACACTTAATCAAAGTCTGCGGTTTTCTTCTGCAGACGAAGGCTTATCTTTTCTGGAAGTTTGGATAAGGCTGGAGAGTTGACTATGTTTTTGGGGTGGTTGCAAGGTTTGACTTTTTTTGTTGAATAAAGAGTGGTAGATGGGGGCTTATGGGTAGTGTTCTCCGAAGTGCTTTATGACTAGGACCAGGTCTTTTATGTCGATTTTGTTGTCGCTGTTTATGTCTGCATTTGGGTTCCATGGTTTAGTAGGATGACCTGGATAAGAACCAAAATACTTGATCACTAGGACTAGGTCTTTTATGTCAACTTTGAAGTCGCCGTTGATGTCGCTTGTGGTGCCTACATGAACACTTGCTGTGGAATAGCAAGTGTTGTCTGCTGTGTCTGTTTCGTCTTGAACTGGCCAAGCATAAGCCCATATGGTGTAGTTGCCCTTAGCAAAGCCTGTGGTGTTCCAAGTGAAGGTTAAGGTTGTGAAGTCTCCGCTTGCAAGGGTTACGTTTTCGAGTGTGCCGATGATGGTTTCATTGGCGTAGAAGGTGACATTGAAGGTTTCTGGGCAACCACCTTGATTTGCTAAGGTGACGGTTACGTTGATGTCGTAGCCTTGACCAACCACAGTCTTAGAAGACGCAGCATTAGTGACGGCTACATCATGAACACCAACACCAAAAGCGTAAACCTTGCCGTCACTCGAGCCAACGTAGACCACACCACCAGCAACCGCAGGAGATGAAAACACGCGACCGCCGGTTTTGTAGCTCCATATAAGCTCGCCCGTTACGGCGTTCAGCGCGTAGAACTCGCCATTATCTGAGCCAACGTAGACGACACCACCAGCAACCGCAGGAGAAGACTCCACCGCACTCGTCCAGTAGGGCGGTACGGAGATCCCAGTCGTGTAATTCCATATAGGATAAAGAAGATTTGCGGTGTCCAGCGCGTAAACGTTGCCGTCACATGAGCCAACGTAGACGACACCACCAGCAACCGCAGGAGAAGACATCACGCTATAGCCCGTTGTGTAACCCCATATCACTGTGCCCGTTGTCGCGTTCAACTCCATGAGATTGGCCCACCATGAACCCACGTAGACGACACCATCAACAACAGCCGGCGAAGAAATATAACCGGCGTTCGGGCAGCTCCATACAACTTCGCCTGTTGTCGCGTTGAACGCAGTAACCATAGCATCAAGCGAGTCTGCGATGACGACGCCGCCGCCACCAGCAACAGCTGGCGAACAATACACTTCACCGCCAGTTGCGACGCTCCATACAAGTGCACCAGTCGTGGCATTCAACGCGTAAAAAATACCACCTCCGACGCGAACGTTACCTGAGCCCACATAGACAACACCATCAACAACAGCCGGACACCCGAAATTCCACCCCAAACCTGTTGCGTATGTCCATATCTGTGTACCCGTTGTCGCGTTCAACGCAAAGAACCCATTCAGCATCGAGCCCACGTAGACGACACCATCAACAACAGCCGGCGAAGACACTGTGCGCCCGATTGCCGAAGTCCATATCCGTGTACCCGTTGCGGCGTTGAGCGCATAAACCTCGCCGTCCTGTGAGCATACGTAGACCACACCACCAGCAACCGCAGGAGAAGAATCCACAGAGCCGCCTGTCGTGTAGGTCCATAGAGTGTTGTTTGTGGTTGGTCCTGCTGAGGTTGAAGTTCCCGTGTGGCCGAGGTCGTGGTGGAACATAGGCCACCAATCAGTATCCGCTGCTTGCACAGTCTCTCCACGTGAACTCGCATTCACTCTCGCTGATTGAACGTTAAAAGCCCCTGCGAACACACTGACCAACAATAACACAAACAATATTCCAGAAACAGTTTTCCTTAACAAGTTTGTCCTTTCTCCTAACTCCAAATGGTTTAATCTAAAAATTAAACTTTACTAGTGAACCCTGACTTCTCACATGCGAAAAAGGCGCTACCGAAACGCATTGACGTTGCCGCAGGCGGGGATTAAATCATACTCTTCGTTGGCTATGTTAAAAACCTCAATCACCCATTCGTAGAAAAATCTTGAAGAAAAAATCATAAGAGAGTAACTAGCCCGTTGATAATCGCAGTTTTCCATACTCTTTCAAATCCCCTCATTCAGACCACTATGTTCAAATTGGAGGAGGGTTACATCGCTTTTGAGGCTTATAAAAAGCGAATAATATAGAATGTCTGAGGGAAGCGTGAAAAGATGCAATGATTAAAACAAGAAATCTTTCTAAATGCGTTCTTGCTGTAATTGTTATCTTTGTTTCATTAGTTGCGCCAGTTTGTCCGTCCACTATTGAAGGTCTAGCAGTCTATACCTGTGATGGATTACTATTGAACTCGCTCTCGATCAATGCAATCGTAGACTCGACAAACAATATGACCTTGATTCTCAATTCACAATTTGAAGCAAGAGGGACTCAACCAATAGTTGACATCAGCTTGACAACCGAGGCACCGACTTCAAATCTTTTGGGAAATGCTACGGTATTCATCGACTTAATCGGTTATTATGTTCCTGGAGTAGGAAAAAATATCGAATGGGGGACTTATTTCAATCGATTCTACGCAGTTCCGACCCTTTACAGTAGCGAAGTCAACTACAGGATTGATCTTGCACAGGAAGTAGATAGGGTCTTCGATCACTTTTCATCAACAGTCGACAACCTAACAAAAGAAGATGTTTGGTTTGCAGGAAAGTTCTTTATCGAAACTAAATTCGCCAATTGCACAGGCAGAGTTTCTGACAAAAGATATCTTCGATTTCCATTTACCTTCAGCGGGAACATCACTGCAATCAATTTGGACTTCACTTTTCCAGAAGAAAGCGATTTGACTACGCCCAAATTTGGTGCCGAAGATATGATTAAGATTCTTCCTAACAGAGTTCAAACAAGTTTTTCAGCGCAGTACCTTCAAGGACGTAGTCCCGAGTTATATGCGGAATGGAAAATGCCACAAGAGATTCCAGAGACTCCTCTTTGGATCAGGATCGCCTATGACCCAATATTCCTGACAGTGATAAGCTTGGTAATTGGCTCAATCATTGGACGTTATCCTTGGGTTTGGATACACAATAGAAGAGAAAAAAAGCGATTCGTAAGGAAGATAATCCTAGAGCTTGAGAAGGCTAAAAAGAGTCTTCAAGAACATCAACCAATAAATACAGCCTTTTATGATTCACTATCTTCCAATTTACTATTACTTAACGACAAAACCGCCGAGCTCGTCAATAGAACTTATGTGGGTATGAAAGCCCGAGATAACATAGGCTATTCGTCACTAACACGGAAAACCGAGCAATCTGCGCTTGAACACGAAATTGAAGAAACCACTAAAAGTATCAACAAGGCAATAAATGTTCTCAAGAAAGAAATAGGCGAGTAGGTGCCCTTCGGCAGGGTCAAAAACAGAAAAAGGCTATAAAAAGGGGGAATTTGCGGGGGATATCTCCATTCCAACGTCTGATACGATTTATGACTTATTATAATAGAATATAGGTTAATGGTAGCGACTTATTTTCGTTTGCGGAAGATGATTAAGCATTTATGTTCAGGCATGGTTGGTTCTGTTGCTGTCTGCGGCGTTTATAGCCCCTCTATAAATAGATTGAACCAAAACTTGAATGCACCGAAGCTCAGAGAGGCTGATGTTCAAGCCCTAAAAAATCTCTTTGCAATGTCTCTTAAGTGTTAGAATTGCTCCAGATACGCTAGTCAAAACTAAGTCACTCAAATTATCCACCTAAATCGGAAACTTCATTAGACTTTTCTACAATTTCATAAACAGTCATGAAAAGCAGCAAATCAAAGCCAAAAATTCACGTGCGAAAAGCCCGCGTTTCCGACCGTGAGGCAGTATTCAAATTCTGCATGAAAACGTGGAGTTGGGGCGATTACATACCAGAGGTATGGGATAAATGGCTTAAAGAGAAAAGTGGCAGAGTATTCATTGCCACCACAGACGGAGTGCCCGTTGGAATCACCCACTTAAGCATAGACAAACCACATGAAGTATGGCTAAGCGGAGCAAGAACAGACCCAAATTATAGACGAATGGGAGCCGCCACAGCCATAACCAAAAAATGTTTAGAATACGCTAAGCAGAAAGCCGCAAAAGCGGCGAGACTCACAACTGAATCAGATAACATAGCCGCCCAAGCAGTTATCAAAAAACTCGGATTCAAACCAACAGCAGAATTCGTTGAAATGACAACGGAAAACATAGCAGAAGAGGAAAATAGCACAAATTCAAAATGGGCAGAAGAAACCGAAGCAGACGCTGCATGGAATTATCTCCAAACCTCAGAATCCTATCGCAAAGCGGCGGGCTTATACACTACTCTATTTCATTGGTTTTCGCTTGAAAAACACGACCTTAAACGATTTATTGAACAACGAAAAGCAATATTGCATTTAAGCGCAAGACGCGAAATAGACGGTTTGACACTGATTGATGACGCAACAGCCCGAGAGTGGCATGAAAACACCATACAAACATGTTATATAGATGGCGATCACACCGTAGTGCTTGATATAATAAGATTTCTTAAGAGCCATTGCCATGCTTTAGACGTCAAAAAGATTTACGGATTCACATGCAACCACAAGCCAATAACCACTGCCTTAGAAAAGCTTGGTTTTGAACAGCCAGACTCGATAGAAATAATTTATGAAAAGAAAATATAGCTGAAGCTTATGAAGGAACATCGGTGACCATATTCTCAAGCGCAGTTCCGCTCATTATCGTCACATTAAATCGCTAGCAATTTTATGAACCATCTTCAGGTTACCTATCAAGTGCCTAAGAAGTTGAGTTAAAGTGGCCGTTAAAGACTATATGAGTTATCGATTGTTCAGCCGAGTTTGCAAGCAGGGTGTCATAGAGAATCAGGTCACAAGCTCCATCTTCTTTTACATGAAACTGTATTGTTGCAAGTGTGCCGTTCCCACTTACTCCAGGAATTTCACTTCCAGGTATGTTAGGTATGAGCGTGGCGACTACGAGGATATGACCTGCGGTATTATTTATTTTAGGGTCGAAGAAAGTGCTGCCGCCATTTCTTAGGAAAGTACCTTCAGTAACGTTTACTACTTCTAAAATTGTGGAATTCCACCTTAACTTGAAACTCCAACCATACAAATCCACCACCCTTGAAACGGTTACACTGATTGTAAAATCTTGATCTACTGGTCTTCCAATAATATGTGGGTCCACATATACCGTTGCATGTGAAGCAGGCCTATTCATGATTAGATAAGCAAGCGTTATCGTCAAGATGGCGAGTAAAGTAATAATTGTGATAATTTTCTTCTTCATTCAAACTAACCTGCGTATCCACTAAATTTTGTCCTAATACTAATAAACTTTGTTTGAAAACCTAGAATCGAACAATTGTGGCAAAATCTTTTTTGAAAAAGTAATGGCAAAAATTGCGAGAACCATAAACAGGAGTAGGGCTAGGATGTTTGGAAATTCTGGGATTATGTTAAAGGAGCCATCAATTGCCGTATGGTCAATAGGCAGAGATTCGCGTGGGTCTCTGTCTGGCGGGGGATAGTCCCAAAGTTGTGTTTCCAAATCGAGTGTGGAATCTCCACAATTGGTTGCGTTAAAGGTGATTCTAACAATGTTTCCGTTGCCGTAAAAAGAAGGGGCGCCAGAATGGGACATGGCTGCGAGAACATACTTGCCTTCTTGAGTAGAATTTTCCGCTATGTAAATGGGATTGTACAAGACCCCATCTGTTTGCCCAAGGCGAATGTCTATATTCACTAGCTTCAAAAGGGTGGAATTCCAATAAAGGGTGACTTCAATGCTATACAAATTTTGGACATCAACAACCGTTATGTTGATAGTGAATGTTTCACCTACGTTAGCAGAACTTGTATATGGGTCTACTTTAACAACAGTTTCAGGAGTCGCTCGAACAACAGCAATTTGAATAATGAAAGACATTAGCAAAAATGAAACCAAAAACAGAACCGAGTTGATATGTGATACTACGAAATGTATGCGCTTCATTATGTTTCACCTTTTATCTTTTTCAACAAGAGTTACTATCTTATCCCTTCCCCTCTTGTACCTGCTAACCATTCTTTTATCCTCCAAAACCGCCAGAACCTGACTAGTTTTTGCTTTCGAAAACTTGCATTGATCAGCAATTGCAGATTGATACAAGCTACCGCCAGAAGATTTAAGCACTTTCACAATTTTTTCCTCAGCGCTTTCTATTCCTGGAAGGCTCTGCAGCTCAGGGGTTTTCATAGTTTCTTTTTCTCTTTTCTTATGCCGTCTAAATACATAGAAACCTATTGAAGAACACATAGCTACCAGCGCCAAGCCCACAATAAGAATGGCATTCTGTCCCAATGTCTCCAAAAATCCTTGAGATTGAGATTTGTTTATCAGAGTAATATTTGGCTTTCCATTGATGAAATCTTGGGTTCTGAACCACTTCAGCATTTGGATGGAATCATCTCGTTTGTTTGGAAATGGCAAAACTGTTTCAACAACATATTGTGAGGGATACGTTATGTAAAATTCACCATCACCGTAAAGTCGGAGAAAAAAGTCTTCTACTTGGAATACATCACCAACTATGATTTTTGTGTTTTCAATTTTGCTGAAGTTTTTCCAATAGAACTTGTATTCAACCGTTTTGGAAGACCATGAATTGGTAATTGTCATGGCCAGTGAATCTGTCTCAACAGTTATGTCTCTTTGTGTTTTATTTTTCGCAGTTTCCACTAAGGACGTGACCTTATTTTGAAATTCTTCCCATGTATCAAGAGAAGCGTTAATGTCTACGACTTGAATTATGATCCATGTGACTGATCCTTTATTATCAATTTGAATTGTATATTCGATCTGGTCTTCACTGTGTACTGTTCCATATGGGACGAGAAGCAAAGTCAACGAGGCCGCAATGATTAGAACGTGAATTTTCATCAGGATCTTCACGTTAAAGAACATGTTTCCGGAATATTTAAGAATTATAGCATTGGGGCATATTTTTCGAACTGCTTGTTTCTATTTAATGTACGAGAATTTTGCTTTAACCGTTGATTTTGGAATATTCTATCACGGCAAACATTCCTCGACGTGAACGACTGCAGTCATTTGAAAAGACGAAAATTTCGGTTAAAAACTGAAAATAAACAAGCATGAACTTTAGTGAACGAAAATAAACGATATTGGGTAGTGTAAACTAAAAAACGCCTCAGAAATGCTTTTATTTGCCTTTCACAATAGATTTTTCAGAAAACTGGAGCGGAAATGAATGAGGAAAAGCATTGCCTTAGTTATGCTCGCAATGTTAGCGATAGGCAGCCTTGGCTTCATTCCAAACCTTGTTAATGCAGACACTCAATTTCAAGGAACATGGGTGCAGATGCGCGGCATAATCACTCAATGGGGTGTAGCTCCTGTCTTCGGCTTCATTGGCGCACATGCTGCAATGGTAAACAGGAACGGTACTTATCATGAATGGGCTAGAGTGCACGCTATTTGGTCTTTTGAACCACCACGTAGACTCAACTGCACTGAACCTCCCACAGAGAACGTTACATTCACGTTCTACGCTGCTGGGCTGATCAACAGTACGGAAATAAGTCTCAACCATACGGTAGACAACCGTACCGACAACCTTTACATATCAGGGTTCTGGAATGTCCGCAATGTTACAACGACTATTCTTGTATACGGAAATGGCACGATAGAAGTTGAACGCGTAATTCGGCCAATGGTTTACAATGCGACGGGCGAGCTACACGCCTTTGATAACTGGAGTAAATTCGTACTTTGTATAACTGGCATACCTCTGCTCAAAGGTTGGGTAAGGCGTGCCGATATCAGACATGTAGAGATAAGAATGTGCGACGTAGACGGTGATGGCGATGTTGACCTAATAGACCTCGTGAAGGTAGCCAAGAGATACCGCACCGTGCCGGGATTATGGAGTGAAAACGACTATCAGATGGACTTCAACTGTAACGAAGAAATAGATATGGGCGACTTAACAACAGTTGCCGCCAACATGCAAGGATAAATACAAATTCTTCCTTTTTCTTTTTTTGGAAGTAACGCAAATTAATAACGACAAATATAATTAATTATCACTGATGAGGAAGGGAGATGACCAACTTTTTATTCTCTTTACGTGGTTTTTTGCTCATATTTTTGGTTTTATCCATCATGTCGACTTCAACATATTCTCCTCAGTCAACTCAAACCACAACAGTAAACGTATTTCCTTCAACTGTCACAGCTAGCACAGGTCAAAACTTCAGCATAAACGTAACCATATCAAGCGTTTTAGACCTCTATGCTTGGGAATTCAAGCTAAGCTGGAACGCAACTCTGCTAGACGTAGTTAACGCGACTGAAGGCTCATTCCTAAAAACTGGCGGAAGCACGTTTTTCACTTATAAAGTGAACGCCACAGCGGGTAATATGATTGTGGTCTGTACCTTATTGGGAAATATTCCAGGCGTGAGTGGTGATGGAACATTAGGAACCATAACTTTTTATGTGAAGAAAGTTGGAGAATGTCCCCTGGACTTGCACGATGTGATTCTGCTTAACTCCCTCGAGCAACCAATTTCTCTTCAGGCTGTGGGTGGATATGGGTATTTCCTACTGCATGATGTAGCTGTCACACATGTAACCGCTTCGCCCATCACTGTTCTTCCCGGCAATATTGTAAACATTAATGTCACCATTCAGAATCAAGGCGGCTTTGCAGAGGTTTTTAATGTCACAGTCTATGCAAATTCACAAGTCATCGGAATGCAATCTGTTTCCTTGGGCAGCGGTTCCTCAACAACTATTACATTCGCGTGGAACACAACTAGTTTTGGAAAGGGAGACTACACTGTTTTAGCTTCAGCAAGCGTTGTTCCCGGCGAAGTGAATACTGCAAACAACAGTAAGGTGGCGGATAGCATTGTCACAATACTTCACCCTGGCCATGATGTAGCCGTTATTGGCGTTGAGCCCCTCAAAACCATAGTTGGGCAAGGCTACACTACGTATATAGCTGTCACCGTGAAAAACTATGGAATTTTCAACGAAACTTTCAACACTACAGCCTATGTCAACACAACGACCATTCAAACACAACCCTTGACCTTAACAAGTGGAAACAGTATTAAACTCACATATACTTGGAACAATGCTGGCTTTGCTAAGGGCAAATACACCATAAAGGCTTATGCTTGGCCAGTTCCAGACGAAACAGACATAGAAGATAACACCCTAACAGACGGCTGGATACTAGTCACAGTCATAGGCGACATCAATGGCGACTTCAAAGTTGACCTAAAAGATCTAGTCCTAGTAATCAAGTATTTTGGTTCTTATCCAAGCCATCCTACCAAACCATGGAACCCAAACGCAGATATAAACTGCGACAACAAAGTTGACATAAAAGACCTAGTCCTAGTAATCAAGCACTTCGGACAACACTACCCATAAACCCACCTTTTTAATGATTTCTAAGGTTTATAATATCGAAAAGCGGTGACAACTCCGTTTATCAAGACATTTCATATTTACCTTCTTCGCGATAACTATAGTTCCAGAATTTTAAAAAGGCCACAACCAAATGTCTTAACCATTAATTTAAAC
>Ga0315279_10007621_pt1 | contig 13334 bp, 6 predicted proteins | sample YL17G06_20_MG_FD_203694 | JGI IMG/M metagenome (GOLD analysis project Ga0315279, IMG submission 203694) | Sediment microbial communities from Yellowstone Lake, YNP, Wyoming, USA - YL17G06_20 | ecosystem: Environmental > Aquatic > Freshwater > Lake > Sediment | place: USA: Wyoming | collected... | reverse complement strand
TGTCATGCTCTACGCGCCGATTGCCGGCGAGGTGGACTGCCGGCCCATCGCCGTGGCGGGCTGGAGGGACGGCAAGGCGGTGCTGCTGCCCCGCGTGACGTGGTCGATCCGGCACATGGTGGCCGTGCCGGTTGACTCGCTGGACCAGCCGCTGGTAACCGGCCGAAACGGCCTGCGAGAGCCCGATGGCGAACCCTGGCCGATCGAAAAGATCGACCTGATCGTCGTGCCCGCCCTGGCGTACGACCGGCACGGCAATCGCCTTGGCCGGGGCGGCGGGTTCTACGACCGCTTCCTGTCCAGGCCGCAACTGGCGGCGCATACCTGCGGGCTGGCGTTTTCCATCCAGGTGGTCGGGAACATTCCAGTCCACCCGAACGACTATCCAGTTAAGGTCCTGGTAACCGATAAGGAAGTGTTGCGTTTTAATAATGGCGGCCCGACGCGACACGCATGAAAGCACCCGACGCCGCCGGCCGGACGCATCTGGGGCTTTCCGGACGGCATGGAGTTCCACGTGAGATACAACTCGAAGCAATCCCGCGAGCTTTGGATAATCGCCTCGGCCGTCGCGATAGTGGCGGCCATGCTTGTCTGGCAGTTCTGGCTGCACGGCCGGCCGGACGACGGCGCCCGCGCGGGCGGCGCCGACGCCAACAATCCGGCTCGGGCGGGGCATGTCGCGGACGCCGGCCCCGGCGGCGGGCGCCAGGCGGACTCCAACACCCCGGGCGGACTCGGCGCGACCAAAGCCCCCGCCGACGCCAATGCCGAGATAACCTTGCTCCAGGGCATCGACGCCGCCACGGCGGTAAAAATGGTCGCCGACGGCGAGAAGCTCCTGGCCGAGAGGAAGAAGGCCGAGGGCCGGGCCATGCTCAGCAAGGCACTGCTGTCCGGCAAACTGGGGGAGGCGACGGCAAACACCGTTCGCGCCAAGCTCGAGGCCCTGGCCGATGAGATGATCTTCTCGCGGGAGGTTTTCGACGGGGACCCGTACACGGCCCAGTACACCTTCCTGCAGGGCGAGGTGCTCGCCCGGGTCGAGCGGAAACTGAGTCTGCACGTGCCGACGCAGATATTGCTGAAGATCAACCGCATAGGCGCCGGCAAGGACATCCGTTACGGGCAGGCGTTCAAGGTGATCTACGGCCCGTTCCACGCGATTGTGGACAAGGGCGATTTCAACATGGACATATTCCTGCATCGCGACGGCTTCGACCCGGCGTTCGTCAAGCGGCTGCGGGTGGGGCTGGGCAAGAACGGCTCGACGCCGGTAGGGATGTGGCGCGTGAAGCTTGGCAACAAGCTGGTTCACGCCCCGTGGAATCCTCCGCCAAACGCCGAGGAGCACAGGGCGATCGCGTGGGGCCAGCCGGGCTACCCGCTGGGCAAGATGGGATACTGGATCGGCCTGGAAGGAATGGACGCCGCCACCAGGGCGCAGGAGGGCTCCGGCGGCTACGGCATCCACGGCACCAACGATGCGTCCAGCATCGGCAGGGCGTCGTCGTTGGGCTGCATTCGCCTGGCCGACGCGGACATAGAACTGGTGTTCTTCGTTCTCTATGAGAAATGGAGCACCGTTCGAGTAAGGCCGTAGCGGGAGAAGAAGACGGCGGAACAAGGAACCTGGAACACGGAACCCGGCGAGACCCGTTCGCCCCAGACGGGGCGATGGGTTGTAGACACGGGTCAAGCGAAGCGAAACCTGTGGTGGAGGTCTGTTTCTCCGCCCCCCGCGGGGGCCGGGCCGCCCGAGCTATCCGGAAAACCGTCGGAATGCGCGTTTTTCTCTCGCCTCGGCCGGCCAGGTGAGGTATTGTTGTCCTGACATAGCCTTGTGTTTCGGGGACCGGCAAAAGGGAGTACCATACGATGATGCGTCGATATGCCGCACTCATACTGGGATTGGCGGGGTTATTGGTTTGCCAGACGACAAGGGCCCAGAAGAAAGAGCGCACAGCGGGCGACGCATCCGCCGCCCGGGCGCCGGCGGCGGCCGACCCGCTCACTGACCCGGGCTACCAGAGACGCTTCGAGGCCATGTTCGGCCCCGAGGCGATCAAGGTCGACCTGTCGGCCTCCAAGCTGGACGACGCCGACTTCGCCGAGAAGCTCGCCGCCGCCGCCGCCAAGGCCGACGGCGACACCGGCTTCCAGGTGTACCTCTACGACAAGGTCTGCATCTTCGGCCTGAGGCTGCCCAGGACGCTCACCCTGGTCCGGGGGGCCCTTGTGAAGCTCGATTCCCTTGCACCCGGGCAGCGCCACTGCTGGGAAGACTACCGCCTGGAACTCCGCCGCCAGTCATATCGCCAGGCCAAACCCGTCGACCGCGCGGCATTCGGCGAGGACCTGATCTCCCAGTTGATCGTTGTCGGCAATCTGCGGGTCGAGGCCGGCAAGTGGGATGAGGCGGCCGAACTCTACCAGCAGGCCCTTCAGACGGCCTCGTTGCACAAGTCCCGGCAGAAGGAAGTTGCGGCCGAAAAACTCAACCTGACCATTCGGACGAAAGAAGTCATGGCCCTTCGCCGGCAGCTCGATCAGAACCCCGGCAACACGGTGCTGCGGATGTCGGTTATCGACGCCTACCTGGGCGTTCTTGATGATCCTGCCGGGGCCGTGGGGCTGCTGAATGCGGATGTCAGCGAGGCCTATCGCACGTACGTTCCGCTTGCGGCCCGCTTGCCGGGCGGCCTGGCCTCCGGTCCGCTGATGGAGCTTGGCGACTGGTACAAGTCGCTCGCCCGCCCGGCGACTTCCGCGTCCCGGGCCACGCTGGTAAAGCGGGCGAAGAGCTACTACTTGGCCCACATTCACGCGATACGGCAGGAGGGCGTCACTGTCTCCGCCATGCAGGAGGCCTTGAAGAAGATCAACGCCGGCTTCAAAGAGATCGGCCTGGACAAGATTGACCATCTGTTTTTCCGCGACCCGGCCGTGGAGGAATCCTTAGATAAGGCCTTGGAATGGCTCTGGAGCGCCCAGAGGCCCGACGGGGCTTGGCTGGTCAACTGGTCCGGCAGCGACTCCGGCAGCGGCTACGGCAGCGGCTACGACGGCAGTTACGGCTCCTCCTACTACGGCGACTACAACACGTTCTCGACGGCCGCCGCCCTGGCAGCCTTGCTTGCCAGCGGGGCTTCGGTCGACGATGCCCGCATCGCCAAGGCCATCCGCTGGCTGGAGCCGACGATCACCACACAGACCAACGGCATGGCGTTCAGGTGCCTGGCCTGGATGGAGGTCCAGAAGCAGAAGCCCGGCCGGGCCGGGCAGATGCTCGCCAACGATACCGCGACCCTGATCCGCGGCACGCGCACCGGCGGTTACGGCGATACCGTGACAAGCTGGGACTACACGTCGATGAGCCGTAGTTGGCAGGCGCCGGTTGGGGTCGATGCCGCCGATCAGAGCGGACGGAAGGACCATGGCGCATACTGGCAGCAGATCGTCAACTACTGGACAGGCTTGCAGAGGACCGACGGCAGCATAAGCCCCAACGGCAAGAGCGACACCAAGAAGGTCGGCGCGATGCCCACGATCATCGGCGCCGGCAGCCTGGCCATTGCCATGACCAGGCTTTACGGCCCCGAGGCGGTGAAGAAATCCGACGCCAAGAGTGAGCCGCTGGCACGCGCCATGGCCTGGCTTGACGAGAACCTCAACACCCAAGCCGACATGCGCAGAGGGGGCCTGGGGGGTTCATCCGGCAGCCCGGACGCCTATTACTACGGAGGGTACTCGGGATATGCCCCCAACGCTGACGTGGCGTACATGCTTTCGCGCGTCGGCCTGGCCACCGGACGCGACAAGTTCGGCAAGGTCAACTGGTGGAACGACACCTGCAAGTACGTCGTGGGCTCGCAGAAGCCCAACGGCTCGTGGGGAAACACCACCGAAACCACGATGGTCATCCTGTTCTTGATCAACGGCTACAAGTTCGAGCAGACCTATCAGGGCGAGCTTCCCTCGCTGCTGGCTCGCCCGGCTCCCATGCCCGAGACCACCGACCCAGCCAGCCCGAAGAAGCCCCCGGCGAAGAAGCCCAAGCCGAAGCCGCCGACCCCGTAATGCCTCAGTTACGGGAGGCTTGTAGCGCCGCCGTAAGGCGGTTTTTCAAGAAGCCCCTTACGGGGCCGCTACAAACGAGCTTGTTCATGCTTCACGGTTCTTTCTCCCCCCGTAACTGAGGCATTACCCGGCCCCGTAGTTCCCGCTTCTGGCCTCTGCCGGCAAAACATGGTATGATGCTCTCAAGCAGCTTGTCGTTTCAGGGCCGGCAAAGGAGTGTCATGTTATGAAGCGACGATGTGTCGTGCTCATCCTGGCATTGGCGGGGTGGTTGGCTTGCCACGCGGCACGGGCCCAGCAGACCCAGCCCGCGTCGAGCGGCGGGCCCGCCGGCGACGCGGCGACCGCGGCGGCCGACCCGCTCAAGGACCCCAACTGCCAGAGGCGCTTCGAGGCGACGTTCGGACCCGAGGCGATCAAGGTCGACCTGTCAGCCACCAAGACCGACGACGCCGACTTCGCGGAAAAGCTCGCGGACGCCGCGGCAAAAGCCGACGCCGACACCGGCTTCCAGGTATACCTCTACGACAAGGTCTGCATCTTCGGCCTGAGGCTGCCAAAAACGCACGCCCTGGTCGGGCAGACTCTCGCGAAACTCGACTGCCTCGCACCAAGGCAGCGACGCTGCCGGGAAGATTACCGCCTGGAACTCTGCCGCCAGTTGTATCGTCTGGCCAAGGCCGCCGACCGCACATCCCTCGGCGAGGACCTGATCGTCGAGTTGATCCTCGTCGGCGACCTGCGGGCCGAGGCCGCCAAGTGGGATGAGGCGGTCGAACTCTACCAGCAGGCCGTCCAGACAGCCTCGTCGCTGAAGTCCATGCAGAAGGAAGTCGCCGCCGAAAAAATCAACCAGATCAACCGGCTGAGGGAAGTCCTGGCCATTCGCCGGCGGCTCGAACAGAACCCCGGCGACGCGAAGCTGCGGACATCGGTCATCGACGCTTACCTGGGCCTTCTTGACGACCCGGGCGGGGCCGTCGATCTGCTGAATGCGGAGGTCGGCGAGGCCTATCGAACGTACGTTCCCCTGGCGGCGCGCTTGCCGGGCGACCTGGCCTCGGGCCTGCTGATGGAACTGGGCAACTGGTACAAGACGCTCGCCCGCCCGGCGCCGCCTTCGGCCCGGCACATGCTGGTCCGGCGGGCGAAGGAGTACTATCTCGCCTGCATTTCGAAGCTCCGGCTGGAGGGCGGCACGATTTCGGCCGTGCGGGAGGCCGTGACGAAGATCAACGCCAGTCTCACCGAGATCGGCCAGGACAAGCTGCCCGATAAGATCTTCTTCCGCGACCCGGTGGTGCAGAACTCCCTGGACAAGGCCGTGAAATGGCTCTGGAACGCCCAGGCCCCCAACGGCTGTTGGGTAACCTACCGGACAAGTGACACCTTCGAATACGGGGCCTTCAACACGTTCCCGACGGCAGCGGCCCTGGCGGCCCTGCTTGGCGGCGGGGCTTCGGTCGAGGACGCCCGCGCCGTCAAGGCCATCCGCTGGCTGGAGCCGACGGCCACCAAGCAGACCGGCGGCGTGGCCTTTCGCTGCCTGGCCTGGCAGGAGGTCCAGAAGCGTAAGCCCGGCCAGGCCGGGCAACTTCTCGCCAAAGACGTGGCGACCCTGATTCTCGGCACCCGCGACGGCAGTTACGGCGAGACCGTGACAAGCCGCAACTACACCTCGTTCGCCCGGAGTTGGCAGGCGCCGCTGGGGGTCGATGCCGGCCAGCAGAGCGGGCTGAAGGCCCAGCGGGCGTACTGGCAGATGGTCGCCGACTACTGGGCCGGCCAGCAGCGGGCCGACGGCGGCATGGGCCCACATTACAAGGGCGATTCCAAGAAGGATCCCGGCGCGGCCAACACGATCATCGGCGCCGCCAGCCTGGCCATTGCTTTCGGTTGGCTTTACGGCGCCGAGGCCGTCAGGAACCCCGAAGGCGCCAGCGAGCCGCTGGCCCGCGCCCTGGGCTGGCTGGACAAGAACTTCACCACCCTGACTGACCTTCAGCCGGAAGAACGCCCCGGCGACAGGAAGGACGGCGCCCCGGAACACGTCATCTTCGGCGACGTGACATACATGCTTTCCCGCCTCGGCCTGGCCACGGGGCGCGACAAGCTCGGCCAGGTCAAGTGGTGGACGGACGGCGGCAGGCGTATCGCCGGTTTGCAGAGGCCCGACGGCTCGTGGGGAAACATCGTCGACACCGCCCTGGCCGCCCTTTTCATGACCAACGGCTACAAGTTCGAGCAGGCCAACTTCGGCGCTCTTCCCGCACTGCTCGCCGGGGCCGCCACCAGACCCGCCACAACACAGGACGCCGGGCCCGCGCCCACGGGCCTGGGCGCCGGCCAGCCCGGGCAACTGCTGTTAGACAGAGAATCAAACCTCAAGTACCTCCTGAGGTCCCATCCCGGCAACCGGGCCGCCGCCGAGCAACTCGTCCGCCTGTACGTCCTGGAACTCCAGCAGCCGCAAAAGGCCCTGCAATACGCCGACCAGACCGGCAACTTCCTGGTCAAGAGATTCATCGGCCTGCTCGGCAAGGACATGAGCACCCTGTACACCGGCGAACTGCTCGGCCTGGCCGACTGGCACGTGGCACTGGCCGACGACGCCCCCGACGCCGGGCGGCAACTCGCCCTGGCCAGGGCCGCCGACTACTACCAGAACTACCTCGCCCGAAAACCCGCCATGCCCGCCGACGCCGCCAAAGCCAGGGCCTCGCTGGAAGAGGCCCGCGCCGCCCTGTCCGCCATGGGCGGGCAATGAAAACGGAGAGGCACGCCAACAAGCGGCATCCGTGGGCCCGGGACCGACCGGCGGGGCAAATATCCCGGAGCGAATACCCCTTGTCCTTCCGGCCGAGCTTGATACGCGACGAGCTTTCCCTTATTCTGTGCGCCATTCCTGGCACGTCCAGCCTGCCGCGAAGTTATCCGCGAGCAAGGGCAGACTCTTGGCGGGTCGAGGACGGCCGGGGGAATGGATTCGACTATGCCCGATGACAAAGCGATATTGGCCGCACTTCGGGAATTCGCCGACGCCGTGACGGCCAAGATGACCTCCTTGACCGTCGGCGAGCCGGAAGACCAACTGAGGGGGCCGTTTGAAAACTTCATGCTGGAGGTCGGGCACGCCCTCGCCCTGAACGTGGTATGCACCGGCGAGACCATGTTGGCAGGCCGCCTGGGCAAGCCCGACTACGCCATACACGCGGCTGATTTGCTGGCCGGTTATGTCGAACTCAAGGCCCCCGGGAAAGGCGCGAATCCTGCCCGCTTCACTGAGGCACGAAATCGGGAACAGGCGAAACGATTCGCCGCGATACCGAACCTGATCTACTGTGACGGGAACGACTGGGGCTTGTATCGCAATGGCGAGGCCGTTAGGCCCGCCGTCCGCCTGTCCGGCGACGTGGCCACTGACGGTAATAGGGCCGTCGGCGAGAAGGATGCCGCCGCCCTGCTCGCCCTGCTGACAGATTTCCTTTCCTGGCAACCTATCATCCCAACCACGGGCAAGGGCAAGATAGACCTGAAAGCTTTCGCCGCCATGCTGGCCCCCCTGTGCAAGATGCTGCGCGACGACGTGACCGAGGCCCTGAAAGACCCGCAATCTCCGCTCGTGCGAATAGCCAAGGATTTGCGAGACCTGCTTTTCCCCGACGCCGATGATGAACTGTTCGCCGACGCCTACGCGCAGATTGTAACCTTCGCGTTGCTGCTGGCCAGAAGCGAAGGCGCCCACCCGCTGGCGCTGACTACCGCCGAAACCGCCCTGGCCGTCGCGCACAGCTTGCTTTCCCGGACACTTCAGGTTTTGACCGACCCCAACGCCCAGGCGGAAATCTCCGCTTCCCTGAATCTGCTGATTCGAGTTATCGGCAGAGTACCACCGCCCGACCTTAGAAGCCCGCGGGAAGCATGGCTTCTCCGCTTCGAAGACTCCCTGCCGATCGCCGCCCCCGAAGACCCCTGGCTTTACTTCTACGAGGACTTCCTGGCCACTTATGACCCCAAGCTGCGTAAGGACGCCGGGGCCTACTACACCCCTGTTGAGGTGGTCCTGTCGCAGGTCCGCTTGGTCAATGACGTGTTGACGAACAGGCTTGGAAAGGCAATGGGGTTTGCTGACTCAGACGTTATCACGCTCGACCCGGCGGCAGGTACGGGGACCTATCTGTTAGGCGTAATTGACCACGCCCTCGCCAGAGTGCACGCCGAGCAAGGAAAGGGCGCTGTGCCAGCCAGGGCAACCGCCCTGGCCAAGAACATCTTCGGTTTCGAACTCATGGCCGGACCGTTCGCCGTTTCCGAGTTGCGGGTCACGCGAACCCTTCAAGACTGGGGAGCGAGGCTGCCAAAGGACGGGACAAACGTGTATCTGACAGATACGCTGGAAAGCCCCCACGCCACACCGAAGCAGATGGGATTCTGGTACAAGGAAATCGCCGAGCAGCACGCCAAGGCCCTGAAGGTCAAGGCCAATGTGTCCGTGATCGTATGCCTGGGCAACCCGCCCTATGACCGCCACGAGGCCGCCGACGAGACCAACAAGGCCCGCACAGGCCATTGGGTCCGCTGGGGCGACGACGGCAAGGGCACGGGGGCGATCCTGAACGATTTCACGGAACCGGCTAAGGCTGCCGGGCACGGCGGGCATTTGAAGAACGCCTACAACCTGTACGTCTACTTCTGGCGTTGGGCGCTGTGGAAGGTCTTCGAGAGCAAGACGGCCAGCGGGCCCGGCGTGGTCAGTTTCATCAGCGCGTCAAGCTACTTGGACGGCGATGCCTTCTGTGGCATGCGCGAGCACATGCGCCGCCTGTGCGATGAAATATGGATTCTGGACCTGGGCGGCCAAGGCCGGGGCACACGCAAGAGCGACAACGTCTTCGCCATTCAAACGCCCGTGGCGATTGCCGTTGCCTTTCGCCGTGGCAAAGGTAGAAAGGACAAGCCCGCCAAGGTCCGCTTCGCCCGGATCGACGGCACACGCAATGAGAAACTGAAGGCGTTGGGCGCAATAGCCAACTTCGCTTCCTTGACCTGGCAAGAATGCCCCGATGATTGGCGTGCGCCCTTCCGACCGGCCGGCAATGGGACATTCTTTGACTGGCCGTTGCTGACGGATTTGTTGCCCTGGCAACATTCCGGCGTCCAATTGAAACGCACATGGCCCATTGCCCCAGACGCCGGCACGCTTGAAGCGCGTTGGCGAGCCCTGCTTTCCGCCAAAGACAGGGCAGAGGCATTTCACGGGACGGGCGACCGCGAAGTTGACGGCGTTTATCGTGTCGCGCTGACAGCTAGACCCGACTTCAAACCCATTGCACAATTGCCCAAGAATGCCCCCATTCCGCCTGTTATCCGGTATGCCTACAGGTCATTCGACCGCCAGTGCATCATTGCCGACGGCCGGCTAATGTCGCGCCCACGCCCCGACCTTTGGGCCGCCCACGGCGACAGGCAAGTTTATCTGACAAGCCTGTTGACGAAGCCGCTGGGCACAGGCCCGGCTCTTGCTGCCTGCGCGTCGCTTCCCGATCTTGACCATTTCTCCGGCCGTGGCGCAAAGGACATTGTGCCCCTATACCGTGACGCCCAAGGCAAGGAAGCGAATATCCTGCCGGGGTTGCTGGACGTGCTCGTCCAGGCGTACGGCCGCAAAATCACGCCGGAGGACTTCATCGCCTACGTCTATGGCGTTCTCGCCCAACCAGCCTTCACCAAAAGATTCGCCGACGAGCTGGGCACGCGCGACCTTCGCGTGCCCATAACCAAGAAAGCGGCGTTGTTCGAGCAGGTCAGAAAAGCCGGCGCCAGACTGCTGTGGCTGCACACCTACACCCAAAGGTTCGTGCCCAAGGGCAAGCACAAAGGGCACGTCCCCAGGGGCGCCGCGAAATGCATCAAGCCCATACCCGGTGACCCGGCCGGCTACCCGGAAAAGCACCAATACAACGACGCGACGCGGACCTTGCACGTCGGGGCCGGCGAGTTTGCCCCTGTCGCCCCGGAGGTCTACGGGTTTGAAGTTTCCGGCCTGAAGGTAGTGCAGTCGTGGCTGGGGTATCGGATGAAAAACCCCAAGGGCAAGAAGTCCTGGCCCTTGGACAAGATCAACCCCGAGACCTGGCCAAGCGAATTCACAACGGAACTTCTGGAGCTTCTTTGGGTCTTGGAAGCGACCTTTGCGGAGTACCCCGCTCAGGCCAACCTGCTGTCCGCCGTGGTCAAGGGCCCTTGCTTCAAAGCCGATGAGTTGCCTGACGTGCCCGAACACATGCGCAAGCCGCCCCGGCGGCAGAAGCAGAACGGCTTATTCGATGCGGCGGAAGATGAGCCCGAATAGCCCTCTCGCTTGGCGAGCATGGCGGGTCTCAAGGAGAACATAGATGTGACCAACATCTACGAGACCCTTCGCTATGTAGACATGAAGAAACACCCCCAGCACGTGATTCCCCTGCTGCCGGCCATGGTCCGCATATACCCGAAGCTCAACGGCCTGCTCGGCCTCTGGCTGTTCACCGGCGAAAAATGGGGCAATATCGGCCTGATAAAGGCCTCCGAGGTGCTTGGCAAGGACGGCTGGCCGGTCGTGGCGGCAATGAAGGCCATGCTGCCGGAGCTGATGACCCGGCCCGAAAAGGAGAAGCGATCCGCCAAGGAGTTCCAGGCGGCCATAGAGGCCGTCAAGAAGGCCATCGAGGCGTACGAGACGAAATACGGCGCGGTGAAGGCAGGCCCGTCTACCAAGGCATGATCAGGAGCCTCATCGGAAGTCTGTGCCCACCAGTAATGCCTCAGTTACGGGGGGTTCGTAGCGTCGCCGTAAGGCGATTCTTCAAGATACCCCTCACGGGGTCACTACAAACGGGCCTGCTCGACATTCACGGTTCTCTCTCCCCCCGTAAATGAGGCATTACAAGAAACGCTTGAAAATGGCATGGGAAAGATCGTATAATTATCTGACTGACCGGTCAGTCAGGCGATTGCTAGATGTATTCCGCCCCCCCGTCTGGCTGTGTTTGAGCGAGCGAGAGGATCGAGATTATGGATACGGAACAGGCCGAAAGCAGGCGAAAGGCCATCCTGGACGCCGCAATGGCGCTGTTCGACCGTCAGGGCTATGCCTCGACGACGGTCGACGACGTCGCAGCCGCGGCTGGGATATCCAAGGGCAGTGTCTACAACTACTTCGAGAGTAAACAGGACCTCTTCACTCAGCTTTTCAACCAGGCCATTCTCCAGGACGAGGCCGACGTTGACGCCCTGTTGGCCGGGCCTATGCCCGCCGGGCGCAAGCTCTGCATGATGCTGGACTACTGGTACAGGGGGGTCGCGAGGGACCTCAGGATCGGGCGGCTTACACTGGAGTTCTGGGCCGCCGCCGCACGCGATACCCGCAGCGGCGCGCTTGCGGAGAACCTCCACGCCGCATACGAGCGCTGGCTAGGCCGGATCAGCCGAATCATCCAGCAAGGCCTCGACAGGGGCGAAGTCGCCCCCACCGCCGTCCCGGCCGACCACGCCACCCTGTTCCTGGGCCTCCTACACGGGCTGATGCTCCACGTGATCCTGGGAATCGGTTCGTCGGTGGATGAAAAGTTCCTGGCGTCGATGAAGCAATCCGTTCTCGGTGGGCTGGGCATCCGGCAAATGCCTGGCGCCTCGCAGGAGTAACCAGTATGCGTATGAGTGCAAAGGACGAGAAAGACACACCAGCCGCCGGCGGTCTGCCGCTCGGCGCGCCCCGGCCGGAAGTCGTGGCTCCTCCGCCCTTGCCCGACCACGCAAACCAAGGCGCCCATCGGCCAAATGGCACGCTCCGCGGCGGGCTGATTGCCGGCGCGATGGTCTTGCTGGCCGGGGCGTTCGTCGCGGCCGTGGCGCTGATACCCAAGACGGAGAAAACCGACCCGCAGCAGGACATCCCAGCCGTAAACGTCAGCGTCCTTCACGTCGAGCCGATCAGGGACTTCAAGGACGCCTTCACCATTCCCGGCTCGATCGAGCCCAACAGCGTGGTTCGCGTCTCAGCCGAGGTCCCCGGGCGGATCGAGCGGCTTACCGGCCTGGAGGGCCGCACCGTCAAGGCCGGGGACATTCTGGCCGAACTGAACACCGAACTTCTCAAGGCCGCGCTCGACCAGGCCCGGGCGTCGATGGACTTCGACGCCCGCGAGGTCCTGCGGGTCAAGGACCTGCTCAACAGCGGCGTCGCCACGAGCATGGAGCACGACCAGGCCCGGGCCAAGGCCGACGCGTCGAAGGCGACGTTCGACGCCGCCAGGGCCCAACTCGACCGCGCGGTAATCTACGCCCCCACCTCCGGCGTGCTGAACAAGGTGCCCGTGGAAAAGGGCGAGTACGTCGTGCCCGGGGCGGTCGTGGCGGAGATCGTCGAGACCGACCCCGTCCTGGTCGTCGTCGAGGTGCCCGAGAGCGACATGAGGTACATCCGTCTGGGCCAGACCGAGACGATCCTCGCCGACGCGCTTGGCGGCAAGGAGTTCACCGGGCGAATCCGCTACATCAGCGCCGTGGCCGACCCGGCCTCGCGGACCACGCGGGCCGAGCTTGTCGTTCCCAACGGCGGCGGCGAACTCAAGAGCGGGCAGATCGTCACCGTCCACATGGAACGCCGGACGATCCCCGACGCGATCATGGTCCCCCTCAGTGCCGCCATCTCGCTGGAGAGAGGCTACCGGGTATTCGTGGTTGAAAACGGCCTGGCCCAGCCACGGGACGTAAAGATCGGCGTGCTCAAGGGCCGCGACGTGCAGGTCCTTTCCGGCCTGTCCGCCGGGGACGACGTGATCGTCCGCGGGCACTACTACGTCGGCCCGGGCCAGAAGGTCAAGGTCGTCGCGCAGGGCGACGAGGTCGAGTCGACGACGCAACAGAGCACCCAGCCGGCCACCCTGCCGGCGCAAGGGACTGGCTCCGCGGCAGGGGACTGGCTCCGGAGCGGCCGGGCTGTATCGGCCGCGGAGGTGCCTGTCCCCGCCGCTGGCTCACCCGCGCGCCAGGCACGCGTGGAGGCACCCCCAGCATCGGGCTCCAGCCACATGCCAACAGCGGGGACAGGCACCTCGGCAGGGGACTGGCTCCGGAGCGGCCGGGCTGTATCGGCCGCGGAGGTGCCTGTCCCCGCCGCTGGCTCACCCGCGCGCCAGGCAAGCGTGGAGGCACCCCCAGCATCGGGCTCCAGCCACATGCCAACAGCGGGGACAGGCACCTCGGCAGGGGAC
>Ga0315279_10007620_pt1 | contig 13337 bp, 14 predicted proteins | sample YL17G06_20_MG_FD_203694 | JGI IMG/M metagenome (GOLD analysis project Ga0315279, IMG submission 203694) | Sediment microbial communities from Yellowstone Lake, YNP, Wyoming, USA - YL17G06_20 | ecosystem: Environmental > Aquatic > Freshwater > Lake > Sediment | place: USA: Wyoming | collected... | reverse complement strand
GGAGGTTTCCCCTGAGCTGATAACGGCGATTGAAAGCCTGGGAGACCGTCATGCATTAAACAGGTCAATACATCGTAAGATGCATTTAGATGAAATCGAAAACTTACTTAAAACTAAACGTGGTAAATAATAACCTCCGAGAGGAGCAATATATTACTTTATCTCCCACCTCTTTGCTGTTGATTTTTTTAAAAAATGTGTGGTATACTTTCGCAGTGCCCCAAAGCTCTATGTATCTTAGTATATAGTACCTCGGGCACGTATATAGCAGATAAGCTATCTAGATAGTCAGAGGACATTTTGCTAGCTAGTTACGGATTAATCGGGCTGTTCTTCATCGTTGTCTTGCTATTCTCCCTTTCTATGATAATTATTCCTATTGTCCTGAGGTTTCTGAAAATCGTCCCCAGCAACCCCAATCCCATCAAGAATTCCATCTTCGAATGCGGCATGGAGACCATCGGGAAGACCTGGGTGCGGTTCAATCCCCACTACTATTTCTATGCCCTTATCTTTCTGGCCCTCGATGTGCTGGTGGTTTTCCTCTACCCGTGGGCCGTGCAGCTCCGTCAACTGGGAGCTTTCAGTCTCTATGTTATACTGATTCTCGTATTTATTGTTCTCATCGGCTATATCTACGCCTGGAAAAAGAAGGTTCTGGAATGGAAGTAAGCAGCGATAAAGAGTATATCTATACCTCCACGGAGCTCGACCGCTATGAGGGCCGGATAATTGAAGAGCTGAAGACAAACAGCCAGGAATCGATTCCTGACCCCGCTGCCTGGCTGGATGAGGAACTGAAAAGAAATATTCTGCTGACTTCGGTAGACGCCGTCATCAACTGGGCGCGTCGCTCCTCGCTCTGGACGGCGATATGCTTCCCGGCCTGCTGCGCCTTTGAGTTTATTGCCGCCATGGGGCCCCGTTTCGACCTCTCCCGGTTCGGCATGGACATCATGCGAGCTTCTCCAAGGCAGGCGGACCTGATGATTACCGCCGGCACTCTCACCTGGAAGATGGCTCCTAATGTATTACGGATATATAACCAGATGCCTGAGCCAAAATGGGTGATAGCCATGGGCGCCTGTGCTATCAGCGGCGGCATCTTCCGCTCGTCCTACAGCGTGGTACCGGGATATAACAGGATAATCCCGGTCGATGTGTATGTGCCCGGTTGTCCTCCCCGCCCCGAAGCTCTGATTTACGCCATACAGATGTTGCATAAAAAGATTAACAATACACCGGTATTACCGGACCTGCCGCAGTTAATGCAGAAAGGCAAATAGTAATGACGGTACCCCTCGCCATAAAAGAGATAGCCAGCCAGATTGAAAAGAAATATCCGGGCAGCATCGAAGAAGCCGCCCAGAACAGCCTGGTTGTGAAGAGCGATTCCCTCCTGGCGATAGCCGGGTATCTCAAAGATACCGAAGGCCTTAAATTCGATTATTTTAACTATGTTACCGCCGTTGACTACTACACCTATTTTGAAGTTGTCTACCAGCTTACCTCGCTGGAGTTTAACCATACCGTGATTCTCAAGACCCGGTGTTACAACCGGGAAAATCCTGCGGTGCCCTCAGTAACCGGGCTGTGGCAGGGGGCTGATTTCCAGGAACGTGAAATCTTCGACCTCATGGGCATCAGATTCGAAGGACATCCGAATTTGAAGCGCATTTTCCTCTGGGAAGGATTCCAGGGGCATCCACTGCGAAAGGACTACCTCCAGTGACGACGACCGGGGAGATTACGTTCAAGACTGAACCCTTTGTGCTGAATTTCGGGCCGGTGCACCCGAGCACGCACGGGGTCTACCGCATGAGGGCTACCCTCGACGGCGAGGTCGTCCTTGATATCGAGCCGGTCTTCGGCTACCTGCACCGTGGTATCGAGAAACTGGCCGAGGAAAGGACCTATACCGGCTTTATCCCGCTGACCGACCGCCTGGACTACATCTCGCCGATGAGCAATAACCTCGGCTACTGCCTGGCGGTGGAGAAGCTGGCGGGGATAAAGGTGCCGGAACGCGCCGAATATATACGCGTCATCATCGCGGAACTGCAGCGCCTGGCCAATCACTGTATCGCCGTCGGTTCTTTTCTGAGCGACTGCGGTGCCATGTTTACCCCGTTTATGTATATGTTCCGGGAGAGGGAAAAAATCCTGGACCTCTTCGATATGGTCTGCGGACAGCGCCTTACCTACAATTACATGAGGATTGGCGGCGTCAGCCAGGATATCCCCGATGAATTTCTTCCGGCGCTCCATAAGTTCATGGGCACCATGCCCGGGATGATTGAGGAATGGGAAAACCTGCTCAAGCAGAATGAGATACTGCTGGCCCGCACCAAGGGCGTCGGCATATTACCAAGAGAAATGGCCATCAACTGCGGCATCTCCGGCCCGGTAGCCCGCGGCAGCGGTGTTAAATGGGACCTGCGCAAGGCCGACCCGTATTCTATTTATGACCGCTTCGAGTTTGATATCCCCACCGGTGAGGTCGGCGATTGCTATGACCGCTATCGCGTCAGGGTGGAAGAGATGAAACAGAGCCTGCGCATTATCAAACAGGCCATGGAAAAGATACCGTCCGGCCCCATAAGAGCCGAAGTGCCCCATCTTATCCGCCCGCCCGCCGGCGAAGCTTATGCCCATATCGAAGCCCCCAAGGGTGAACTGGGCTTTTATATCGTATCGGACAACTCCATTGCCCCTTACCGCTGCCACGTGCGGCCCACCAGCCTGATAAACCTCACGGCGCTGCGGGAAATGGTTAAAGGCTGGAAGGTGGCTGACCTTATCGCGATTTTCGGCAGTATTGACATTACCATGGGCGAGGTCGATAGATAGTGGCGATAGTTAATTTTATGAATAATAGCCCTCTGCCTATGCAGGTAACACCCGCGGACTGGCCCGGTGGTTACTGGTGGCACTGGGTGTTTTTCACCGTCATCCTTATCGTCTTCGTGCTGGTCATGGTGATGGGCGCTATCTATATCGAGCGGCGAGGACTAGGCCGTATGCAGTCCCGCCTTGGCCCCAACCGCGTCGGACCCTTCGGCCTGCTCCAGCCGGTGGCGGATGCCGTCAAGGTGCTGTTGAAAGAGAACATCGTCCCCAACAGCGCTGATAAAGTGGTACACTGGCTGGCTCCTATCATCGCTTTCGTGCCGGCGATGATGATTTTCGCTGTGGTGCCGTTCCAGAACGGAGCGCTGCTCGCCGACCTTAATATCGGCATATTATACGTGATAGCTATTAGCTCCGTCTCCACGATAGGCGTCTTTATGGCCGGCTGGGGCTCCAGCAATAAGTATTCCCTTCTTGGCGCCATGCGCAATGTCGCTGCCGTCGTCAGCTACGAAATACCCCTGGTGCTGGCTGTAATCGGCGTGGTGCTGATGGCCGGCTCTTTATCCCTGAACCAGATTGTTCTTAAGCAGGATATTCCGTTCATCCTGCTGCAGCCCCTGGGCTTCCTGCTCTTCTTCGCAGCGGGCTGCGCCGAGATTAACCGCAGCCCCTTTGACCTGTTTGAGGCCGACCAGGAGCTTGTGGCTGGCTTCCATACCGAATATTCCGGCATGAAATTCGCCATGTTTTATCTGGTAGAATACGGCGAAGCTATCGCCATGTCGGCCATCATCACCACCCTCTTCCTCAGCGGCTGGCGAGGTCCGCTGCTCCCACCATGGCTGTGGTTTATCCTCAAGATACTTATCGTCTTCTTCTTGATGGTCTGGACGAGGACGACGTTCCCGCGCGCCCGTATCGACCAGCTGATGGCGCTGGCCTGGAAGTTCCTCCTTCCTTTAGCCCTGATAAACCTTTTCATCACCGCCATACAGGTGCTGGTCTGGCCGGACGCTTTACCGTGGATACTTATCTTCATTAACATTGCCATCATGGTAATACTGATTTTATTGTGGTCGAAATTCTTTAAGCTGGGATGGGGTCGAATTGAAGTTTGAACGTTATGGCATCGGCTTAATCAAGGGTATGGTGGTGACTATTAAGCACCTGCTCCGCCACCCCACGGTGAACCAGTTCCCGGAGCAGCGACTCAACATGTCGCGCCGGTTTCGCGGTAATGAGCTTATCTGGAGTCGTGAAAGGTGCACCGGTTGCGCTAGCTGCGCCAAGACCTGCCCCCAGGGCGCTATCGAAATCGTCACCGCCACCAACCTGGCGGATAATAAATACGAGGTTCAAAAGTATCAGGTGGATACCGGCTATTGTATCCAGTGCGGCCTGTGCGTCGAGGTCTGCCCTTACGACGCCCTGTTCATGGGATATTCCTATGAAAGGGCGAAATATCGGCGTGGCGAACTGGTACAGTCAGGTGACGAGTTGCTGGAATCGCCGCAGAGGCCCGCCAGCGGCTACTTCCACCCTGAGATTGCCGAGAAATTACCCAAACAGACCCTGCTAGTGGAAAAGATTGTGGAGAAGAGGAAATAATGGGACTGGCGGCTGCTTTCTGGATAATGGCGGTGGTGGCTGTTGGCTCAGCGCTGGCCGTGGTGTTTCATCGTAACGTCTTCCGCGCCGCCCTGGCCCTCGTTCTCTGCTTTATCACGGTGGCGGGACTCTACATTACCCTCAGCGCCGACTTCCTGGCGGCGGTACAGATTCTGGTATACGTAGGCGCGATATCTGTGCTGATTATCCTGGCCATCATGATGACGAGAGAAGTCCAGAAAGGCAGCCCGGTCAATAAAATGCAAATACCCGCCGCTGTTGTCGCTTTAGTTCTGCTGGGAATCATGGTCTACACGGTGACCAGCACCCCCTGGAAGGTTGCCGCCGAAGCGCCGCTGTCACCGACTACGGTCCCGCTGGCCACCAGGCTCTTCAGTGAGAACGGCTTTATCCTGCCGGTGGAAATCGGGGCGGTGCTATTGCTGGCGGCCATACTGGGCGCTATCGTCATCACGAGGGAGAAGTAATAAAGTGACTATCGGCCTTACTCATTATCTGGTGCTATCGGCGGTGCTTTTCTGCATCGGACTGTACGGCGCGCTGACCAAGCGCAACGCCGTGATTATTTTAATGTGCATCGAGATTATGCTCAATGCGGTCAATATAAGCCTGGTGGCATTTTCCAGCTATATCGTGCCGTTGCTGCTGACCGGCCAGGTCTTCGCCATCTTCGTGATGGTGGTGGCTGCCGCCGAGGTAGCCGTCGGCCTGGCGATTATTCTGGCTATCTTCCGCAACCTGACCGACATTGACGTTAATAATATCAATTTGATGAAGTGGTAGGCTGAGAAAGGTGTAAAAACTTATGCCTAAAGAAAAAAGGAGCGGGAACATGAAGAATTCGGGTGGATTTTTCGGGGTTTTATGGTTTGCCGGTTGGCTTTTCTCCATTAGCTTCGCTCACCTGGTATGGTGGAAAATTATCCTGGGCATCGTCGTCTGGCCATACTTTTTGGGCACATACATGGGATAAAAACGGGGAGTCCCGGAGGGCTTAGCCATTTTTTCCTGGACCTCCGAGGCTATCCGAAAATTGTCATTCCAGCGTAGGCTGGAATCCAGTGGAGGGGATAAGGGGAATGGATTCTGGCCGGAGTTTACCCCGATTTCATCGGGGCCAGAATGACAGAACGAAGTTGTAGTGAAAGGCATTAAAACAGGAAATTTAAATGTGGGTAGAAGTTAAAAAAGCTCAGACCCTGGCCATCGCCGAGATGTGGAAGGAATGCTTTGAGGGTGAGGGCATCCCCACCCGCATCATGCCCGTCTCCGGCCTGCCCGCCGCTCCTCCTGAGCTATGGCAGGCGGGCCTGCCCATCGGCCAGGAGCTGGCTGCCTACTCTATCCTGGTGCCCCGGGACAAAGAGCATGTCATCAAGGACGTGTTGAGGAAGCTATGATACCTTATCAGTTAATCTGGCTTATCATGCTGCTGCCGTTGTTCTCCTTTATCATCAACGGACTGCTAATCCGGCCTTTCGTCAATAGAAAGTCGAAGGCTTATGGATATATCACCATCCTTTCGATAGCCGTCTCGGCGGTATTTTCCATCTGGGCGCTGAAATCGGTGATGTCGGCGGAGACCCGCGAAATTCTCGTCCCCGATGTCAACTGGATAGTTATCGGCAACTTTAATTTCCATGTCGGTCTGATAATGGACCAGCTTTCGGCCGTCATGGCTGTCGTTGTCTCCGTCGTCAGCCTGATGGTACAGATTTACTCGCTGGGCTATATGGAGCACGACGAGGCCGGCTACTACCGCTATTACACTTATATGTCCCTCTTCACCTTCTCCATGCTGGGGCTTGTCCTTTCGGACAATTTACTCTTTACCTATGTTTTCTGGGAGATGGTGGGGCTATGCTCCTATCTCCTCATCGGCTTCTGGTTCCACAGGAAATCCGCCGCCGATGCCGCCAAGAAAGCCTTTATCGTGACCAGAATTGGCGACTTCGGTTTTCTGGCGGGGATTTTGATACTATTCTTTAACACCCACACCTTGGATATTTATCAACTGCATGAGCTGGCCGTAACCGGTGTCCTGGGCGGCTCGGTATTGATGTGGGCAGCTATCGGTCTCTTTGCCGGGGCCATCGGCAAGAGCGCCCAGTTCCCGCTCCACGTGTGGTTGCCGGACGCTATGGAAGGCCCCACACCGGTCAGCGCCCTTATCCATTCCGCCACGATGGTCTGCGCCGGCGTATTCCTGGTGGCGCGCACCATGCCCCTCTTCATCTTCTCGACTCAGGCGATTACGCTCGTCGCTGTCATCGGCGGTTTCACAGCCATCTTTGCCGCCACGATGGGCTTGGTGGCTAATGATATTAAACGAGTGCTAGCTTATTCCACCATCAGCCAGATTGGCTATATGATGCTGGGGCTGGGGGCGGTAGGCATGGCGCTGGCTCATGAAATCAGCGGCGGAGAACTTCACGTGGGGACGGAGGAGCTTCTCATCATGGCCAAGGGAGCGGTTGCCGTAGGCATGTTCCACCTGTTCACCCACGCCTTCTTCAAGGCGCTCCTCTTTATGGGGGCGGGCAGCGTTAACCACTCCACCGGCACTTTTGATATGCGCCTTATGGGCGGCCTGCGCCGGACGATGCCCTGGACTTACGCCACTTTCCTCATCGGCTCGCTGAGCCTGGCGGGCATCTGGCCCCTGGCCGGCTTCTGGAGCAAGGATGAAATTCTGGTCAGCGCTCTTGTGGGCCAGCCCGTTCTCTTCTGGCTTGCCCTGATTACCGTATTCCTGACCGCTTTCTATATGTTCCGCGCCATTTTCATGACCTTCCACGGCGAGTACCGCGGTGGCGCCACCGACGATGGCAAAGAGCATCACCACACCCACGAATCGCCGTGGGTCATGGTGGGGCCTCTGGTATTTCTGGCCATCATGGCTATAGTTGCCGGGTGGTGGAACGTCACCGGCAGTTTCAGCCGGTTCATGGGGCACGAAGGCGGCGAAGCTGCCGGCAGCGCCATCGGCGCAATTTTCTCCGTCTTTACGCATACGACCAACGGGATACCGCTGCCGCTTATTTCACTGGTGGTGGCATTATTCGGTATATTTTCTGCTTACGCCGTCTACTCCGCCAGGTGGATTACCGCCGAATCGCTGGGCAAGTTTTTCGGCCCGCTTTACAACGTGGTCTACCAGAAGTATTTCTTTGATAAGCTTTACGAAGACATCATCGTGAAGCTGGTACTTATTAAAAATTTATTTACGGGCTTCCAGTTATTCGATAGCAAGGGCGTCGATGGGGCGGTCAACGGAGTGTCCGATATCGTCATGAGCGGCGGCCGGGCTATCCGGCGCGTCCAGACGGGACAGTTGCAGCTTTACGGACTTTTCATCGGCATCGGCATTGCGATTATCGCCATTTGCGTTTATATATTTGGATAAATATTGACAGGAGTTAGCGTAGTTGGGTTTTAACTATTTAACGACCATCCTCTTCCTGCCGGCGGTGGGTTCTATCGTCATTGCTTTGATATCCACCAAAAATGACGTGCTCATCAAGCGCCTTGCCGCTATCTTCACCGCTATCCCGCTGATTCTGTCAATATACCTGTTTGTGGCTTTCGACCGCTCGTCCGCGGCGGCGGGCGTCATCCAGTTCCAGGAAAAGTACCTTTGGATTGCCCCGCTCAATGCCTACTATCACCTTGGGGTTGACGGCCTTAGCATGCCCCTGGTGCTGTTGACGACCTTCCTCGGATTCCTGGCCGTGCTCATCTCCTGGAAAGTCCATGATAGGCCGCGCGAGTTCTTCGCCTGGTTGCTGCTGCTGGAAACGAGCATCATCGGCGTCTTCGCTTCCCTCGACCTGCTTCTCTTCTTCATCATGTGGGAAATCGAGGTTATCCCGATGTACTTCCTCATCACCATCTGGGGCTCGGGACGCCGCGAATACTCTGCCATTAAGTACGTCATTTACACCCTCTTCGGCAGCGCTTTCATGCTGGCGGGTATCCTTAGCCTGTACTTCACCACCCACAGCCTGAGCATGCTCGATATCGCCAATCAGGGGCTGGGCATGGTGCAATCGGTCATGCCGGCGGCGGCCATCTTCTGGCTGCTGTTTATCGGCTTTGCCATAAAGCTGCCGATGTTCCCGTTCCATACCTGGCTGCCCGATGCCCATACCGATGCCCCCACCGCCGTCAGCGTCATGCTGGCCGGTGTCTTAATCAAGATGGGCGGTTATGGCATGATTCGACTCTGTGTCAGCATGTTCCCCGCGTCGGCTCAGCAGTACGCCCAGCCGTTGATTATACTGGCTCTCATCGGCATACTATACGGCGCCGCTGTAACCCTGATGCAGAATGACATCAAGAGGATGATTGCCTATAGCAGCATCAGCCACATGGGCTATGTCTTACTGGGTATCTTCGCCCTGGGACAGGTGAGCCTGACGGGCGCCGCCTTGCAGATGTTCAGCCACGGTATCGTTACCGGGCTCCTATTCGCCATGGCCGGATTGGTAATCCATAACGTTGAAGTCCGCGACCTGCGCAAGCTGGGCGGCCTGGCAAAACAGGTGCCGGTCATGGCTGCCGTCTTTTCTATAGCCGGACTGGCGTCTCTGGGACTGCCCACCACCAGCGGTTTTGCCGCCGAGTTCCTTATCTTCCTGGGCAGCTATAATAGCACCGCCGTTCCCAACGCGCAGATATACACCATCATCGCCATTATCGGCGTCGTCCTCACGGCCGGGTATATATTGTGGATGTTGCAACGGACGTTCTTCGGCCCGGTTAAGGAAGAATTTAACGCTGTTAAAGACGCCGACGGTCTGGAAAAATTCTACATGTTCATTCTTATCGCGGTAATTATGCTGGTCGGTATCTATCCGGCCATCCTGACCGATGTCTTTAAGCTCGGTATTACGCCCATAGTGAAGCTGATTGGCGGCTAAAGTAAAGGTTAGAAAAAAGGAGAGCAGGACTTGAATCTGACGCTGTTCATACCAGAAATAACCCTGGCGGTCTTCGCCATACTGGTCATCCTGCTTGATTTAGGCGTAAAGCAGAAGTACGTGCTGAGGACGGTGAGCCTGGCCGGACTGATTATCGCCGGGGTCTTTTCGGTGGCGATGTGGGGGGATAGCCACCCGGCCCTCTTCAATAACATGCTGGCCGTGGACAACTTTGCCCTGTTCTTCAAGCTTCTATTCGCCGGCATCGCTTTCCTGGTTATCCTGGCTTCCACCGACTACATCGCTAAGTTTTCCCGCTTCCAGGGTGAATACTATGCCCTGATTCTGCTTTCGACGCTGGGCATGATGCTCATGGCCGCCGCCACCGACCTTATTTCCCTCTATGTCGCCCTGGAGTTGACCAGCATTTCCCTCTATGTGCTGGTCGGCTTTCTCAAGGACCGCAAATCGACCGAGGCCGCGCTGAAGTACCTGCTGCTGGGGGCGATTGCCTCGGCGGTACTGCTCTATGGCATGGCACTCGTTTTTGGTTTTACCGGCCAGACCCAGTTGGACGCTATCGCCCAGTCTATCGGGTCGCTGTCGGCAGGTTCGGTCTTCGATAGTCCGGCTCTGATTATCGGTGTCGTCCTGATGATAGCCGGTTTCGGCTTTAAGATTGCCGCCGTCCCCTTCCAGATGTGGGTGCCGGACGTCTATGAGGGAGCACCCACGCCGATAACCGCCTATCTCTCCGTCGCCAGCAAAGCCGCCGGTTTTGCCATTATTATGCGCGTATTTTACTCCGCCTTCTACATACCGGTCTGGCTCAGCCAGAACTGGGGCATGATATTCGCCGTGCTGTCGGTCGTCAGCATGATTATCGGTAACGTCGTGGCCATTCCTCAGACCAACATCAAGCGCATGCTGGGGTACTCCAGCATTGCCCAGGCCGGCTATCTCATGGTGGGGCTGGCGGGAATGGGCGTGTTCCCGGCATATTCAAGCCTTCCGTATGGCTTGCTGGCGCAGAGCGGCATCCTCTTCTTCCTCGCCAGCTATGCCCTGACCAACCTGGGGGCCTTTATCGCCATTATCGCCATTTCTAACAAGGCGGACAGCGACATGATTGCGGACTACGCCGGTATGGGTAAGCGGGCGCCGGTGCTGGCCCTCGCTTTAACCCTGTGCCTGATATCGCTCATCGGCATGCCGCCCGCCGCCGGCTTCATGGCCAAGTTCTATCTCTTTAGCTCTGCCGTCCAGAACGGGCTGTTGTGGCTTGTTATCGTTGCCGCTATCAATAGTGTTATCTCGGCCTACTACTATCTCCGCGTGGTCAAGGTCATGTGGTTCGGTGAAGCCAAATCTCAGGAAAAGGTCCCCTCCTCCGATGCGCCGAGACTTGCTTTATTCCTCTGCTGCCTCGGCGTCCTGCTGCTCGGTATCATCCCCGGTCTGGTCATGAGACTCGCCGAAGTGGCGAGCCACCTGTTTAGTTTCTAGCCAAAAACCCCACTGATAGTCATTCCCGCCTTCTTACAATCGTCATTCGTAAACCCCATTGTCATTTCTTAAACCCTACTGTCATTGCGAGACCATCCGCCAGAGGCGGAGGCGAAGCAATCCTTATGACCGTGCTTAAGATTGCCACGCCTGCGTGCCGTAACAAACTTCGGCGTGCAGGCACGGTCGCTAACGCTCCCTCGCAATGACAATTATACAGAGAGGGTCAACTAAAACTTAACAAAACCCCTGTATTCAATACTTGAATAATTTTGCGCTTGATAGTATAGTTTAAAAGATGCCCCTACTAACTATGGAAAATTTGAAATTGGTCATCAAACCTGACGCCTTTCAGCTACTGACTAAAATCAGCCGATTCCTTTCCGAAGAAGGTACCCCTGCATTCCTTGTCGGCGGGTTCGTGCGTGATATGCTCCTGGGGCGTGATACGGCTGATATCGATATCGCCATCACCACCGACGCTCTGGTGGTTGCCCCTGAAGTTGCCACTATATTAAGTGGTAAATATATCCTCCTTGATGAAGAAAACGGAGTGGGCAGGGTAGCCCTCCCCGATATAAAATGGCAGATTGATTTCACCACGCTTAAAGGCGATATCGCGCAGGACCTCGCCCGGCGCGATTTCACCATAGACGCTATGGCCATCGAACTCGATAAAATAGTCGAAACTGTTCTCGATACCGGCAATCTCATCGACCCCTTTAACGGTCAGGAAGACCTTCGCCGCCGTTTGGTGAGGGCCGTCAGCAGTACCGTCTTCGCAGCGGATGCTGCCCGCCTCATGCGGGCGGTGCGCCTTGCTGCCGAACTCGGATTTCGTATTGACGATTCCACGGAAACACTGATTTTACAGCACAGCCGACTCATCACCGGGGTTGCCGTTGAACGGCTCAGGGAAGAGCTGCTGCGGCTTCTGGCGATACCCGGCGCCGGCCCGCGGCTCTTTTATCTCGATAAGCTGGGACTGCTCACCGCCCTGATACCGGAAATGTCGCCGGCCAGGGGTGTCGAACAACCCAAAATACATGTCTGGGACGTTTTCGACCATTCGATTCACACCGTTTCGGCCGCCGAATTCCTGCTCAGAGAGGGAACCTGGCAGTACGCCGGCGAAGAAACACTCACCCCTGTACCCTGGTCGACAGGGCTAAGCCAGCACTTCGACCAGGAAATAAGCAGCGGTAGCACCAGAAGGTCGATGCTCAAGCTGGCGGCATTTTTCCATGACATCGCCAAGCCACCGACCAAGATTATGGATGATGAGGGCCGGGCGCATTTCCTGGGCCACCCGCTGGAAGGCGCGGCGACGGCTGCCGCTATCATGGAAAGACTCAGATTCAGTAATCGTGAGATTCACCTGGTGGAACTGCTGGTCAAATACCACCTCAGGCCGACCCAGATGAGCCATGAGGGACTTCCCACCCGCCGCGCTATCTACCGCTACTTCCGCGATACCGGCGAGGCGGGCATAGACCTGCTTTTCCTTTGCCTGGCCGACCACCTGGCTACCAGAGGTCATTCACTGGACCTGGCGCAATGGCAGGAGCATACCCGCATGACGGAATACGTACTGGCCAGACATTATGAAGAAGAAAGCCTTTCTGCACCTGCCAGACTGATTGATGGCCACGACGTGATGAAAACCTTCGGGCTGAGCCCCGGCCCCAGGGTCGGTGAGCTCCTCGAAGCATTGCGGGAAGCCCAGGCCGCTGGAGAAGTGACCAACCGACAGGAAGCCCTGCATTATGTGGATCAACTACTGGCTGATGTATAATTTCCCCGGAATGAAATAATTTAAGGACAAAAGATGGCTCGAAGAAATGGAATAACATTTATCATTATACTGGTTATTTTTATCTTTACGCTGTGGGTCTTATTGCCCATACAGGGAGAGAGATTCGGCAGGCAGGGACTGCGCCTCGGCCTTGACCTCCGCGGTGGTGTGCACCTGGTATATCAGGCGCAGTTTTCGGAGAATGCCACCTCTACGGACAAGTCGGCCGCTATCGACCGGGCACTGCTTACCATTGGAAAACGTATTGACACGTATGGCGTCACCGAGCCTGTCATCCAGAAAATGGGAGAAGACCGCATACTGGTGCAGCTGCCGGGATTCACCGATATTGACGCCGCTAAAAGACTGGTCGAACAAACCGGCTTCCTGGAGTTCCGGGAAGTGGAAAGGGATGCATCTGGCGAGTTGGTCTACCTGAGTAATTACCTGAGCGGCAATGTCACTGATTTTATCGATAAGAAAGAGACGGGCAACCGTATCTTCGTCGGCGAGAAAGACCAGAAAGGGACCAGCCGACCCGTAGCTTTTCTGACCAAAGGCGAAAAAGGTCTCGTCTTTACCGATGTCAACGATAACTCCATCAGTACCTCGAATCTAACACAGTACTCGCA
>Ga0315279_10007617_pt1 | contig 13341 bp, 22 predicted proteins | sample YL17G06_20_MG_FD_203694 | JGI IMG/M metagenome (GOLD analysis project Ga0315279, IMG submission 203694) | Sediment microbial communities from Yellowstone Lake, YNP, Wyoming, USA - YL17G06_20 | ecosystem: Environmental > Aquatic > Freshwater > Lake > Sediment | place: USA: Wyoming | collected... | reverse complement strand
GTATTTCGCCTGGTCATCTTCTTTGATCAATTGAATATGCGGCTGAATCCAAGAAAACTTTTCACGAGTCTCTTGAGGGTACTGATACGCTTTTGTGTCATCAAGGCCCAACTTGTTCAGCCAAGCATAGTAATTGCTTTTTCCAAGGTCACACTCGATCTGGTCCTTGCAGTATCGCCATATGAAAGCTTGATAGATCTTTTCAAAGTCAGGATGTCTCGGCATTCTAAATCCTTCCCATCAACAAGATGAGCAAACATCTGCAGTGAGGATGAACCATCGGATACCAAACCCCATCATTAGGACCCTTCACCAAATACTGAAAAGTCCCTTCAGCATCTTCATCACTCATTATCCGCTTGTCATACTGCAAACATTTCTGACAAGCATCTGGGCTCGTAACATACATGAAGCTAAGATCAGACTCAGCCAGAAGATCCAGGACCAGGGCTCTTTTCAAGATCTTTCGAGAGTCTATCATACAGCTCCATCCGTTTCTTCCTCTCACTCTGCATTTCAACAGCAGCTCCAGCAGGAACAAAACGAGCATCAATCACAGTGTTCTTCCCTGCATCTTCAGGATATCCAAGACGCTGACGAGCCCAACCAGGACTCACAATCGCATGCTCAATCTCGCCCTGCAACATCTTACTCAAAGCTTCTTTGTCCTCGTTTTTGAGTGGTCTCCAAACAAGCTTCACGCGTTTCGAGGTCTCCACAAGAGAGAAAATCAGTTTCTCATGCATCCGTTTGATGGCTCGCTGATAATCTCTGACTTCAGCCTCAAGGATCCTCTCCTGGTACTCGGCTGTAGCCATCGTACTTGTACCACCAAACCCTAAAGCTGCCTCCGGCACCCCTAGTCCAGCAACAAGATTACGTGTGAAATGATTCAACAACGGATCAATCGTCTGTCGACCGCCAACACTTGCACTCTGATAAACTTCCTCAATGCCCTCGATCGTCCCGTCGTTGAAGACATCTTCTCCAGGCTTCCGATTTATGATACCGTTCTTGATCCGGTCAAAAGTTTGTTTGTCGACAGGATTCGCTGCACTCCCAATATTGATGAGCAAGAGAGGATCTGCACGACGCCTAGCAATCCAAGGCAACTTCTCCTCCATGAAAAGAAGGGACTTTACCGTTGGAAGTACCCGACGGAGACCGCTGACGCCGAAGATCTCCCAGGGTCGAGCCCTGAATTTCAGCGGTATCATCTCTTCTGGCTTGATCGTTTCTTTCTTGCCGAACTCAGGCTCATAACTGTACTCGATTACTTTTTTTTGCTTGTCAAATTTCAAGCCGACTTTCATGGGGTTTAAGGGCTCAAGTGAGACTTCCTGGTCTTTGCGGACCCGCCAATACATTGTGCCAAAAATCAGAGCCGCAAACGTTCCATCACGGAAAACCGTGTCAGCCTCAATATCTGTGAGGAGCTGCTCAATAGTCTTCTTGCTATTCTCGTCCTCGCATTCCAGATCGTAGCCCATTTGCCAAATCATGAACTGCTTGATGTCAACTGCCCGGGCAACATAGGGAACGTAGTCGTAGGAATCTAGATAATCTGGAAAATCATTCAGATCGTCCGGATATTTCGCACCGCTAACTGTGCTGACACTGACCCTGGCAGCTGTCGCCGGATTAACTGAAGCCTCGATCAATTTGGCTGCCTGAAGTCTCCCTCGGATTCTCGTCTCGGAACTCTGCTGAGGTTGCTCGGAACTTGCAATAAGATAGGCTCCAGGCACTTTGCCCTCTACAGCAATGAGCCCCTGCAACTTGGGTTTTTCAGGAACGTTCTTTTTCCTGTGCGGCCAATGCATCAATTCTTATCTCCAACAGTTCCGAAATCAACAAGACCCAAAGTCATCTTCGGCTGCTTAACCGCAGCATACACAGCTAGGCACGTGGCCCAGAATCGATCATCATGTGAGCCTTCCGGGTGACTGAAAGTATAGACTTCACTCCCAGGCGACTGCTCCCATTGCACCACGTTGAAATCAGCCTGGACATCCTGATCGAAAGGCAATTCAAAGCGCCTTCTAGCTCCATCGAGAGACAGAAACTTGTCGCTTTCCCGGACAGTCATCATCAATTGCTTCAACGCCATAGCCATCCCATGCTTAAGAGGCTGCGAAAAATCGATACCGACGATTCCAGGAAAGCCGGCTTTGTTAATTTCTTCATCCATCCCCTTTGTGCCAGTGTGATCATAATAGACAGCTCTGACCTGCTTCCATCGATCGCAGATTGACTTAATGTAAGCCATCTGGGTCACGTAAGGAATGCCTAGAGCAAACTGTTTGCAATGGACTAGCCGGCTGAAATCAGATTCTTTCTGAAGAATCGCCACAGCACCAGGATCTCTATCTCGCCCAAGATCCCAACCAATGAAGAACTCGCCTTGAAGATTGTCCTCGAACTTCGCAAATTCCAGCTGCTCATTCTGACATCGAATTATCAGGCTACTCGGCAGAAAAGCAGTCTCATCATCGACGAAACTGCTTTCCATCTCACGCTTCCAACGCCAAGGATCTCCCGCATACTGCTCCCGCATCACCTCAACTTGGTACGGATCTAGAGGTCCATTCGGCTTCAGCACGTCTTTCCAAGTCAAGAAGTACCGGGGAGGATCATGCTCGAAAATGTTGCCACTGAAAGCTCTGAAACTCTTGTCAAAACACATCTTGTAGTAGATGCTGTCTTTGTTCCAGGGCGTGCTTGCCACGTTGATCTGAACAGTCTGCGTGAGCGTCATAGGCAGGAGCGCACTAAGCCATAAATCCCTATCTTGACGGATGAAGTTCTTCTCATCAATACTGATCTTTCTAGGGCCATGGCCGCGGATCGTGAAAGGCTCCGGCGTCTCAGCAAGAATTATGGTACCATTGTTGATGCGAATTAGAGTCTGCAGCTCGCACTCAATGTAAGCGTCATAGATCTCGCGGTCCATCCGCGCAAGATGCTCATGAAAAGCTTGAAAATAGATTTCTTTGATCTGCTGAAACTTCGGCATAGTCACGATAATCTTGCAGTTCGGATTATGCATACCGAAGTACAGGTCATCGCCAGACATTGTCATCGTTTTGCCGGCGCGCCTGGGCCACCGCAGAACCTTCAGAGGAGCTGGATCTTGAAGAAACTTGGCTTGATATGGGAACGGTTTGATCTTCAGAATCTTTTCGAAAAACTCAACTTTATCCTCCGGGAGCGGAGGAAGGTCGCGTTTCTTGGCCATCTCCCTTTCCAGGTTGCGCAGTGATGTTTTTTGCCGTTGCTTCATTCACAAGCTTCTCCAACTGAGCCAAATCCTTGTCAATTTGACGCTCATCAATCCCCTGAGCAATCGTATTCATGACCTGCGCAGCATAAGTCGCAATTCGAGCCCAGATCTGGCGCTGCTTCATCTTTATGGATTCTCTTTTGCCATCAACATACTGATACTTGTACTTGCCCTTCGCAAACGCAGACGCCATATCAAACAAGTCCTCAAGGCCCCTGACAGCTTTACTCCGCAAACGTTGAGTATCAAGCTCAAACGTCCTGCGCAACTGGAAAAAACGACGGGCTACCTGCGTTTTACGAGACGTTCTACCGCCCAAAACACACTCCCCCCGCCGAAAAATTATCTTTGAAAACTGCCTTGACCACGAGAATCAACCAAAACCTCGCCCTTCATCACATCCGGCACGTCACAGACTTCAATAGGAATAGGTCCAGCCAACCTTCCGAGAATATCGTTCTGCGATAATTTACAAACAGTCTCCGCCCGCAGAGAATCCTGGAAGCTATGTTGAAAGATCAAGCCTCGAATCTGCCGTCTCAGAATACTTTCAGCACTTCTTTTATGCCTCAAAAAACCTAGAACCTCCGCTCACGCCACGTTAACCTCATGAAAGGACGCGGCGAAACAGAAACTGGGCTGAACCTATAGATCAGAATATAATAGGCAAAATTACATTTAAAAGCCTTCCTACGTTGAAAGGGCTTGAAAACGTCAAGGAAACATGAAAAGCGAATCATTACTGAACCTTTTCACTACCTTCTGGAATCTGCTCAGAGTCTCCCCATGACTCAAACGCAAAAGTAGTCAAAGCCCAATGCCAACCTCGATGCTCAACAACCCTCTCACCAATCTCTTTTTCAAGCCGCTTGTTCATTCGAAGGATCCGGCGACTCACCTGGTGACGTCGCACCTTGAATTGAGTAAGCTTGGCAGCAAGGTCCCTGGGCAATAGTCCTGCATTCCCAGCCTCATATAAGTATTCAAGAATCAGGATATCCACTTCATCAACGCAGACAATACGTTGAATGAAAGGCTTGTCAAACCGAAACATATCCTTCAAACCGGCAAGAATAAGCCGCTGAATCAACTTGACCTCTTCAATACTCTTCTCAATCTCTTGAATCCGCTGCAGAGTATACTTGATTCTACCCACTTTTTGACTCTGGGAACGCCCTTTTGAACGTGGTTTTTCAACAGTTCTCATCATAACATGCTCACACCCTGATACCGCCAACATCCAACAACGAGACAACTAACCCTGAACCATCTACATCAGCAGACTCCCATACGGCACAGCTCAAAAAGCATGGATTTTCACCATACCCTTCAACAAGTACGAAAACACAGTTTGAACACATTCCAACTGCCAAAAAAGATCGAGCCGCAAGAGGAAACCTCAGCGTAAACAAAAGTTTTACTGTAGTGTTCCAGGTCACTTTCCAGACCTCGCAAAATCTTCAGTAAGAAAGTAGAATCTGGGGCTTGTTCTCAAAGGATTAGCAACCACACGGCCTTTTCGCCTCAAACGCAGGACTATTCGACGAAAACTGTCATGATCAAGCTCTAAGAAGTCACGGAAGCTGAACTCAGTCTTAATCTGCCTTGCTTTCTCGAGGATGTATGCGTCGAAGAGAAGGCTACTGAATGTTCTCTGGAACTCCGGTTTAACACAACTCAGACTATAAGGTTCGCGACGCGGACGAGATACCTGATACTGAAAAACATTGTGCTGCTCAATCGTAATGTACTTGTCAAGGCCCTGAATCTCAGCAGCTCTATGCTCACCTTTCCTGGCCTGAAGCCAAGCATCAGCAAACCCCAACGTCACGCGACAAATATCAAGTCCCTGAGCCTTCACATCCGCTTTGAACTCCTGCCATTTCTGCCACTGCTCAATCGTAGGTGCCTTGAAATTACAAATCAACTGTTTCGGCTTGATTTCGAGAGAGGCAGGAGAAGGCTCAGGCAAAAGAAGAAATCACCTACACTCAGAAGTATCTCGCAGGAATTGAAACACACGAGACAAGAGCTGCTCGCAGAGGCAGGCCCTTCTTCAAGATTTCAGCTTCAACCTCTTCCTTTGAGCTTCCAAATCTGTTCTTCAAGTGGTCAAGGATCAAACTTCTCTCTTCATCAGTCAGAGCGGCCCAATCTACCAGATAGACTTCCATCTCTCCCTTTCCCTCAACCTGAGCTTTGTAGGCTGAAATTCCCTTGATAGGCACTCCACCATTCGGGAAGACAAAACCCCAAATCTTCATTCCTTCCTCATTCAACAAGGCTTTCATTTGCGTTTTACTCCTCTAAACCGCACTCTCTTGAAATTGAGGCGGGAACAACAAACAGGAATAATCTTGCGTCTTATCTCCATGTTCGCCATCTGTTGGACAGTCTTTCGGATACTTCACACAGCAGTTAGCATAAACACATTTGACGCCGCAAGCCACTACGAGCCCTCCTTGAATTTGACGCCCTGCGCAAGACAGTAGTAATTGCGGTCCGAATGCTTCTTAGCAATCAGATCCTCTTTTGCTAGATCATTAAGCGCGTTATTGACTTCTTGAGGCGTTGCACTCCAATGTTCTTCCTCAACAGCTTTCACAATCTCGCCGAGCTGCCGCCACGTGTCCAACTTGCCTTTCTTCGCAACTGCAAGGACCTTACCACGCATGTTTTCAGTGCTGACAGTGACAAGTTTCTCGGCAGAAGCCACATCCAGGACCGTGATAGAACGCTGCAGGCCCACAGCAGAACCTGTAGGACCGATCGGTCCTATTTCTGGTGCGTTACGCACCGGCAAACCATCCGGGAACAAAAATTCTACTAGGGTTCCTCGAAGGGCATTGGCGCCTTTTAATTCATGATTCTTGATTTCAAGGGTATCTGCAAGCTTAGCATCGGATTCACTCAATTCACGAATTTTCCTCCGGAGACCTTCAATTTCCGTCTTATCGACCGATGCATTCACTGATGGAGGCGCCGGCGAACCTTCCATCATTTCTTTGACTGAAAGCTTGATGTTCGCCTTCTCCTCGAGCTGCACATTCCGCTTCTTGAGATCCTCAACCTGGTGCTCGAGGCGCTTGACAGTTGATTCTTCCTCTTTCTTAGCAGCAACCGCCTTCGCAATCTCTTCCTGAAGACCTCCTAGGGCTCGCGACAGATCCGCCGTGAAAGGCTTCGGCTCAATCAAAGGCGTATCGGCGCCATGAGGACACAAACGTTTGCGAACTGCAACTGTGTCGACGCCGCCTTTGTGACTGACCACAAACGAGCCCGTAGGCAACTTCATAATCTGCTCTTCACTAATGTCCAAATGCTGCTTTTTCACCAGAAACATCAGGCCTGTTTTCGGATCCAAGTCTGCAGGACTCGTGAACTTGCCAAACAAGTTGATGTTGCACTGGCTTAGTGGACTCTTGTGAAGATCTGCAGGACGCTGACTGATGAGAATCGGGAAAATGCCGATCTTACGACCGTGCTTTGCGATAAGACTCACACGAGACAGAGATTGCTTGGTGACTTGATCCCACATTTGCGGCGCCCAAATATCTGCCTCTTCTAACACCAGGAAGAGCACGCGCCGGTACTTCTGCTCGAGGCGATAAAGATTCCACAGAAACGTAGAGACAAACTTGATCTGGTCCGCATCATCCTCGATATCGCTGACGTTTACGACGAGACTGATACCTTTCTCCAAAGCAGCTTTGACATATTCATGTGCAAACGCAGGCTCAAGCGGGAGATCCTGATAAGGCCCACCCACAACGACCACATTATTGTACCGGGCTTTCAACGTGTGCCACTCAGGAATAGGCTCGATAATGATTACTTGCGCATGATTATCCAAGACGTCTTCAACGAGGTCCGCTGCGGCGTTGCTTTTGCCGTGACCACTCATCGCTAATATACTGACGCGTAAGCCTTCACGCTTGTAATCATCAGTATCGATGGCAAGATCGGGGGAGAGACGTAGCTTCATTGGTGAACCTCCAAGAGATGAGACTCTTCTGCCAATGCTTCTGCACATGCCCGCGCAATAGGGATTGAAAGGGGAAGAGGAATCTTCGCCCTGAAAAATGACCGTAATGCGTTAAATGCGAAGACTGAGTTCAAGACATCATGGGCTTTACATCGAATTGAGCCCACAGGGGAATCTGTTTTTGACGGAAAGTTTGATTGTGGAAAAAGAAACGATGGCAGTTTTCCCCATAAGTACCAAGGCTTGATGATTATCGCAGGCGGTCCCAGCAATGGCTCAATATATTGCAGTGAACCGTAGACATTTTCTAATACCCAAAACTTCGGGTTTACTTCTCGAATTATCCTTATGCTTTCCTTGACAAGTTCCAAGCCTTTGGCAGGGTCTCCAGGCTTACGTTGGTGTCTGCTAACTGCAAGACGAGTTAACGTGCTAAATTCGGTGCAGGGAGGAGATGCAGCAACAACGTCAAAAGGTTCACTGGGATGATAATCTTTAAGGTCCATCTTCACAAGTTTGTACGGATATCCAATGTCAAGAATGTCCACTCCAGTACAATCAAACCCTGCCCTGTAGAAGCCTATACTCCAGCCGCCTAACCCACAACAAAGATCCAGCAACCTCAAACAGAAGCCTCCGGAATTGGTGCAGCAACAAGAATTTTCTGCCCAGGCAAGGGCGGACGTCGCGGAACATGCCGCTCAAACATATGCCTAGTCTTCGGATAGTACCCGGGGCCAAGAACTTTGGGCCAACGGTAAACGTACAACTTCTGTTTCTTGCCCCGATAGTAATAGTTGCAGGCATCTGAGAGAGTTTCGCCAGGCCTTATCTCAGCAAATTTGGGATATTCTGCTTGAAAATCTTCAATTCGGCTGTAGTCAACGGCGCTTACCCAACGGTTCTGACGCCAACACACCGGATCCTCAAAGCCACATTTCGGACACGTCTTCAAGAAGGCGCCTCCGCTGCAATCTTCTGAATCTGCAGGTCTAGGTCTTCGACGTCTCGCTTCAAAAGATTAAGCCGTTTGAAAAGAGCCTGAGACTCCTTGTCGATTTTACCGGGTTCCATGGGAGTCCTCCTTGCGTTGGCCGACAAGGTGCATAATCTGACCGAGAAAATTGAAGACTAGCAAGACCGGAGCGAAAAGCTGACTGAAACGTTTCGGCAACCGCATCTAAGAGCCTCCCGTCAATTTTTTCTTATACTCACAGCCATATGGCCAGTAACAAGTTTTCGTCCCCGGGGTTTTTTCGGGGCAGGGCTTTCGGTATTGACAAGCCCCTGTGATTTTTCGTTCCGCAGGCTTTTCCATTAGGAGCCCCCATCAAGTTTGCGATGAGCCTCCGGACTCTTCTTTTTCACAACTGGAACCCACTGACCATTTTCAAGAAGCTCACACAATCTAAAATCTGGAGCAACATGATGACGCGGTCGATGACTCATCTACAGTCTCTCCTGAGTCATCCGATGAAGCCTCAACTCTCGAAGCATAGCGTCCACTCCCACAATCACATCTGGCTGCGCCATCTGCCAATGAGCCTTCAAAACATCCCGAATTTGATCCTGAGACGGCTCCAAAATGCGCTGCTCAGAATAAGCTAACGTCACAGCAGCCGCTAACGCTGTATTTGCCAAATTCAGAAGCTGCTGCGTACTCGTCATGCGGAAATAAGCAACAGGTTTACTCATTGCCCTATTCAACTTATGCCTCCGATCGAGAAGCAACTGAACTCGCAAGGGCTCGCCCTTTCGGTCAACCAAGTCAAACCGGAGGACCTGTTTGAACTCACGCAAAGTGTCGTCACATTCAATTTCGCGCCAGTTGACCATGACAAGGTCAGATGGCTTAGGATTGCTTTCTTGAACTGCCTGAGAGTCCTTGTCAATTTTAGAGGCCTGCATCTAGGGCCTCCTTTTTCCGTGCACCCACAACGACCATGATGATGCCGAGGACTCCGAAACAAACCAGGACCGGAGACAAAAGAGAAACAACACGCTTCGGCAACCGCAACTAGGGGCCTCCTGTTTTGCGTCTCAAGGGGTCAAACAGAGGAACAATTCTATCAGGATATTCAACCATGACAGTGTGACAATGAGTCACTTCGTGACGTTTGGCGTATTGAGCCCAGGCAGGAACATCAGCGGAATGTTTTGCTTCTTTGCTCATCTCAAGGCCCCAATCAATCAGGCCGCCTTTCCAAATCGCGTTGTCGCCGCCTCTACATTGCGGACAAAATACTCTAACATCGTAGTCCTTCTTTTCCATCAGGAGCCCTCCGTGAGTTTCCGCTGAGGATCATGCAACTTCAAAGACACAGTTTTCCCAATCGGATAAGACGAGAAAATCGATTCCTTCTCGCTCTTCAAAGTCAACTTGAACTCAGAGATCTCCACGAGAGCGTCGCTGTTTCCTTTCAAAGTGACTGAGTACCAAGCATCTTTCTGATCGGTTTCGCCATGACCGTGAGCCGTGACACGCAACTCAATTTCAATCATTCTGTTAGCATCTCCTTCAACTGTTCTGCCTTCATGCGCGCATACTGATCGCATATAAAGCGCTGTTTGCATTTTTCCTTGATGTAGTTGTGGCATTCAAAAACCGTCATTCAGGCCCACCTCTAGACTCTTGTTTTTCAACTCCTCTAGCGGAACTAAAAAGACTGGATGTTGAATCTCTCGTTTGCCATATTCCTTCTTCCGAGTACGGTTCAGATCTTTCTTTTCGATCTCAAGACCTAATGGATGTCCCTTTACGCATTTCATACCTATCGTTTTTCCGTCTTTTGACCGCCAGACTTCTTTTGTTAGTTCGCCACAAAATTCACATTTAAACTTCTTCATTCTATGCCTCCTTTTTCGACTTCTTTTTCAATTTACCTTCAAGAATCTCGATGCAACGAGCGTAGAAAATGCCGGACCTACTCACCTAGAGCCTCCTTGTACGTTTGGAGAAGTTTTCAATGGTTTCCGATGAATAAGACCATGACAGGCGCGGCATAAGGTAATTACCTCAAATGGCTTTGAATAATCAGGATGATGATGATGCAAATTTTCCTTAGAACCACACTGCACGCAAGCTTGAGCTAATGGAATTTGGTGTGCGTAGATTCTGTTACGGGCGTTGTGTCTTTCAGGATGCTTACGCCTATCTTCAGACACATCTTTTCTATGTGCCTCAGGATGCTTCGCCCTAAAGGTTTTAAGGCGTTCTTTGGAAGGTTGCGGGTTTTTTCTATACTGAAGCATAACTTTGTTCGCGCTACAACGGTCGCAAAGATTCTCTCTACCGTATTTGGCACGTGCAGCTTTCATGAATAACTCTAGGTCTTTTTCAGAATAGGCTTTTTTTCCACAAACCTTGCAGGTCCTCAAAGGCTCGATCATCAAAAAACAGACCCCTCCGATTATGTAGTACAAACGGACTTTTCGAGTTGTTGAAGTCTAAGGCGAGTCGCTTTGTCAATAAAACCAGCAACGCTATTGTACTCAGGGTTCTCTACGACAAAAGTAGGGTGTTGGCCGATGAACTCTTGAATTTGTTTGGTGAGCGCTCTTCTTAAACTCACACTTTTAAACTGTTTCTCTTCCAAACTTATCGCCCTTTGTACCATAATCTTATGGTATAACTTATAAGTTTTGACTATAGATTTATGGTAATATTCTGGTACAGTAATAAACGTTTTATACATTAAAAGTGTGGTACAATTGGGCAAAAATGCCACGAAAACCAGAGTATACAGGAATCAGCATAAAAACAGAGCTAGCGCAAGACGTTGAGGCATTTATTAAAGAACACTCGACAAAATACCGTAGTCTCACCCATTTCATCGAAGACTCAGCAATAGAACGATTAAAGGATTTAAGAACCCAACTCAATGAGCTACCCCGATTCGACAGAATCAATGGTGACGATACAGGCGTATTAATTTACGATCGTGAACTGAAAGACAATAAAGCAGTTCATGTCTCTGTCAGACCCCAGGGGGTTATATGTGATTTTCACCAAAGAGGTAACTGCGAACACATTAAATATGCGCTCAAGCTTCCTGATGTTCAGGAAATGATAAAGAAACGACGTAAGGAAGGCTGGAAAATTGAAGTCTCTGAAGATGAAATAAGTTAAAATGAAAGGAAGCTTCCAGATGTTTAAGGGGAGGTGAAAAACGTGCCATTATTTGGAAAAAAGGAGAAAACCGAATTTAAAGGGCAATATTTGGGCGGCCATCCAGCTTACCCGAAAAAGCGAGATGTAAAAATCAAACTATGTGAGGCTTGCCTTGAAATTCCCGAGTTGAACCTGAATATTCGCTATGATAATATCAAGAAGATTGAGAACACAACGAAAGATAAGATGAGTGCTGGCCGGGTGTTACTACTCGGCGTTGTTGGAGCTCTATGGAAAAAGGAGCAAATCTTGACAGTTCTGACAGCCCAGAACGGAGCCACATCACAAGACCTAGTCTTCAAATTTGACAACGTTGAAGATGCCCAAGTCGCAATTTACAATCGTATTCCGCATAGTTAAGGCTGAAAGCTAGACGTCTGAGGTGAAAACACGAAGAAAAGAGAGTCAACATTAAAGGCCAAGAAAGATCTTGAAGAGGCCCCTGATCAAGATACATTACAGGCCCTCGACGAAGCCAACGAGCCCTGGGTGGCAGCCTGGCGAAAAGCGGTGCGAAAACCCCCAGTCCTTCATAAATAATTACAAAGATCGGAGCATGTCCCAGAACTTTTCTTCCTTCCCGGGGTTCTCATCAAAATAGCGATCCAATGTTTTCGCAAACTTCATTTTCAACGCAAGATCCGGATCTTCACTCGTTCGCTGCGAGAAAATGTTGAGATAGGGCTCGAGTTTGCTGTATTCTCTTTCAACTGCGTCGGGATGAGTGAAAGGAGCCTGATCGTATGTTCCTCCAGGAATATCCAGCTGATCATTTTCAACGTCATCGACGTCGTGGCCCATCATGAACCGCAGATAGAGGCGTGAAATTCCTCTTTCAGGTGGTGAGCCTTCGCTCTCAAAGATTTTCCTAAACATATGAAAGATTGCGCTATAAGGCCCAGTGTAGATTCCGTGGCGCTTCAAAAGTTGCCTGAAAGGACATCTCCAGGCATCCGGCGTGAGTTTACTTCCATCCCTCTTGATGAACAAGTAAGGACTCTTTTTTCCATTAAGCCATCTATCACGGATCGGCAGCCACTTTTGAATCTCAGTTATCGCATCAAAACCCACAAACGTATAGTAATTGAAGCCGTTGCCTTTCCTGCCGTCAAACTCGAACCGGATCCTCTTCTTGCCCTGCCTAATCATTTGCACGACATACTCATACTGATCATTAATATCTTCAAGAACCTGTGCGATGCTCTGACCTGCCTGAAGCCCAACCATACAGATCGCACGATTCCGCTGATTAACTACTCCAAGAACTTTTTTCGCAAGGTCAACCGTGTAGGCTTCAGGTCTATATTTCCGCCGCCTTTTCTCTCCATAAGCGCCTCTCTGACTCGTCAATTCAACTTCATGAGCCTTGCAGAACAGATTAACACTCTTGAACATAGCCCCAAATTTCAGACTATGCGACTTTCCTTTCAGATCCGGATTGTTCCGGGTGAACTCAAGAACCAGATTCTTGCCCCAGGTTCGATCTTCAACACGCTTACTCTCACGCCTTTCACAAAGAACCTGCAGAAACTCACTAGGGCTCAAAACAAGATTTTTCCGCAACTTCATCCATTTAAAGAACATGCAGAGATAACGACTGAAAATGCGCCTCGAGTTCACACTATACTTACTGAGAAACTGCTGGACACACAAATTAGCATCAACAAAAGCAACCACTTCAGTCCCAGAGGCACCATATTCATACTTTGTGCGCCAGTCCACGCGCGCGCATCTCCTTCTCAAAACCCCAAAATACATCAGATACTATAAGGATTTGCCTCAGATACCCTAGAGTACATCATCTTTTCAGAGGATAAAGCTCGTCATCGGCACGTTTAACGATACCTTGTGTGAATTAAAAGTCGTTCGGTCAAGTCGATTGAACAAGACTATATATCTCTG